>Ga0181612_151357_pt1 | contig 14271 bp, 10 predicted proteins | sample HoacroProtozoa21_FD_119630 | JGI IMG/M metagenome (GOLD analysis project Ga0181612, IMG submission 119630) | Hoatzin crop microbial communities from Cojedes, Venezuel. Combined Assembly of Gp0051906, Gp0051904, Gp0051908 | reverse complement strand
TTTGTAAGTATATATTAGGTCCCCTCTCAGCCTTCTCTTCTTCAGGCTGAACAAGCCCGGGTCCCTCAGCCTCTCCTCGTAGGAGAGATGTTCCAGTCCCCTCACCATCCTTGTAGCCCTCCGCTGGACTCATTCATGCAAGCTAACATTAAGAGCAATAGCACAAGCTCCCATGCAATACCTGTCAGTGTGTAGATACGCCTGCCCTGGAGCAGACAAGGTGTTTAACCTTGCAAGCAAAGCTTCCCAGCCATAGATGTTTCATGCCCAGGAATACATAAAAGAAACACATTTGTCCATGCTTGGCTGCATAGATTCAACCTCACACCTTGCACCTTTGCAAGCTGCACCCTACTGCATCCTGCTGTCGTGCTAGTTGCTTGGCATGTGAGAAGACCAAAGCCAAGGTTTTGGCATGTTCTGGTCTCCAGCTCATCGTTTGGTGCTCACTTAGGTGTGTGCAAGAACAAAAGTGGGTGGCTCTGTGACCCCTCGTGCAAGCAGCACCAGAGGTGTACAGTGCCATGGGGAAAGCGCGGCTAACACGACACTGATTTGGTGAATACCTCATCAGGGCCTCCCAAAAATCCCACATTCAAATGGGAAGCAGAGGTGAGAAAACCAGCCAAACAGCCGGAGGCCCTCCTGGGCGGTAACTATTTCTGCTCGTTTTTCCAGGTGTGTCTGCTTTGCTGAGCACTTGTGCGAAGTTCTGTGAAGTCAAGATGCTATTTGGAGAAGAGAAATTCAGTTCAGCTGGGTAAGCGAGAGAAGCATCCAGGCCTGACGCACTCTTTAATTCTGAGTAATGTTGCTTTTAGCAGGACCGTTGGGTCCCGAGGCACCAGCAGCGGAGGGCAGGAAGGTACGGTGGATAAAAGCGAGATCACACAGGTACCGTCTTCTTGATGTTAAATCTAGATAAATCTTCTTTAGGGCAAAGATCTGTCAGGCTGCACCCTGCGGCTTGCGAGAGATTTGCCCCGTGCCAGAGTAGGAAACATTTGATTTCTGCTATTTGTTTTCTGTTATTTCCAGTATCTTGCCCAGTAGCGTTCTTTCCCTCTGTTCAGTCCTGCGTGTGCTGTGGGAATGCCATTTACGGGCTGTGCCTCCCTTCTTCCTCGCTGCCCTCTTGAGGGCTGCCTGAGCCACCCCAGCACGGCAGCCCCTGCCAGAAGCCCGGGCAACAAACCGGCCCCGCCCCATTCCAGGCGCCTTTGCTCTGGTGGCGTTAGGGGCCATGGAGGAAGGCAAAGGGATCAGCCAGCTCGCGGAACAGCTGAGGTGGTAGTGAGGATTACTGGGGGAGAGAGGAGGGAAAGAAGGAAGGGCTGGGTGAAGAAACTAGCGGAAAGCTGATGAGCATCATAAAAATCAGAGCAGCATTTCTACCTTTTTGGGAACACAGAGGTCTCGCATGCTCGAGTGTGTATTTGGTGTGTATTAGACAAGGCTGTGCCATGCATTTAATGAGTTAGTTTATGAAGATATTTTTCAAAGAGGAACTAACTAAAAATATAAAAAGAATTGAAGGAAAAGAATAAAGTTCTCATTTATTTCTAAACACTTGTGGGAACTACGCGCCGCCATCCCCCCGAACAGGCATCTCATGGCTCAGGACAGTCACTACTGGACGAGGCGAGACAGCAGGCTCTCAGCACGGACCGCTGTTCTCTTTCTGGGTTGTTCTGAGCAGGCTGTCGCTGACTCCGAATCACAACAGTGTCTGATTCATCCTTTCTCACACACAGCAGTGGGAACATAAAATAGATTGTTAGTTTTCCCAGACATACAGTTTCTGCTCACCGGCTTGACTTGTAAAGAAAGCAGCAGTTACCAGGTTTGTCATCACCATTACCTTAACAACCTCGAAAACCCAAGGGCTTTTTAAAAAACAATTTCCCAAAATCCAAATGATGAGAGCACACCAGATCAGCAACCCCACATTTGTGTAGAATCTCTGCCTCTTGGTGCCCGTTATCTGCCTCCCACACAGACCTGAACCTTGCTTCCAGCTCCTCTTTGATCCAAAGTGGAATACAGACGGTAACTGATGACGGTACAAGGCCCTGAAAATGTAAACAGTGCTGCTGCCATCTCTGTTACGGAAGGGTCAGATATTTGACAAAAGGCCGTTTTTGCCTCTATCAATTCATACTTTTCGAAATCACAAAGCTTCAAAACAAATGTAGGAATGAAATGATGAAGAAAACCTATGAGGACTTAGAGGTGAGAAAGTTTATTTAATATTAGCAAACTAAGCTTGAACCTCTATCGATTCGCTGCCTCACCTTCCCTTTGTTGCTTACTGGCCTGTCACCCTTTTCCACGGAAGGACGTGTCCGACCTCTCCTCAGGTAACCTAGCTGGGCTCTGGCTCTCCCTGCCCCGAGCCGGGACACAGCTGCGGGATGAGGAGGAGCCCTTCTGCCATCGCTGTGTCACGCAACGCACAGCCGGGGCCAAAACCCCTGCTCTCCCTCCCGGTGCCCCTAAATCCATTCCTCCCCTTGCTCCCTGCTCAGGAGGGAAACCCCACCATGCTCACCCACCCCAGGCTCTGCTGCTGAATGCTCTGCTGGCCTGGGCAGGTGGAAAAGGTGAATAGCTAGGAGATCAGCTGAGGCGGGGGGCCAGACCATAGCTGATGTGTTCTGTGGGTTTGATCTCACAGTGACAACCCCAGAAATGGCCCTGGACCGATGTAAATAAGCAGACGAGGCACAGGCACTCGTATGGCACACAGCCACAGTCTGGAGAGAAGGTCAAAGAAAAGGGAGACGATTCGGGATGTTCTGTGACATTTTTTTCTTAAACACAAGAAATGGATTTACACCACACCAACAGCAAGTAAAATTCCAAACAAGTAGACACTAAAATTTACATTTTTACCTCCCAAGTCTTCTAAAAACTTCAGTGTAAGAGACTGTTTTCACTAATACAACCAGCAGCCTTTAAAGACATAAAAATCTTCCCCTTTGCGGAAAGGAACTACCATTTCCACATACACTTCTCAAATCTTATTTGTTCTGGCGTTGTCTCATGCTGGCCAACAACATAATAAAACATCAGTCAAATGATTTACTTGGATGACGTTCGTGGTCCGAAGTTGCACTTAGAATATGTAACCAGAGCCCCCACGGAGTGCAGAGAGAAGCCTCTTCACATGATTGTTTTATCGGCCAAGTGCTGGATTGCCATCTGCTGGAGAGTAAAGAAATAAAAGCCAATGAACAGATGCTGCACAGTGAGGGAATTACATTCCCTGCGCGGTTTTGGTTTTAACTTTCCCTGCTGCTGTACAATTAATGCAAGTCTGAAATAACCTATGACATTGTTGTTCTGTTATGGTAAACATCTTCGGGTCTTCACCATCTTCAAAGTTAGACCACATAAATACCACTTCTAGAGTGAGGCACTTCAAAAATTTAAAAAAAAATAGTTCTTCAAAGTGAGCATATATGGTCCTTTTAGAGCTGGAATTACTCAATAAGCAGCCAGAAAAAAAATGTTGCTAAGGATTAAATCTTTCTTAGTCCCGGACTTCTGAATTTGTGTGACCTTTGTGGTCTAACAGATGTAAGACTGGCTACTGGAGAGCTAAACACTATTACAACCGAGTGATAAAATTACTACTAGCAGAATTTATGCCAAAGGCAAATTAAAGTGAAGTACCCAAAGCTTTCTCCCTTTGTCCGTCTCCTTTTGCCTGTGTACTGACTCTGTGTATTTAAGCCTATTAGTATGCAGTAATTTCTTGCTGCCTTCCAATTTTTTTTAAAGACTATAAAATCAAATGTTCTTAGAAGGTAGGAAATCAAAGCACTAAAATAGGTGGTACAGCCTCATTTCACCCTACATCATGCTCATTGGCTTTGATGAGCTGAACATGTTTCCTACAGGATGCTCCCCGCGATTACTGCAGAACCTGACTCTGATTAAGAGACTGTCCAGGGAGCAGATTTAAAGATAACGAAAGAAAATAAATCTATACGACTGTGGACTGCATGATTGAGCAAGTCTGGGACAGATATCAAAAGAGGCAGAGATGTACAGTAACAAAGAATGGTTTCGTGGCTGTGTCAGTTGAGGCTGGTTTGAGTCATGCCTTTAACACAGAAAATATGAAAAAACAGATACTTCATTTAAAAAGACAGATGAAGGTTATTGAAAGGTTGGCTGTTTTTGAAGAAAGTGCTTGAGCCGCCACAGCTCTTCTGGGTCCTTCTGCCCACCCGCGCCCTTGCCTCCTCCCCAGTTTTCTTTACATCTGTCCTGTGCCAGTCCTGTATTTTCACTCCCGCTTGTCTTCTCATCACCTCTCCGTTCTCACCTTGTCGTTAGATCATCTGCTGGGGTGCTTGTTCCAACCTATTCCTCTCCGCCCAACACCACAGCCATGGGTATTTCACTCCAGACACTCACGCTGAGGCAGCAGGATCTTCGGGGACCATCCCGTTCAGATCCTGCAGTCTTACGGCAAACCTGAACAGATTCGTCTGCTGCACAGTGGCTGCAGCCAGCGTTAAGACTCGCTTTAAGCTGGACCATTTTCACTGCAAAGTGAAAAAATCTTCTCATCATTTAACTGTTATGTTTTAGCAGATAAACGACAATCACAGAAGTGATGAGACCCAGACTTTGCCAATAGCTGGGGTCCTAAAGGAATGAAGCAGCAAGTGCTCAGTGACAAAAGAGGAATAAGTGTTGTTGAAGGGCTGTTGTTGTTGTTACTGTATCATTTTCCTTAGATTTTTTTCCGAAATTGTTGAATGATTTTTCTTAGGGGAGAAAACAGATCAGTCTGCAGCATATAACCAGGGGGAGTCCAGCCTCCCAGTGCTGGGCACTGATATTTGTTAGAATAGTGTTTATCACATTAATTTGAGGGTTTCCTTTCCAGGAGAAAGTACATTTCTGCTCATCTCCTTTCCTTGAAAACAAAGCACATCATTGGTTTTATTCTCTGCCTCTCATACAGGGCATGATGTCTCTCTCTGAAGAAAATCTACCACACCATCCGACTTTGACAGTATTCCACTTTGTAGCAATCCTTATAGACAGAGGCAAATCTCAGTGCTAAGCAATGTATGACTGGGAACTAAAAAAAAAAATCACTTCACTATTGGTACAGTTCTCCTCCAGGCTCCAAGTCAGGAGACCAGTCCATTGGTTCAATTTTCTGTGCAGCAGTTTGGATATTTTTCCATTTTGATGAAGATATATTTCTTGAAAACAAAGAGCAGAAACCAGCCAGGGTGGGGAGCTGGGAAAGCTCCCAAGCAGAGCTCTGAGAGACGGTGTGCGAAAGACAGAAACTTCAGAAACAAGAGTACATTTCTTTTGTCCAATAAATTTTCTGGGTGGCATCAAAAGAAAAAAAGCTCTGCGATTAGCTTGTCTTTCGATAACATTTCATGTAGCTCTGTGCCATGCCCTTTTATTTGCTTCTTGCAGTTCCTACAAGAATCGATATCACAAGTCAGCCAGCCAAGGAGTCTTATTTTAGAGCTTTCCGATCTCCTCGTTCTCTAGGCAAGGGAGAAGCAAGTCTTTCCTCGCCTAGGGATGAGGAGGACCTTCAGAGCCATTTGTTAGACCAGATTTTACCTTTGCACCCTTGCCCCCGCCCCCCGAGGCCCAGCCCTCCCCTGCGCTCCGCTGTCCCATTGGGGCCCGCTGCAACCCGCTCCCAGCCGGGTGTCCAGGTGAGGGGGTGCCGCAGCCGGCAGCTGCCCCCTGCCCACCGGCATGCCTGGCTCAGCCGGTGCCGCATCGGCTGCCGGCTGTGACGTCCAGGTGCAGAATTGGGGAAGATCCCGTGTCTTCTTGGATACTGCCCTGTCCACGGATGAGAAAATTTGTGCTTAACAGCGAACTAACATTGTCTTGATTCTGCATCTTGCTTCCAGTGGCTACTTTAGATTTGTCTGAAAAAGAGTGTTCGTGTTGCCATTGCCCCATCCTGAGTCAGCTCGTGCCTCCGGCTGTGGAATAGAGAGCGAAGCAATTAGCCTGGATAGCCAGCTATGGCTTGGAGAAGATGAAGCCTTTGCAGAGGGAGTGGGAGAATGAGAAGTCTGTGAACTGTTTTTTGCAAAAATAATCTTATTCAGAGACTGCAGCCAAGCTTACGTATTATTTCTTTAAGTTTTGTTGCTTTTTTTTTACAGCAACAAAACATGGCGATGTTCTGCAATATACTTCCATGGGCTGCCCTGAACTAAGGCACTTACTTCTGCCCAACTTGGTTCACCAGAACGATAAACCAACCTACTGCTGGTGTCATGATGAAGCCTGGCATGTAGCTTGGTATAATCACCCAAGCATGGTTTTGTGTATCTATTTAGCTATTCTCTGCATCCTTTGCCTTCAGTGGGGTGTCTTGGGGACAGAAAGATAGACTTTTCCCACCCAAAATATGCGTATCCAGCCTTCCTTACCCACAAACACAGTACCTTCCCTGTATGCCAGCGTCATCTAATTTTTCCAGGAGCTCTAATGACCACTTTCTTTTCTGCTGCTGTCATTACCCCCTCCCTCAATATGTTCCCTTCACAATATGAACCTTATTTTAGCCTCCACTGTCTTAAAAATCAACCGCCCGAAGCTCCTGCTGCCGGTAACGGCCCCTGCCCGTGCCCCTGCGCAGCGGCAGCCGTAGCAGGATGCTGCCGCCTGCCCCATGCCGTCGGAGGGGCAGCTCCCTGGGGCCGCACGTCTCCGGGCAGACCCCAGCCGTGCCGGCACAGGTCTGGGAGTGCCCTGGCACGCACGAGAGAGTCCAGGAGGACACTTCGGCACAGCTTTCACGTGAAGAGAGGCTTAAATGGCTCGGAGGTCTGAAGGGAGAGGCTGAGGCAGGGTGGGATAAAGGCCAGCGAAACGATGATGACCGGGGAAAATGTGCATGGAGGAATTTGCTCGCAGTCTTCACAACATCGTGAACCACAGTGGATTTTTAAATCAGCAAAAGGAAATAATTGTTCATGACTGTAGCTAAATTGCATTCCTTACAGCAAGCTGCTTCAGAGGCCACAAGGATTAAGAAATTGGAGAGACTATGGAATATAGCTTCATTTACGGCTGCTAAAAAGATTATGGCATGAATGCAGGCACTACATCAGGACACACTTCAACCACAGATGGCTGGGAGAGCGTACAGGGGAAAAGGTCTCATATTCTTTCCACAAACATAGTTTAGGATGCATCTGAAGGAAAGATACCAAGGTGAATAAACTCTTAGTTTGACCTAACACGACTGTTCCTATGTTAATGTGTTCGGGAGACTTACTGTTAGACTGGAAGGTGCAGCTTGTGCTTTCCTCCTTGGATCTCATTTTTTCCAGAGCCCAGACTAGCAGTAACAACATGAATTTAGCCACAGCGGTCAAATATGAGATTGCTTTTCGTTTGGCTAAGAGCAATCTGCAGTATCTCAAACCTCAGTTTAATTGCCCAGAAGCCTGCGAGAAGTCAAATGAAATAGGAAAGGGCCTTCCCCTTAAAAACCGAGTAGCTTTCTACTGTGTTACTCCTTAGGACTTCTCAAACTTCAACTGATGCCAACAGCAGCAGCTGAGGAATGATCTCTCCTGGCTGACACTCCGTTTTTGTGTACAATTTATGGAGCTTAATGTTAATATTTGGCCCTAAAGAGATGCTGCTGTTCACCTTCCATGCAATAGTGAAGCCTGTGACAAAGCCAGGAGTACCTGATGAGAAGAAAAGGAAGCAGAATTGTTCCCATTGCAAGGGTCCCCACGGGGAGACTGGTGAATTAAGCAGCTGTGCAGCGGGTGACATAAGCATGTTTCGGACGCTATCAATGCTCTCCTGTCCCTTCCTTCCAGCTTTCCACCAGTGCCTTGCAAAGTGGGAAGCAGAGAAACTGTCCACCCCACATAGTCCAGAAAAATTCCAGACATCTACTTTCTCACTGTTACTCCAATTACTAATTTTTCAGGGACGAAGCGACTGCACCAACTGGAGAAGCAACCATGTCAGCCCCCAGCGGACCTCCGGTGCCTGTCTCCAGGAGAGGCTGGGGGCTGCCATGGCTGGGGGGAGCCGGGCAGAGCATCCCCTGTGCCGGCAGCCGCCCAACAAGTCTTCCCGGCACACGGTCCTCCAGGCTCTGCTTTACCACCCTTCCCAACAAGCAAACGGCTCTCCGCCACCCGCAAAGCCCACGCTCTCCACCCACAGCCTGTGCGTTGAAGTCCGCTCCTCGCCATTGTTTTTCTGCTGGAAAATGGCTAAAAATCCCTCCGTCGGTGCCCTGTTTTTCCACGAATAGGGTCTGTCGTGATTCAGTATGTGCGCACGAGGGAGCTTTCCAAGCTTGAGCAATCCATCTGGCAGCAGTACGCAACACTATGAGATTTGTTTCTGCGGGACAGGACCGAGAGCTGGTTTAATTGCATTAGTCACCAAGCAGCGGTACCGCTGATCTTGGACCCAGAGTGCTGGCTGGGCAGCAAGTCTCGTGGTTATTTTAACTGTGTTTATTTGACCTTTCCAGCGGTCCAGACCCCTCGAGGAGCTGAAGAATGCTTCATCCCCCCCTCTGTTGCCTCTGAAACGCAGAGCAGCAAGGGCCAAGCATTGTTAGGCTGAGCTTCAGGGTGCACAGGCTGAGTAACGGTTCATCTGCACGGGGGAAGAATCTGCCACGTACTGACTGGCTTCAGAGCAACCGATATTTAAACAGTGACTAAATTCAGTGGGACAGAAGAGAATGGAGCTGGCTGCTGTTTACTGCTCTGAGGATCATCAAATATTTCTTTCTTCATTTACTAGCTGTGAGGTTTCTTTATACACAAATAAATCAGTAGATCATAGATAAATAATCAGTAAATCTGTAGAATAGACCCAAAACCTGACATCTAGACCCAGATCCACGTTTTCTCAAAGTCTGTGGGTGTTCAACTCACGTTATGTGCTGATTCATGCAGGATAAAAAGAAAGAAGCTGAAAAAGTTATGACCTAAGAGAAAGTTTTCAAAGTCCAGCAGGGCCCTCTCTTCGAGGTAGACCACTTGAAGATACATATTGAGTATCTAATACCACTACTTGCAGCAATTCCTATTAAAGTAGACAAAGCATTGCACAAGTTTAAGTAGGGCTCCAAATAATACTTCTAAAAAAGCTGTTTACTGCCAGACCGTTGTTTTTTTAATGTCTTGAGCCAAACTCTCTCAAACTGCACAGCATCTGGGAAGGAAATTATTGCTCAAACTGCCAGTGTCAGGATGGACGCCAGACAAACTTTGTTCCGTAGCAGCGATATCTCGCTCATTGCTGTCTGAACGACACACTTGTGTCTTGGAGTCCTGCACTCTTCAACTTTCAGGAAAGCACTTGTCAAAGCTGAGCTGGCACAGGAATTTGTACATGAGGAACCATAGTCACAGCTGCCTCCGACTCCTGTCATCAGCTGAATTACTGCAGCACGGCAGGTTCAGAAAGAAGAGAAAAGCCAGAAGGAATTTTGCACCAAATATTGTGTAAAACTGTGATACTAACAGACAAGTCGTATAGAAATAGGATCAAATACATTAAATTTATGGCATGATATCTGATATCACGGACTCCATACCCTATGGAGTTCAGAAGACCTCCAGATAAACTGTAAACTTGGTAGGCCAAACCAGCTGAATCATAACAAGCTACGACAAGAATCAGATCTCTGTTTTCATAATGTTTGTCTCAGAAGATCTCGGTAAGATTTAACAATGTATTCTTTTTAAAAGATCCCCCACCACCGAGTTCTGAGGATGACAAAGATGCTCTAAATGTGCTAATGGGTTATTTACGCTCACTCCAAGACTGAGCAGGTTGATGCTCCCAAGGAATAGCTACCCCTCAGGGCAAGGCTGCGTTTAGCTGGAAATACTTTACTGTTTGAAACTTCCTGATTAACACTTCTTGAGAGTCTGTAAATAGCTGGGGAGGAAGACAGCTGTGTCCAGATAAAAGACACTGGTGGACTGGCTGTCAGAGACGTGCAGATCCCAGAGCAGCATTGGCAGCAGTCCCTGTGAGCCAAAGGAGGTTGTGCGAACGATGCCACTGGCAACACAGAGGGTGAGAGGGACAAAGGGCCGGCCACACGCAGACGCTGGCTCTGGAGGTCACTAAAGACTCCGGGAGATTGTCCAGTAAAATTTTCAATAGGAAGAAAGATAACATTTAAATTACTCCAGATTTATTTTTGCTCGGTTTTACTCTGACCAGGGAGTCAGGGCAAGCAGCTGTGTTTTCAAAATTCACTTTTATGGTGTGAAATTGCTTTACAATCTAAGGGGCAGGGAGGGAGCTGAGGCTTGGGTTTAGCAGCAAGTTAATATATTTCAGACTAAACTTCTAGCTAACTAAAACATGATAACTTTTCTTCCGGTACTGCCACATAAACGTATATGGTATGGCTCTGTCCCAGCTTCTGAGGTTAAGAGCTCCAACTCCAGCTCCACTCTGAAAAGCAACTCTGTGAAAAAAAGCCACATCCGTATTTAGTGGTTCTCAGTCACTCAAACCTCAGATCTTCTCATTTAAAAATAATTAAAAAAAGAGATGTTTTTTCTAGCTGCCAGTGCTTAAACTGCACCTGGATCACAAATCATCTCTCATAGACCTCAGCTGCACCTTCACTGCGCCTGCGAGGCATCGCGCTGGGCTGGGAGGGTGGATGAGGCAGTCGGTGCCAGGAAGAACACAGCTCGTCTTTCACAGCCCTGAGAGGGTGTGCGGGCTGGCAGCCTTGTAAAACACCTTTTTTTACTTATAAGCAGAACACATGCAATCTGCTGGTCAGCTGAAGCGTTCCAGAAATCGCCTGAGGTTATGCTGAACACCCCGAAAGCAGAGGTGAGAGGTAGTGCACGTTCATCATGTAGTTAACGCAAAAGGTCGCTATTCTGCCTGTAATGGGGTGGGCCAGCTCCCTCACAACGTCTCTGGCTTTCTCTCCAACGCACTCCTCAGGAGGGACAGTGCTGTCACCTCACATGAATGGCAAAATTCTACCAGAGGGGAGAAATGGTCTGCATGGGTAATTTAAGTGACTCTTTTTTTTTTCCCCCCATGAGGTTTCATAAACTGATAATTGGAAGGCATCTCCGCAGCGGAACTCCTCACAGCTTTGCAGAGCACCAGGAAGCGGAGGGCAGCGGGGCTCTGGGGTCTGGCTGAGTGGTGGCGGGGAGGACGTGCTGCCGAGGGAGCCATCAACCGGGCCCCGACCGCCACCAGCCACCGGGCTATCGACCGGGTACGCTCGGGCCCTGCACCGGGAGAGGTCGGGGATGGGGAGACACCACAGAACCCATGAGGAATGCTGAGCCCGTGCTGGGAACGGGCAGGAGCACAGAGCAGCGAGGGTGAAGGCTGGAGCCCCAGGAGCCAAGCAGAGGGGCACAGGGGTAGCTGCACCTGTAGCTAGGCCTGGGCTCAGTTAAAAAAAAAAAAAAAAAGGAAATAGAAAGAAGGGATGGCTCATCTGATAATTGCTAATTAGCTCCTGCTTGCAGGCAGCTTGGAGGCTCTGTCGGAAGCAGGGAAGGAGCCCCGAGCTGGTTTTGCCGAGGTAAGCTCTGCAGCAGTGCTCAAGCCTGCAGCCTGACGCGGGGCCGAGGGCGAGCAGTGCCAGGGCGGGGGGCGCGGGACGTGGCTCTCGGGCAGCCGGGGCTGGATCGTGTCAAATCTCCTTTCCCAAGGCGAACGTTCCCCAGGTGTGCAGCAACTGCTGTGGCCACGGAAGCAATGGTTCTGCATGCTTATTTGTATCTCTTGGGGAAACCTCTGCATTTTACCCTTGAAGAAATGAACGTGCATTTTGTCGGGAAGCGGAGGGTGAGCTGAAGGAGCGTGTGGGCAATGGCTGTCTTAAGCATTTGATGTCAGGTGTGCTGCAAGGGGTAACTGACTGCGGGCCCCCCCCCCTGCGGGTGAGTCCTCACCCTATGTCTCCAGAAGGGTCATTCCTTCCCTTTTTCTCTTTTTCTTTTTTGTATTTTTATACGTTTCCCTCCCACCCTGTCCTCTGACTCCTTAAAATAATGGATTATCATTCAGCTTTAACACCTTTAGCTAAAACCTTTCATTGCAATTTAAGTCCTCCTGGTTGCCCAAGCAGTAGTGCGGAGCTCTTGCCATGTTTTCTTCTCACTTTGCAGCTTATTTATATTTCTCTTGTGTAATTCTTGGAATGACATCTTCCTCTTGTCTATGCTGTCTCCTACTAAGTTGCTACCTTCCAGATCTTCTTTTCACCTTCAGTGGCAGTTTTTCTCTCTTGTCTATATATATGTGTGACCCTGCATATACCAATAACAGGGTTCAGTGCTTTGCAACACCAGGTAATTTGCCTTGCATTACAAACATGCATAAATGTTCCTGTTCTGAACCAGTTTGATCTGTACTTTCTCTTAGCATAATGATAAGAAACTGTTTTGCTGAGTAATTGCCCATCTATTTTTGAAGCAGTCTGCTTTAAAGGGAAAAAAGTTGGCTGCTGTTTCATATATTAAATCAATGTCAGAACAGTTACGTTTTTAAATGCGTGAGGTCTTTTATTGGAGCGGGTGAAAGCTGCCTAGTATAGGCCATCAGAGTGTTGTTACAAATTGTTCTTAAGTGGCAAAGCCGATGTAAAGAATCGCTGTGTGACTAATAAACACATTATCATCTTTAAGCTATAAAAACTAAACCATTCCCTCCTCCCTTGGGAAGGATGGTATCATTTATCAGCCACTACAGCTTCAGGGCGTGAGAGTTCGAGGTGGTCTGTGGGGGTGTAAGCACGCTTTTTGCACAATGCTGAACCTGTAGGGAGTTATTTCATTGTTATTTTGAGGCTGAGGCAACTGAAATCTCATCATGGGTCCAAGGAATACACATATACATATATTGTTTCCAGTTCAGCTAAATCTCAGTAAACAGGGTTATGCTTACAACAATAAAACTAATTTTGGCAGCCATGGCAGAAGGCAAGAAACAAACAGTTCACACCACAAGGAAAAGATAATGTCTTCTAATTAGGATAACGCATGTGGCTGTGAGGCTTGGGGGACCAGCCTCTCATTTACTCTCCCCAAGGGCACAAGGGGAACAGAGGTTGAGATCCCACCAACTGCCAGCAGCTAATTCTCTCTGTGCCGTGGAAATCCGAGGGAGGGTTTTTTCAAAGGAGAGTGGGGAAACAAATGTCACAAAATGGATGAAGTCTACACTACTCGTTGGTGTTGTTTTATGACTGTTGTACCTCCAGGGAGCGCAAGACTATTGACTTCAGCCTAACCTGAGCTATTGGTGGCTGTATTTTCTACCATCCCTTATCCTGGGAAGATTTACCAGAGTATCATTTCTCTAAGTCACTGCACAGAAGTGACAGCATTTGGAAACAGATGATGATGAACTACCCGTGGGAACCATTCCTCCTACATGTAGCTCTGTTGGAGGGCAATATCTGCCTGGTAGCAGGCAGCTGCAGGAATTCAGCAAGAGCAGAGGGGCTAGAGAGATTAATCTTCATCCCACTCTTCCTGCCCTGCAACAGCTTGACTTTTAGTGGGACAGCTTTGGGGATAGTATAGTAAACGTGCTGTTTGCATTGTCCATTCAGTGATATGATTAAACACCGTACTTGCTGAAACAAGAAGCTGGGACATAAGAAGGCAGTGAAAAGGGGAGGAACGGTAGCTCTTTTCTACACAGATGTATCAGTGCTGCGCGCTCACTCTGTTCCCCTCTGCAACACTGATTGTACTTCCAAAGCTCTCCAGCAAATACCCTCCTCCAATGCTGTCTACATTTACCTTTTCACAAGAGTATCTATCAAGGTATGATTACAACCAGAATATGCTACTTGACAAGACCTGGCCTTGGATATCAAAGGATCAGACTGGTAGAGCCAGAATGTCCTCTAGAGATGGGTACAGCCCTCAGGGGACAGAGCTGCATTCAGCTTCAACTTCTGCCAGCACTCATAGATGCTATCTACCCTACCAGTGGTCAAACCTCACGTGTGCTGCCAACTACCTGGGCAGACAGGACTTCAGCAGATACCCACTCTTCGTGCAGTGCTGGGCACCCCATCCTGCCTGCCAGCACTCTTCAGGACGTGCTCAACAGCCTCAATGCTGGCAACCTATTTAACATGTTCTTTAAAGACAGTTCTTTAAAAATAGACAGGAAAGCAGGTTTTCTAGTTTCTTTTTTTTTTTTAAAAAAAAAAAGGTCCCTTCTCCCATATGTGCGTGTTGAGTA
>Ga0181612_104186_pt1 | contig 14271 bp, 2 predicted proteins | sample HoacroProtozoa21_FD_119630 | JGI IMG/M metagenome (GOLD analysis project Ga0181612, IMG submission 119630) | Hoatzin crop microbial communities from Cojedes, Venezuel. Combined Assembly of Gp0051906, Gp0051904, Gp0051908 | reverse complement strand
CATTGGCCGCCTTGGCATCTAGGGCACGCTGCTGGCTCATGGTCAGCCTGTCATCCCCCAGGACACCCAGGTCCCTCTCCGCAGAGCTGCTCTCCAGCAGCTCTGCCCCGAGCCTGTACTGGTGCATTGTGCCTTTGGGCTTTGCCTGAAATCAGCATGCTGTGGCACCTTATTTATTTGTTTATATTGTGTTTAGCGATCCTTGATAATGTCGTGTTTGAGTGGTGGATGGGTCTAGACGATCTCCAGAGCTCCCTTCCAGCCTCGATTACTCTGTAGTACAGATGCATGGAGAGATGCCCACAAAGATTTCTAGAAAGAATAAATGAAGCAAAAACTTCTAGCCTTATTGAAAAACTGACAGAGGAGAAAGCTGTGTGGTTGTACGTATAGCAAGGTTCAGACTTTCCTTAGTAGAGATAGTTTTTTTACCAAGTAATCATGTAGTGCTTGCCTCTGCCTTGAGCTCAGTTTGTGGAGAAGGCTGTGGAGTGTCTTTGCGAGTTCAGATGCAGTAGAGCAGAGAAGTGTTTTCTGGAATAGCTTTGCAAAATTGGCTTTGGTTTTTGTTACCTCTGACATCTGTGCTTGCTGGGCCTTATGGCATAACTGAGTTGTGTTTCTCGTGGAAATTATTTGGATGTGACCTTACCGCTTTTATTTTGGCTGCTACCCTGAGCCCTAAGGACTAGTAAATGTTGGATGCTTACATTTAACTGGAGCTAAACAGAAATTTGACAAACCTTGGGCGCCTTCAATTTGCAGCCTTTTGATTTACTTTTATTAAACAATTATAGCTGGATTTGCCTTTTGGGGAGTCTTTGTATATGGCATTCTAAGCTAACAAAGCCCAGCTAAGCCGAAGGATGGATTATCGAAAATCAAAGCTGGCTCTCCTAACAGGGACAATGGAATCCCGCCCAGTCCGAGCCTCGCCGTGACACCTGGGAGGCCCGCACTCCGATATGATAAAGTATTTTCTTTGAGAGAAGGTCAGCAAAAGTTCACTTTTACAGAGAAGTTCTTATTCTCAGTTAATGGGGCTCCCTGTTGCATGGTCCTGCAGTTGCTTAACATAAAAAGGATGGATTGTCAGAGAAATTACCTTTAAAGTTCCTCCATGGCACACTAAAAGGACAGACCAAGTGTTCTCTCGTGGCCAGACTGCGTGGTCCATGACCCAGCTGCCCAAGCTGTCGTGCCCTTTTGCACTTCTGCAGTTTTGGATTTGTCAGCATTTTGATTTTGACCCCTTGGTTCTGGACAAGTGCCATTCTTTAGGGTTGTTGTTTTATCATAGAGTCTCCTACCTTGGTTTCAGAGCAAGCCACTTAATCTTTTTATGCCATAGAAATGAAGACATTTCCAGTCCTTAGGGGATTTTCCGAGTCCCAACAGAGCACATTTATAATGTAGCATAGAATATTATGTGCTTATCATATCATATGGGAGATGGACCAGGTCCTTTTCTGGTCCTTAAGACTAAACACAAAATCAAAACGTAGCAGCAGAGCCAGACTTGGCTTTTTTTTGTGTTACATATGTAATTTCCTGCAGATGTAATTGATCCCTGGTCACAGCTGGGCCCAGACCCAGCTGACAGACTGTGGGGATTGTTCTTTCTGGTCCCTTTCTGACTTCGCTGACTCATTTTTCCCAGACAGCGGAGAGATGGGAGTAGGGTGTGAGAAGCGCATAACCTAAGGCGAACATCGTCTGCTGGGAGAAATAGGTATGGGCTGCTTGGGCTTGCTTTGACTTGATTTTTCATGTATGCATGGAGGTTCTTGAAGGAGGTAATGGACAATTTAGTTGTCTTTTAAAAATGACTTTGTTTTTGCACAGAAGGAAAAAGTAAGACTATCAGCGCAGATATTTATTTGGGCTTTGACTGCAGTGGAGTTACACTGATTTTTATAATATTGGTGTTATATTTTTGTTAATTAAAACACTAATTGGAACATTGTTACCTGGTTATTATTTTCATTAATAATTGCTTTGGTTAAATCTCCTCTGAGAAACGCTCTGTCTCTCAGATAACACGGTTTTTCACTGGAAACTGGTAGGACTTTGTTGCCATTTTGGACTGGATCAGTAAAGGGCATTGCAATTATGCTCTTAGATCCATGAGGTTGATGCACTAATTCAGGTACCAGGACTCGGATGAAGCTTTAATTCTCAATATTCAATACTGGCAGATTGAATCAAGTAGTTTTTAGTTCATTTCAGTTTTGCTTTTTCTGCTGAGTTTTCAGATTAAGCAATTGCATCTTTTTGTGCTGCAGAAATGAGAATGTTTCCAGTGTCTTGGGCATTTTAGGATTCCAGCAAGAAGTTTTAGGACCTGTGAGGAGGAGTTGACACCAGCACCCTTTGGAGCCATCCATGCCAAATAGCAAACCTGGCCATTAGCGGGTTTATGATCAGTCCTGCAATAAAGCTGCATAATTTATTGTGCAAGAGGAGCTCTGACACAGATCTCTCCTGGAGATTCAGTAGGGGTACAGCTTGGCAGGGCTGCAGGATGAGCATTTTTTTAAGCAGTGACCATTAGAAGGCACGTGGGAGGAATGGCTAGCAGCAGAAAATCCAGTTCTGCTCCCATATACAAAGCTGTGACGGCCCTTCTCTTCATATCCTTCATTAATACAGCTTAGGATAATTAACTATGTAAGTGAATAGCCTGTTTTTAAATCTTCTGTGATTGCTTGGAGTCTTTCAGATCACGTAAGGGGGCTTTGTGTCAGGCCTGTGTATTAAAGCTCTCATGCTTGAGCGTGAAATCAGCCCCGCTAGTATTTACATGTGACCTCCCCCCCTTTAGCTTTTCCCCAATGGCTAGGGTATATCACTGTCTCGACTACCAAACACTATCAGTCTCTCCAGTGGCCAGTCTCCAGTTTCTGATGACATGAGCTGGGAAGGAGAAGCTTTCCCCGCAGGAGCCCCTGAATCTAGTCCTACTTAGCGTCCTGACAGGCACTTCGAGGCAAGGGGCATTAATTCTGCGTGCTTGCATCTGAACAGCGAACGCATCTTCATAGACCCTGTGCAGCTGAGAAGCTGTACGCGTGCGAGAGAGCCACCGCTTCTCCAGATTAGCTCTGGCTGGAAGCTCATGGAAGCTGTTCTCATGGAGAAATGAAGCTGCTGGGATGAAACCCCCAGCAGAATCTTTGCTATTTTGTCACGTTAAAGAATTTACGTTTAATAAAACCAGGGGTCTTGGGACAGAGGTACAGCATCTGCTGTGACACTTTCTGTCTTACTTTTGGTTTTTGAGTTTTCTCTCTAATTAGTTTATGTTCCAATAAATCCTTAATACAATGACTGCTTGAAAAACAATTGAAAATAAAACAAAAAGAGGAGTTTAAATTGCTTATGTCTTGCTTTGTATAGCTTCCAGGCACTTGAGCGATTTTGCTAACAAGTATCCTGTAACCTATTTCCAAAGGCCACTAGCAGATAATTATATTTGGTTAATTTACATACTTTCAGTTTATAATCCTAATTAGTTCTCCAACCAGTAGTCCCTAGGCAATATGTAGTCTTACCTCATTTTATTTGCCATCCCTAATGTGCAAGTTCTCTTCTTTCAATTTACCGAAAAATGCTGTTAGGTTTGGTTCAGGGCTTTCCCATTTCAGCGCACATCTAAACTGGGTGATTCCACGCTGATTTAAACCCTATTTGCAAAGAAGTATTTTACACTCTTAATGGACCTTATGTCTGGGAGATGTTCTGCAATGTAGGGAGACTGACCCCAGTTTGACCCAGAGCCTAATTTTATTGCAAAGAATCAGGTCAAATGCTGCACCAACCTGCATCCACTTACATCTCTGGTTTGCCCAGACCCATAGGATGGGGACCGAGGTGCTGGTCTGTAGCTGGGCACCCCTACCCTGGCAAAATCGGAGACGGGTGTGGGGCAGTCGGAATGAATAAGGGCTGCGTGAGAGCCCCCGGCGAGCTGCGCACACGGGCTGTGCGAGGGGCTCTGGTAAAAACTCTCAGGCTGCTTGGCAATCGCTGAGTCAGCATCTTGCTGTGGGACAAGACCCCGGGCTGCGAGGGTGGCTGTGCCCTGCAGGGGTGCGCAGCAGTTTCTGGGGAGCGTTGGGTTTTGGGTAAAGCCTGTGGTAAGATGGGAGATGCAATCTTGGGGATTTCTTACATGAGGTGTCCTGCAGGCAACTAGAACAACAATTTCTGTTGTTCGCTTTAAGCACTGCAGTAGGTACTATAATGCAATTTTTAGAAAAGCTGTTGGATGAAATATTTCCTCTTAGGCATCAAAGGCTGCTTTTTCTAGTCCAATTCATTTCACTGTAATGAGGTCAGGTTTGGACTAACGTGATGGTAATTTCCAGTGTTTCCTTACAAGTAACAGAAAGACCCCAAATCTCACTTTTCAACACTGCATTAAGTACTTTGATAAGGCAATGAAAAAGGGCGTGTGATAACTGAGACAGGAGAAGGAAAATCTGCAGTATGCAAAGCCTTTGCCCGGATTTCCAGGATAACTGATGGATTCTGTGAACTGATGCTAGTTAATAAATCATAATACTAAAGGAGAGATGTGATTTTTAACTGACCGAAGTAACAACAAATGTATGAGTAGTATGTAGTGAGGAAAAACTCAAAGGTGTGAGAATAATTCTTGGCCAAAAATTTTATTTCAGCATCTTAAAGAATGTAAATTTTATACTGTTGATGGTTTGATGTAATTTCTACGCATCACACTTGAATTCCCAAATATGTTTCTGATGTTACACACATGCATACAACTCTCAGCATTTATGTAACTGATGCCTAAAGTTACCGTTACCTGTGAATTTACTCCAAAAAAAGCTTATTTTTTGTGAGGAACACCTTGATGATAATTCTTCCTTATTAGAGCATTTCAGATTTTTCTCTAGTATTTTCAGGTAGACTACAGCTGGCTTAGCTGTCTTTTCATGGCTGGTTTAAGGATTGTGATTCTGCAATAATCACAGCTCTGCCTGGGCATCTACGTTTCTGAGCTTTAGGAGAGGCAATATTCTGCTCTGGCTCTCACGCCTGCAGTTGGGATGAACAGAACATGAGCTGGGGGTAAAGCAGATTTGAGACAGAGACAGCAAGCATCTGATGTTGAACCACTCACAATGCTAATGGCTGGCAGGATGAAATCCTGGCTCTAACAAAGTCAATAGAAAATCTTTCATAGACTGCAGTAGGACTAGTGCTTTATCCCAAAGGAAAATATCATTTGAAGATAAACATACAGAGGTTTATTGACTTGAGTATCAGATTTCAAGGGGCAGTGACAATGTACATGGGCTGAAGATGCATTTTTAGGTATGTAAAAGAATTTACTCTGGAATATGGTCAATGTACATTCAATGCTAATTCAGTGCTAATCGACAAAGGGAGTGGAAAAAACTCAGAACAAATCTGTTTGGTTCTTGAAACTAGACAAGATAGGCACTGAGAAGTTGTTAGTTTCTCCCCTTCCAACTTGTCACTTCTATCATTAAGATTATAATTTTTGCTCTGTATAGTTATGACAGAAGAGTCCAGAACAAAAAACTTAGAAGGGTTTGGGAGCAAGTTTTCTGTGGGGGCAAGGGAAAAGGGAGGGGGGTGGAGAATCTGGGAGCTATTCATAACGAGTCTACTTTATCCAACAGGATGCTCCAATTTATATCTGAATTCCTCATTAGAAATAGAAGACAAGAAAAGGAGTGGGATAGTTCTTTGACATTTAATTTTCTCTTTTTCACCATCTCTTCCAACTTACATATTTATTTGCTTTAATTTATATATGCTTTAATTTATGTATTGTCTGTTTTTAATGTAAACCCACACTCAAGTTTGTAGGTGGGTTTTATATACCGGTAAGAAACCACAAAGCAAAGCACAACAGGAGAGCAGAAGGCCTATTTCTTTCTCACTTCTAGGTCATCTTAAATGCCTTGTGAGTTACACATTGCTTGATTCTACTCTTGATCTTCCTTGATTCTACTCTTGATCTTCCTTGTACTTCTCTCTTGCCTCTTCCCTCTAGAAACCCTCAGTCCAAATTCCCCCCAAAGTCAGGACGCAGATTATTCTGTTGGGCTCGACTCCGGTCGGCCGTCCGGGCATTCCTGCAGCACAGGAGCTACGCTCGAGGAAAGAGTACGTGGTGAAACCAGAAGGGAGGCAAAAGAATTTAGAAGAGTTTGAAATATAAAACAATAATTTATTTTACTTCATTTTACTTGGTAACGTTTGTAGCTAATGATGGTTTCATGAAACTGCTTTAATAATTCAATACATTCAAATCTATAAAGCAAACAGTTACTACCATGGGCTTCTCAAATTCCACAAACGGTCTTATATAAACAAATTAGCTGTACATGCACATTTCTTCAAGAGGTTGCAACATTGGCAAACATGCTTTAAAATCCTTTAAAGCTGCAGTATAGTGTACTTTGCTTCAGGCTTTTCAGATGAAACCTACATACTTTCTTCAGAAACCTTAAAAAGAAAAATGTTTAAATGTTGAGCTTAACTCTAAAAACTGCTGTTTGATAAATGTTAAATATTACAAGAGAATGGCTCTAATTCTGAGTTTAAACCTTGAGCTAAATATCGTTAAACAGCACTCTGTGTAGAAGTGAACAACAGCAAAATAATATCACAAAATATGGTTTCACAAAAAATACATATGTGCAGTTGCTTTTGTGGGTTTTTTGCATATTTTTTTTTTTTAGGTAAAGAAAAGCATGGGTACCTTTTAATATGAATATAGGTTAAGCAAATTACCTGTGTAAGTATGGTTAATACGTTTCTGATATTTAAACACTTCATGTAAAAGGTAACAAGTAAAAAAGTACAATCAGTATTCCAAAAAGCACTGCTGATATTGCCACTGAAGGAGCTGGGCAAGCTTCCTCTCCACTTCGTAACGGAGATCCTGGCACCCACAGTTGTAGAGTTCAGTATTTGAACTATAAACTCGATGACCGTATCTTATATACAAAAATCTTGCCACATTGAACGAGGCATTGATTTCTACCCCAATGGTAGTGTTGTCTGTACATAATTTAGCGAGGGTGATTATACAGTAGTCACTGACAGGAAGGAATTGTACACCCGTGTGCCGTCTGGTGACTTTGTTCCGTGGGTTAGCAGTTCTTGGATCGTCATCCAATTGTCAAAGATTTTTTTATTTCTCTTCTTCATCATTTTTTTGTGGCTCAGTTCAATGATATTCACCTCTTTCTTTTCTTCTGCACCTTGCTGTTCCTTTAGGCAATCTAACCTGCTCTGCATCATAAACTCGCGCCTCCTCCTCTGCTCCTTCGCTTTCACTAAATGCTGCTTCCGCTCTTCCTTGCTCCAGTAACGGCCCATCTTCATTTCGCTGATGGCATCGTCGTCGGTAGTCATACCGCTGCGCTCCTCCTTGATCTTTATGGCACGCTCTCTCAGCAGCCGGTCCCTGACTGGCCTCTTTGTAATGTAGCGCGTCCCATCGCTTCTGACCTTCACTTTCCACTCCATCCTGGGTTCGCTCTGGCTCGAGTTAAAGTCTTTGCACATACTCACCAGGCTCATTTGGCTCTGTGCGTACTCCACCGCTGATTTCTGTTGGATCAGCTGCATGTAGCTCTGGTAGTGCTGTGCGTGGGCAGGAATATGAGCATGCTTGTACGGAGAGTGATGGTACGGGGAGACGTAGGAGCCCGAAGGTTTTTGACCATGAGTAGGGCTTTTGCTTCCATCACTGGCTTTTCTCTCCTTGCTTTCCAGCTGCTTGCCAAGGTCAGGATCTTTAGCAGACGCATGGCATTTACCAGCGCTGGATTCATGACTTTCTGAGCTAGCAAATGAATTCTTTTGGGAGACATTATATGCCACTGCCCCCTCATTACCTTGACAGTTAATGCCTTCTGCCGTTCTGCGCAGCGAATTGTCAGGGGAAATCTCCAGCGTGAGCGGCGTGCTTCGGCAGCTCTCGCCTGTGTTGTACGCACTCGAGCTATCCTTGTCAGACTTCTCGGGGAGCTCCGTAATGTCTGAGAGCTCGTGCCTGCGGATGTCAATGCTTGTGTTATAGTTGCGGAACCCGCTGTTGTGTAGCATCCAGGGCTCCCGGTACTGATCTTTCAGCTGCTGCATTTTATGAGCTCTCACGATATTCAGGCACTCCAGCTCGATATTGCGCAGCTCCTCGTTCAGCATCTCCAGCTCTCTGTCAACGCTTTCTTGGTCGCTTTTGCTCATATCCAGAGTGCTGTTGTGATAATACAGACCGTAGGGGCTGGCAGACTTCACCTGGCACTTCAGTTCCAGCAGTTCCCGGAATCGCTCGCATTCGTCTACGGGGATGCCAAGGAAGTCGACGTCTGTGCAGTCGGCCGAGATAAACGACTCGTTGCTGAACTGCATATCGCCACTGCCTAGGGTGTCGTGACTGTACATCAGCTGCTTCTGGCTCCCTAAAGTGTTGGAGGAGGTGGTGTGATCATCCGCGTTGTTCTCCTGCTCGGAGCTCTCGTCGTTGCGAGTGCTGTCGTCTGTGCGCCCCACGCCACTGTCCTTCTCATGATGGTTAGATAAAATAGTGGCTGTATCTGTGGTACCTCCATCCTCCTCATGCTTCTTCTAACAGCAACAATGAAAAGAGAGAAAGAGAAATTATTGCATGGACAATAATTCACGGTGTTTATCTTTTAATAGTGGTCTTAATCTGTCACCTGTTACCCTTCCTGCATCTTTGTCTTGTAATTGTATGGAAAGATCATTAAGAACTTGTAGAAATGGTAACATTAGTTACCATCATCAGTAATGGACTGAATTTCAGTCCATTACTGACTTACACCAGTAATGGACTGAAAACACAGCCGTGGTGGGTGTCCTTTTCAGAACAACCTGAGCTCTGCTTTCAGTTACAAGGCAACAGTGGCAGAAGCCACGTTTTCAAAATGTTTCTTCTCCCACTTAGGTGCGCAAAAGCATCCAGTTCTTCTGCAGTGCCAAAGTGAGAATACGTCCCTTCAGAAAATGTGGCTCCTGCAGAGGATGTAGAGTTTTAGAACACCACAGAAAAAACTCTCGACAAAACCCAAAAAACTATTAATGAACTTGTACCGTTGTGTTAACCATGGCAGAACCAAGGGGAATGCAGGCCCAGATCTGTGGCTCTGCATAAACTTTGCTTTTTCATTGCCTTTCTCCCCATATACAGACCTTATTTCAGCCATTTGCCCGAGCTCTGCGTTCGTATTTTAAGGTTTTGGGGAGCAGGCTGTTTTCAGTGTGTGCACGCATATCTGATAGGAAATTTCCAAAGTTAGCTCTCTGCCTGCTAGATCTCTCATACACCCAGCCCGGACTTCTCTCGGTGACCACAGCCAGAACGGTGGATTTCTGAGGACTGCAATCACGTTGTCATAAGGGGCAAAGTAAAAAGGTAACATTTTAAAACACTTTGTCCCCAAGTTGAAGTTTGTAGATAGTCATGTAATATCTTGATTTTACGGACAGTCCTTTTGCCTTGATCGTCATTCAAGACGCTGAGTGTATTCAGTCAAGCTCAATATTGGAATATGGAGTGCAACGTGAAGTTTTGACACCGCCGCGCACCAGAAGGGCAGTACCTGCTCAAGCATGCTGGCAGTAAATTGCATTGCCTGGTGGTGCTGTTCCTCTAACATGTCCATGTGCAAGTCATCCAGAAAATCATTTCTGTCATCATCCATCCATCCTTCATCCAGCTATGTGTAAAGGGAGGGAAAGCCAAACCAAATGTTGTCAGAAGAATGAAGACTGACATAAATTATGCTCCTTTTTCATGCAAAGCGACTGGGAAACCTTAGGAGATTCCTTCCTGTGACAGTGCTGCCGTGTCCGGGGAAGGAGCACACATCTCCTTGTGCTAAGTGCGGGTATCGACCATCCTACCTCCCCCCCAGCCACCTCCAGCAGCACGGTTTTATCTTCAACAGCCCTTTATATATGAAACAAACCCAGCCTTTTCATCCATGGAAATAATTCTAAGAGTTGGGGCTGTTTTGGTTTGTGTGTGTCTTATTAGCATGTATGAAAACACTCCAGATTCCAAAGCTTCAACAAACCATGTGCGAGGCAGCGCCAAGGGCCAGAGGGGAAAAATGCTTGTTGGGGGTCTGTAAGATTATTATTATTTTTTTTCCTCCTTCCAGCCTCAATTATCCCCAAAGGAAAGGCCAGAAACATCGAGGCTAACAGGATAGTCGTGAGCCTGACCCCGTGTCTGCAGGTGCATTGGCAAGGGTTGCTCTGGGAGCACCAGGAGCAGAGACGGATCAAACAGCAGCGCTCAGGCTGGCTGTTCAACATCTTTGTTGTGCTAATCCTGCCCTTGCAAAGGGATCAGGTTCAGCCTTTTCTTATGGCTGAGGATGCCTCTTGACAGTATTTAACTACATTTAGAGAAGGTGTATAAAGGGCTAAATAATAGGTGTTTTAATGAATGAATAATCAATAGCTATAGGAATTAGAGTTCAGTATGTTCTTCAAAGGTATGGCTTGAAACCATCCATAATACCTTGCACTGATGTGTCTGTAATAGCACTGCAGCATATATAAATTCCTGAACTTCTTATAAATTGAACTTTAATATAAAACATATATAAAACTACTGTGACTGCTAAATTCCATTATTTTAGACTATATATATGTTGAATCAAACTGTATAATATGATTTTAGGTAGATTTAGGTAGGATAACATTCTTCAAAAGATGCTAACTGCTTTCTACAAAACAGCAACTCTTTTAATTAAGACTCAAAAGACTCAAGAGAGGTTTTTTTTTGTTGTTGCTACTGTACCTGAATTTCTGGTCTTGCAACAAGTAAGGAGATATTCTTGCTCTCTTCGCTGGTGAGAAGTGCCACAGCTTCTTCTCGGTTCTGTACCTCTATGCCATTGATCTTTAAAAAAAAGAGGAACAGAGTGAAACCGTTTTGTGGGGATATCTGAATGCTGCTGAGATGAGCCCTACAGCACTGCACGGCCGGATGGCCCAGTCCCTGTTCTTATCTCCAGCTGTACTGTTCAGGGAAGCGTTGGGCAAGCGTGTTGGTTTGGACATGTGAAGCTGTTCCAAACCCCTGCATGCGATGCGCAGAGCCTTGTTATGGGGACAGAAACTGGAGGAGGAGAGCTGGGTGGGAGCAGAGTCCTAACATCAGGTCTGGTGGGTGGAAAGGACCCAGGAGCATCCTAGCATGGGGCAGGTGAGGCTATGGATGCTGCTCCCAAAGACTGAACGGGGTGTGGACCTCTCCTTGTGCCTATGCAGAAGACAGACCACATCTGATGAAGCCCTGATGGTGCAGGGTTGTTGCACTTAGAGGACGACTTGTTCTGGCACACAGCGGTGGCTGTTCAGCCTGCTGAACCAGTCCGAACATCCCTGTGAACAAAGAGGGCTGCCCGGAGAGATTCTGCAAAGAAGAATAATTACCGGGGCCAAAATAGAGGGTTTCTGGGGTAGAAGGAAGAGTTAAAAGTGGAAGCGTATCAGGATACGTGCTGGAAACAGGACATCTGCTGACAAAACGCTTAGCCTGCAGAGTAGGGCCGATACAGGGCTTTACCTGGCGAGGGCTATCAAAATCTGAGCGAGATAGCCTCAGAAATTTAAAAGGAAGCGTATGAATACCAGTCTGAAGGGAATGATTTGTAGAAATTGTACTGAAATAAAGACACAGCAGCAGATTCTAGTGTGTTAGCAGCCTTTCAGCCATCTACACGCATACCTGAATAATGCGATCTCCTTCTCGGAGTCGACCGTCCTTTGCAGCAATACTGTTGGGATCAATCTACGGAAGAAGAGAACTGTGAGTGCTCTGGGGGTCTGAGAGCTCGGTGCTTGCTTCCCCTCGTAAACCCAGTGTTGGTGGTATGACTGACACTGTAAGCCAGTGAGTCTGTCACTGCCGCGGCAGCTGTGGCTGTTACGTCTCGCTTAGTGATCACAGGACTTCTCCTTGCTTATGTCAGACAAAGTGAAATGCAAATTAAAATGATGAAGTCAAAACCACAACATTTCTTCCTGAGATGTGTCTTCAGAAAATGTGGGTTTATCATGTTTGCGTCATACCAAGTTACCTCATGACTGAACATTTTGCTTTGCAACACAGTGCGCTGATTAGAACCAGTTTTTTCACGCAGAACAGGAAGGATTATGTCCTAAGTGATGTATTTTAATGGAAGATTTTAGGTTACAAAAATTCAAGGGGGGAATATAGTGAAAATACTTTGAAAACGTCAGGAGAAATTGGATGCTGGGACTGTTGGGGAAAAATGAACGCTAAATGTTAATATAATGAAGTTTGACTTCAATGGATGCAGGATTTCACTTTGTTTGGAGAAAAGGCAAAATAATTAGATTTCTTCCAATTACTGCATTCTGGCTGTTTTCTGAACATGGTACAAACAGAAGACAAATGTCTCAAATGCCCCACGCCGCAATTTAAAAGACAAATTGTATCTTATGGAAATCAGCTCAAGCTTACCTCACTGACATAAATACCCATGTCATCCTCATCATCCGTTCTGTAACACACAGTAAGGCCGAGCTTGTCCTGGCTGTTCACTCTGTGTAAATCTACTTCCTGGGGTTTAAAGAGAACAAAAAGAAAAAGGAAAAGAAAATACATTGTCAGTGAGACACTGGTGACTGATGGGAGCAATTTTTCAAGTACAATGAAAATATTTTGCTTAAGTGATATAGTGGATCTCTTTTCATTTCACTTGTAGACGAGGTTAACTTACTGAGCAAAACGTGATTATATGCAGACAATCAATACCCGGGGCGTTTTTGACCCTTCAATCAATATGAAGTCATTTTGAAAACAGACCTTTTATTGATCTTAAAGAAGAAAAATTACCTATATTTCATGTAGCGGTGAGATTTCAAATGCTAAAACACTTATAGAGTATGATTTCAATATTTGCCACAGCTGATATATATTTCCTTATAAGCAGGGAAATTTTCTGGCTTTTCAGAGGAAAATATAATACTCTATTACCTTAACTTGTGGAATGTTCATGAAATGATGTAATAAGTTTCTCAAAAGTGTGACTGAAGATCAATATATTGTCAGCAAAGCATTTGGTATCGGTTATAGAAATAGAACAGGCTCTTCGCTATCTTGCCAAGGTTTGGTTTCAGCAGGTCGTGTTTTATCATTCCAAGTGCTCTTTGGGGGTCTTGTTAGTCTTGGAGACATTTAAGTGATCTTAAAAATGTATGTTCTTCTTCTAAGCTGTTTTGCTATGAGGATTTCATGCGGGGTATTTTTTTTCCTTCATTTCTGCTGCTCTGTGGCACTAGTTGGTGTAAGGGGTTGTAAAATCCACGGAGATACCCACAAGCAGAGGGATGCTCCTGGCTGGCATGCAGTCAGCGTGACCATCCGCGTAGCATCTTTCAGCTCTGCCTTCTGGCTTCCGAGGGACATCCCGGGAGCTTAAGGGAACCTAACGCGCTTAACCAGCTTGTCGGGGACTGCGATGTCAGCCCTGAGGATGCTCCATGGGGAGGAAGGAGGTTTCTGCATAGGTAGAGGTGTAGTACCGCGTGTTGGGCTCGGACCCGTCCGTTCCAGTGGAGCAGTCCTGATAACACGACTCGTTATTTTCTGTGTCTCTGTTTTGACCTGCGCCATGCCATTTGTAAGGGGCAAGACAATAAAACAAGCTGATATGAATAATTTATTGGCATGTCTAGATGACAGCTGCCAAGATCTCATGCAATCTCATGTTATTTACTTGTCAACATGTGTAATTTCTTTTTTTTTTTTTAAAAAAGAAACGTAACTGTAAATGTCAGTGACATTTCAGATGGTATTTAAATGGTTTCAATCGATAGCATCCATGGTGAACTGCTGCTCTTTTTCTCCCTCTTTTGTTACTTAAAGATTTGAACACAATGCTTTAATAGTGGGGTTTTTTTTCAGCTTTCTAAAGCTTTTGGGGCTTTCTAGAGAGCAGGTGGAAATTCTTCAGATGAAAACATGAGACAAAGTGGATTTGATTCTGATCTCATTTGATCCTTGGGAAATCCACTGCAGTCAATGTGTTTATTCTGCATTTAATCACGGTGCGAACTGGGGATGAGGTGGGAATTTGTGCGTTGGGCCTAATTCAGGCCTAGAATGGTCCCCATATTTCCTGCATACTTTAACAAAAAGATTTCATGTCCTGAGGAAAGTTTTTGTATAGTTTACTTATTCGAAAACACGGCAAT
>Ga0181612_157973_pt1 | contig 14272 bp, 11 predicted proteins | sample HoacroProtozoa21_FD_119630 | JGI IMG/M metagenome (GOLD analysis project Ga0181612, IMG submission 119630) | Hoatzin crop microbial communities from Cojedes, Venezuel. Combined Assembly of Gp0051906, Gp0051904, Gp0051908 | reverse complement strand
GAATTTTAATATGATTGAAATTGTGTTGAATTTTACACTTGAAATAGTACTCTATTTTTTTTTAAAAAAAATATTGTTTTAATTTTATTTTTGGATTTTGGGTTTGAAAGTATTACAATTTTTTAAATTTTTTTGTTTTGCTTTGTTGTTTTAATACTTCTTTAAAATAGTCGATTTTAATAAATTAAGTCTATTGTTTTTTTATTTCAATTTTTATGAATTCTAATAGGTTTTCGTAATTCTGATTTTTAACTTGAAATGGTAGTTTGAAATTTTTTCATATTACAGATGTTACACTTGAAATGGTACTGGAAATTAATTTTTAGATTTTTCTTTTTTTGATTTGAAATTTCATATAAATTGATTTTTCCAAGTATTGATTCAACATTTTAGTAAGTTATTTATTCTGTTTTATAAGTTTTATTTTTAAAAAATAAGATTTTATAATTGTTTTTGAAATTTATTCTGATATTATAAAATAATGCTAAGGTTTAAATAATAAATTTGATATATTATACTAATACAGTTGAAATTATACTATTTCATATGAAAATTATATGATTATCTATTAATTGTTATGAGGATTTTATTATGGGAAATATTTTTGATGAATTAGAAGGTGACAAAACTGTATTTAAAGATAAAACATCTTTAGATCACAGATTCTTACCTGAACACCTACCTCATAGAACAGAACAGATTACAGCTATTGCAAAACATTGGATTGAAGCGTTGAATAATAATACACCTTCAGATGTTACAATTTATGGTAAAACAGGTACTGGTAAAACTGCAGCAGCTAAATTTGCAAAAGAACAATTACTTGAAGCTGCAAAGGATAAAAATGTTTTTGTAAGAGTGGAATATGTACGTTGTACTGATTTTACCACAGAATATCAGGTAATAGCTCATTTATGTCAGAAATTAGGTAGAGATGTTCCGAATAGAGGATGGACAAAAGCAGAAGTTATTAAAGCGTTTAGAGATATCTTTAGAAGAACTGCTTTTGGCAGAAAATTGATTTTAATAGTTATTCTTGATGAAGTTGATATTCTTTTAAGTAAAGACGGTGATGGAATATTATACACACTTACAAGAACTGATAACGTAGCAGTATTATCCATCAGTAACTATCTTGATTTTAAAAAATTCATTAAACCAAGAGTTGCAAGCAGCCTAAGAGATAAGGAAATTGTTTTCCCTCCTTATGGTGCAGAACAATTAACTGATATTTTAAACGAAAGATCCAGCCTTTCATTCAAAGAAGATGTTCTTGAAGAAAGTGTTATTCCTTTATGTTCAGCTATGGCAGCTAAAGAAGAAGGTGATGCAAGATACGCATTAGACCTCCTCCAAACCGCAGGTGAACTAGCTGATGACGAAGGATCTGACAGAGTTTTAGGCTCCCATGTCCGTGAAGCTAAAAACATCATCGAATACAACAAGGTAAATGATGTCATACTCACTCTCCCGACTCAACAGCAAAGAGTCCTTGGCGCTATCCTTAAACTCACCCAGGAAAAAGAAGAAATCACCTCAGGCAAACTCTACGAAGTTTACACCGAAATTTCCAAAGGAGACGCAGTCACATATCGCAGAATCTTTGATTTTATAAATGAACTCGAAATGCTCGGTATAATATCTACAAATACAGTTTCACGTGGCCGTGGTAAAGGCCGTACCAATATTATCACTCTGCAATGTGACACAGAGTTACTTGAGAAAAATCTTTTTAATATTTTGTATTAGTGATATTATTAAGTATTAATAGCTATTTATAACTAATTATAGTTATTTTTAGCTATTTATTAACTATTTTTACCTATATTGGTTATTTATAAATATTTTATTTATTTTAACTATTTTTTAATCTATTTAATCTATTATTCTATTTTAATTTTTATTTTCTATTTTGTTTAATTTTTATTTTTAATTTTTAGCTATTTTTTATTTTTTAATTAAAAACCCATAAATTATATAAAACTTATTTAATAAATTAATTCTAATGATAACTGAAATTTATAGCAATGCTTTTTACATGCTTATAACAACATTGATTTTAGCTCTTGCCTTTGATCTGGTTATAGGTGAGTTTCCAGTTAAAATTCATCCGGTTGTTTGGGTTGGAAATATAATCAATTTTTTCAAGAAATACTTTATTGGAATCAATAATAAAATTTCAGGTCTTCTTTTAACTGTCTGTGTAGTTGTTATAAGCTCTTTAATAGTAGTTGTTCCTCTTTTTATAGTTATAAAACTGCTTTATTTAAATAATATGATGATTTATTTATTTAAATTAGTAGCTATTTTGCTTTTATCATCTACATTTTCTGTTAAATTATTATTGAGTTCTGCAGAGGATGTTAGAAAAGATTTGGAAAATAATAATTTAAACAAAGCACGTAAATCAGTTTCTTATTTGGTCAGTCGTGATACTGATAAGTTATCAAAAGAACATGTTATATCAGCTACTATAGAAACATTAACTGAAAATATTCCCGACTCCTATGTATCCACCATATTTTATTATGTTATCTTTGGAATACTCGCATATCTTTTAGGTTTCAACGATTTCTATTGCATATTAATAGCTGTTTCAGCTGCTTTTATCCATAGAATAATAGATACTTTGGATTCTATGGTTGGATACAAGACAAAAGAACTTTCTAACATTGGTTTTATCCCTGCAAAAATTGATGATATCTTAAACTTCATTCCTGCAAGATTTTCAGGTGCTTTAATCGTTATAGCTTCACTTGCATTAGGTCTTAATTACAAAAACAGTTTTTTTATCTTAAAAAGAGATGCAAAGAATTGTTCAAGTCCTAACTCCGGTTACACAATGTCTGCTGTTGCTGGAGCTCTTGATATTCAACTTGAAAAAGAAAACGCATACATCTTGGGCGATTGTATAAACAAACTTAAAACAGATGATATTACTAAAGCAATCGATTTAACAAGACTCACTATTGCATTTTCAACATTATTCTATATCTTTATTTTATTAGATATTCTGCTTTATTTGATTTAGTTTAAATAGTCAAAATATTATTTAATCTAAATTAAAAATAAAAATCTAAATTTAAACAATAATTAAAAACAGAAATATTATTTAATCTATAAAAATTTAAATAATAATTAAAAATAGAAATATTATTTAACCTAAATTTAAACAATAATTAGAAATAGAAATAGAATTTAAAACGATATTTAATCTAATATTTAATTTATATGGTGTTTATATAAAAATAGATTGAAATGTGGATAGTTGGTGTTTTATTTATTAATTTGTGTTTTATATTTGTTTTAAATTAAAATAAAAAAATAGTAAAAATTAAGCTGTAGTAGCTTCTAATTTACTTAAGATTTCCCAAATTAAAGTTCTTGCATGTATTGGTATGTTTGGGTCGTTACTGATTTCATCTAATTTTAAGATGACTGCACTAGCTCTTACAGTAGCATCTTCTTCTTCATTATTTAATGTATTAAATGATTCGTCTGCAGCTCTCCTAATATTACGTGGTACACTTTGGTTTTCCATAATGTGTTTTAATATTTGAGATACCTCTTCAAATGTTTCATTACTCATAATAATGCCTCCTATTTATAAATTAAAATAAAACTTGCATAGTCGTTTAAAAAAAATAAAATAGTAGTAGTTTAACATTTTTAATTATATTTTTTAAACTATATAAATATTTCATTTGTATCATATGAAATAGTTTCAATTATGATACTTTTGATAAATGATAAACTGATTAATGTATAATGATAACTGCTTAAATTCATTTATTTGATAAAAAATATATAATAAACGGTTTAAATTCATTTGTTGATAAAAAATAACAGATTAAATGTATTTATTCAATACTATTTAACATATGAGTTACAAATTGAGTTTTAGCTATTTCTTCTGTGAATTCTACAAGTGCAGAAGCTTCTTCTACAGTTTTACCAGTAGCTATAACTCCATGATTTTTTAATATTAAGACATCTTCATTTTTAAGCGCATTAGCTGCTGAGTCTGCTAGTTCCTGAGTACCTGGCTTTTTATATTCGATTTCAGCTAAGTATTCGGATTTTATTTTTCCAAAACCTTCTAAGCGTTTGATTTTCTTGTTGGAAAATGCAAAGCCTGTAGCATAAGGTGAATGTGTATGTACTATTCCGTTTATTTCAGGTTTTGCTTTATAGATTTCCAAATGCATATTAACTTCAGATGATGGTTTTCCTTTAGTTAAATTTTTACCATTTTCATCTACTAATATAATATCTTCTTCTTTTAAATCAGCTAATGATTTTAATGTAGGTGTAATAGCAATTATATCCTGATCTACTCCTTTAAATCTTGCACTAACATTACCTGCTTTACCTGATACTAATCCTCTGTTAAATACATATTCGGATACATCTACAACTGCTTTTACAATTTCTTTCATATTATCATCCTAATTATCATCATTTATTTTTATATTATTTAACAAGTTAATTTTGTAATTTAATCTATGTACTAATTTTGTAATTTATCTGTGAATTGCTAATTTTGTAATTTATCTGTGAATTGCTAATTTTGTAATTTATCTGTGAATTGCTAATTTTGTAATTTATCTTTAATTAAATTTAATTTAATCTATGAATTTTAACTGTTTATAATTTCCTTTATAGAGAATAGGGACTTCTGCAGGTGTTGGAACGATGTTATAGATTTTCTGGAATTCTGTCTGGGTCTGGAATGTGCCTGAGTTGATGCAGTGGATTCCTTTGTAGTTGGTATATGTGTTAATGTGGACGTGACCTGTGTGTAAAACATCTGGGACTTGGTCTATTACAAGGTGATCTTCAAGTTCTGATGCAAGAGGGGTTCTATCTCCGTATAAAGGAGCAAGATGTCTTTTGTTAAGGAATTCTTTCATTACTAAGTCGTTTCTCTCGTGTGAAAATTCATTAACATTCATTACCATATCGTCTATACCTCTTCCATGGTAAATCAGTACGTTTATACCATCTAAACTGACCATACTTGGATTACTTACAAATTCTACGTTGTTTAATTCGTATAATGATTTTGCATATTTTTCAGGTACTGCAGGTTGAGGTTCAGCTACTCTTGATGCATCGTGGTTTCCGGGAGTTATGATTATTTTAACATCACTTCTTACATCACCTAAAAATCTTGCCGCTTCATCATATTGTTCTGTAATATCTTTAATAGCTAATTCTTTGTCTTGATTTGGATATACACCAATACCATCTACGATATCCCCACCGATAATCATGTATTTTACATTGTTAGCCATTTCCATTTGTTCTTCATTACCGTAATCACCGTTTACCCATTTAATGAATTTTGAATAAGCATCTTCTAAAAATGTTACACTTCCAATATGAATATCTGAAGTAAACACTACACTGAAATCCATTTCTTTTTTAGGCATTCTCGGAACACCGGGATCTATGATATTTTTACAAATAGCTAATTCACTTCCCGGCCTTTTTTCAGCTATTATTCCAATCACTTCATCTTTCATAAGTTTAGCTGAAGCTCTAATTAACTCTTCATTGTCTTTACTTACAAGAATAGGAATTACTCCCGTATCATCTTCACACTCTATGAAATAATGCCCGTTTTTAGTCATTCTCAAATCTCTAATCATTACAATCAAATTCAAATCAGTCTGATTCTCTGTAATCTCATTAATTTTTTGAAATGTCCTAAGTTCCGGCCTTTTAGATAAAATATTTGACAATTTCTTATACCTGTTCTGGAAATATTCTATTAAATTTCCAATTTCCCCATTTGTATAAGACTTTTTACTTGTATCTGTAATTATTTTAAAATTATCAAAATTCACATTGGTCTCCATCTGATTACGCTTATACTTGTTCTTCACATCTTCTGAGACCGCTTTATCCTCAATCTTTACAACATGCTTATCCGGATATCCTGTTGGATCTTGTAAGTTAGGTTTTGATTTGTTTTCTTCTTTGGTTTTGGGTTCTGTTTTTGGTTTTATTTCTGGTTTTAGTTTGGTATTTTCTGTTTTTGGTTTTGTTTCTGGTTTTAGTTTGGTATTTTCTGTTGTTTGTTTGTTTTGTGTGGATGGTGTTTGTTTGAAATTATCTAAAGAACTGCTTTGTTCTTTTTTAGGCTGGTCTTTTATTAAACCAAGTTCTTTCATCATTTTTTTAACATTTGCTTCTGTAACTGGTAATAGATCTTCATTTGAATATTTTCCACTTTTTAATTTTACAATTACAGATGAAGTTAAATCTATAGGGTCTGCAGAGCTATTAATTAGATTATATGCTTCTGGAGATAAAAGAATTCCTTTTTTTGCAAATTTAAGGATGATTTGATTAGTCATAATTATCATTAATTTTTTTAATTAGTTTATATATTAATTACTTAAATTTAGTTTTTACTTGTATTTTTATTATCTTTTTTTTAGTTAATAAAAATTATTATAATATTGATTTAGGTAGAAAATTGGCAGTTTTCGTATTGGGGTTTTTATGGTTTTTAAAAATTGGTAGTTTTTGTGTTGATTTTTTATGGTTTTAGAAAACTACCTAAGTTATTGAAGTGCTTTAGTTGGTATTGTTGAAGTGCCTTAGTGAGTATAATAATAAGTATTATATAACTTGAAAATATATAATTAAAATATTATATAAATATTAAATATCGAATATCAGATATTGACTGTAATTGAAAATATATTATAGTTTTAAATTAATGAATATAATTTAGATATTTTATTCAGACTTATCGTTTATCAATACAAAGGTGTTTTAATGAATGTTCTTGAAAAGTTAAATTCCATCAGAAATCAAGAAATAACTGCAAAGGAAAATGTGGAAAATTATATTAAAGTAATTGAAGAGAAAAATGAGGATATTAATTCATTTTTAGAAATCAACAAGGAAGATGCAATAGCTAAAGCGGAAGAAATTGATAAGAAAATTCAAAATGGTGAAGATGTTGGAGCTCTTGCAGGTTTAGTTTTTGGTATTAAAGCTAATATTAATGTGGAAGATTTCATTATCTCTGCAGCATCTAAAACATTAGAAGATTATATTGGGAGTTATGATGCTACTGTTGTTAAAAAAATAAAAGAAGAAGACGGAATTATTCTTGGAATAAACAATATGGATGAATTTGCAGCAGGAAGTTCTACTGAAACTTCATATTATGGTCCTGTAAACAATCCTTCTGCACCTGGAAGAATCCCTGGAGGTTCAAGTGGAGGAAGTGCAGCTGCTGTAGCAAGTGAAATGTGTGATATAGCTATTGGTTCTGATACTGGTGGTTCTATTAGAAATCCATCTTCTCATTGTGGAGTACTTGGATTTAAACCAACTTATGGTGCTGTTTCAAGACAAGGCCTTCTTGATTTATCAATGAGTTTAGACCAAATCGGTCCTATGGCAAGGGATATTACAGGAATTACTCTTGCATTGGATACTATTATTGGATACGACCCAACAGAATGTACTACTTTAAAATGGGATGCTCCCGACTTTACAAAAATCGCACAAGAAGTTAAAGATAGTGAAAAACCTCTTGAAGGCATGAAAATAGCTACTTGTAAAGAATTTAAAGATGTTACTGACGATAATATAAATGAAATCGTTGATAAAGCAATTTCTAAACTCGAAGATCTTGGTGCTGAAGTAGTTGAATTAAGTTTCGACTATATCGACCTTTGTTTACCTACTTATTACTTAATCAACTATGTTGAATTCTTCTCAGCTACAAGAAAATACGACGGAAGAAAATATGGTTCCAGAATCGAAGAAGTCTGTGGTGAAGAGGTCCTTAGAAGAATTAAAATCGGTTCTTACATATCACAACAGGAATTCAGTGGTAAATACTACAAAAAAGCTCTTCAAGCAAGATCTTTAATCCGTGACGAAATCAACAAAATGCTTGAAGATGTTGATTTAATCGTTAGCCCTACAGTTCCTAAACTCCCTCACAAACTTGGTGAAGAATTGGAACCTATGGAAATGTATGCTTATGATGTTTTAACTGTTATTGCTAATTTAGCAGGTATTCCTGCATCAAGCATAAAAGCGGGTGAAGTAGACAACATACCTGTAGGTCTCCAAATGCAAGCTAAACCTCAAGACGATGCAAAAATCATCCAAGCAATGGCTGCATTTGAATACGCTAATTAAATAGCAATTCATTGCTATTTATCTAATTATTAAGGATTGTTAAATAAAATTATCCTCAATTAAAATATAAATAGTTAATAATTTTCTTTTATTTTACTATTTTATTATTTTACTATTTTTTTCTTTTTTATCATTTTTTTAATTTATTTAATTATTTGATTGTTTAATTTATTTAATTTATTTAATCTATCTATTTTTATTTGATTATCTATGAATTCACTTTATTAAAGAGGTCCAATATGCAAAACAATAAAAATTCTCGTCATAATACCAATAATAATAACAATAATATTCACTCTAAAAAATCAAAAATTAAATCCAAGAAAAATAAAAACTTCAACAACAGAATCAAAGAATTAGAAGACGACCTTGAATTTCAAGATATTAAAAATCAGGAACTTGAATGGGAAATCGAATTAAAAAAAGGAGATATCCAAGATTTGGAAGGCCAAATAGAACTTAAAAAAGTTGAAATAGACGAATTAAACCAAGAACTTTTCAAAAAAGACGAAAAAATCAACAAATACAAAAACCATCTTATCAAATCTAAATATGAAAAAGAACAACTAGAATTCAAAATCAAAAACGAAATCAACAATGAAAAAGCAAGAATCAAAGAATTAGACGACCTTGAAGAAAAAATAAATGAAAAAATAGCTATTATTGACGATAAACAAGATCAAATCAAATACTTAAGAACCCTTATCGACGATTACAAACTGCAAATCAAAAACAACACCGATAATTTAGAACTTCAACTTAAAAAAATTACCAAAACCTATGACAACCTCATTTCCCAAAAAGATGCTATAATCGAAAAACAAGATAAAACAATTGAAGAACTCCTAGAATCCAAAAAACAACTTTCTAAAAACAATCAAAATACAATTAAAAGCCTCGAACTCCAAAACGGAAACTATCGAGAACTCCTTAAAAAATACGACCCTAATTTTAGAGGTTAAGTATTGTTTTATTTGATGATTGCTATTGTTTAGTTTTTAGATATGATTATTAGTTTTTAGCTATTTTTTAGCTATTTTTATTTTATTCTTTTTAAGCTATTTTTCAGAGTTTTTATCTTAGCTATTTTTACTTTTTTTCAGCTATTTATCCATATAATTTAATGAATTTATTATATGCTGCCCATTCCAGTTCGTCGTTTATTTCGCTTAGTTGATCAACATCTTCGTATTTGTTTTGTAATGCTTTTAAAATGAGATGATCTGCAAAATGTGGGTTTTTAGGTAGGATTGGGCCGTGTAGGTAGGTTCCAATGTAGTTTTTGTAGTGGATACCTTCGACTTTGTCGGTGTCGTTGTTGCCAGTTCCGACAATAACGTCGCCAAATGGGGTGTGTTCTGAAAAGGTTCTAGCTCCATGGTTTTCAAAACCTACTATTTTGTTTGGATTGATGTTGATGGAAGTTTCTATGATTATGTTTCCAATAATTCTTTTGCTGCCGATATATTTGCTTTCATAGTCGAGAACACCGAGACAAGGAATTTCATTGTTGTTTTTGTCAATGAATTTGGAACCTAATAGTTGGAAACCGCCACAAACTGCTAAAACAACTTTGCCCATTTCAATAAGATCTTTAAAAGTGTCTCTGTAGTTTAGGAAGTCTTTGTAAACTAATTGTTGGGATTTGTCAGAGCCTCCACCGATGAAAAAGATGTCTCCTTCATGTAAATCAGGTTTTTCCTCATCAGAGAAGTTGATGATATTAGGTTTTATTCCTCTTTTTGAGCATCTCATTTTGAGGCAGTTGATATTGCCGATGTCTCCATATAAATTTAGTTGATCGGGATAAAGATGAAAAATATTGAGTTCCATTATAAATCACTCCTTTTTGATACGATATTTTCAATATAATCTCTTGTTTCAAATATTGCTGTATAAGTTGGCAGTACATAGACTATTTCAACATCATCTTCAATAGCTTGGTTTATTATCTTTTTAAAATTAGAATCGAACTTTATTTTATCTAAATCTACACCATCATATTTTTTCTTAAGTGCAATTTCTTCACATCTAATACCGCTGCAGTAATAATTTAAAACATCGTATTTATCTTCGCAAACTGTATAAGCATCCCAAATCCATGATATGTCTTCTCCATCTGCAGGATTGTCATTTAAAATATGCACAATAGACTTTGACCTTGAATCCTTAGATATTATATTGGAAACAGATGTTAAACCTATAGGATTTTTTGTTAGAATGACTTTTATAATCTTGTTTTTATACTCCATCTCTTCCATTCTGCCTAAAGAGAATGAAAATGATTCCATTGAAGATGTAATCTCATCATCACTGAAACCTAATTCTTTAGATAAAGTATAAACTCCTAAAGCATTATATGCATTGTAAATTCCATTGTAAGGATATCTGATTATAACATCGCTTTTGTCAAATTTAAAATTGGATATTGATATTTCTAATGAATTTGGACCTTCTTTAATATCCGTACATAAAACATCCGGTTTTTCTCTTTTATAAGAACAATCTAAACATTCATAATCACCAAAATGTCCATAAGTTTTTGATTTATACTCTAGTTTTCCACCACAGATTGGACAATTTTTTAAGTCTAGTGAAGAATTTTTAGTTTCATTAATATCCAAATCCAATCCAAAGGTTATGTTTTCATTACTTAGATTTTTAAATTTATTGACTAAGGGATCATCACAGTTTAACACTAAGGTAGTATTCGGTAATTTTTCAATAGCTACATAAAGCTCTTCAACCAGATTATCGATTTCTCCGTATCTATCCAGCTGATCTCTGAAAAAATTATTTATTATGATATAATCCGGTTTAATATATCGTGTAACATTTTTAAGTGAGCCTTCATCTACCTCAAAAACCCCATAATCATAAGAATCTTTTGGATTTTTAACATAAGTACTTGCAACACCTTGAATCATATTTGCTCCTCTAAGATTTGAAAGAACATTTGAAGTTTTACCTTTTATCACATGATTCAAAAGGTTATTTGTTGTAGTTTTTCCATTAGTACCTGTAATCAAAATAATTTTCCCGCATTTTTCATTTACACTATTTAATAATCCATTATCAATACTTAAAGCCACTTTTCCAGGTAAAGCAGTAGCATTTTTTTTAAGCATCTTTGAAACATAAATAGAAAACTTTCCACACATTATAGCTATTTTCTCTCTTATATTTACCATATAAAAACCTTCAAAATAGTATGATAATCTAAATCAATAAAAACTAATTTAATAAAAACAATTCAAAACACAAAATTAAATATCTACAGTAAGATGCTTCATTTTGTCTTTAAATCTCCAAAACATAAATTTAAATATTATAATTTATATTAATACGTTCATTTTGTCTTTAAATCTCCAAAACATAAAATTAGATATTTATAGTATGATGCTTTATTTTCTCTTTAAATCTCCAAAATATAAAAATTAAATATCTATAGTCAGATGAACTTCATCACCATCTTTAAAACCATATTTATCTCTTAATTTATCCTTCGATATGAATTCGAGGTAATGTTCTTCGTGTGTTGTCTTATCTGGAAATACAATAGCTCCTACTATGTCTTTATTTAGATATGCTTTAATATATTTAACGCCTCCAAATCCTTCATCAGGTTTTATAACATTTTTACAGCTGTTTTTCATGATTTGGATGTCATTTAATTTGTTCTTTTCTACAATGATATTGAGTGTTCCTGGAAATGGAGTAAAACCACATTTCTGATTAAATTGGGATTTATAAAAATCTTGATTTAAAAAGTAAGCTGCTTTTCCTAAACCAGTTGTAACAATTCCTGAAATTTCCATTTTAATCACTAATAATAAATAATAATATTTTTTTAATAATTGATGATAATCAGTTTTATTAACAATTCTTAATAAGTATGTAATATAATTAAGAATTGCTTTTTTTAATAATTGATGATATTAACAATCCTTAATTTACTTATATTGTCTAATAATTAAGGAATAATATAATATAATTAAAAATAATAATTCTTTCTATGTTTCAGTCTCATTGGTAGTGTTTTCTAATGTGAAAAGATGGATGAATGAGTCTTGATGGGAAGGTACGAAGTGTCTTATGGAAGTGTTGTTTCGGTCTTTAAATTCGATGTGGCCTTGATGAATTCCATTGTCAAAGTCATAAGTTCCATTTTTAATGTCGTCGGATGTGAAGTAACATAATATCTGGCCGTCTAATGAGATTGAATATTGGTTTTTGTTTTCAAATATTCCAACAGAGGATAGTACAGATTCGTTATCTAGTGTAAGATTGAAAAATGTAGCGTTTTGGGATTTGGAATTTATATTGAATTCAATGTAACCTTCGTATATGTCGCTAAGGTTGTTGAATTGGATGTTGTGGAGTACTGTGCTTGATTGGAATATTTCGGGTATTCGGCTATTAGCTATTACTTCTCCTGAAGATAAGTCTAATGCTTTTCTGACATCTGATGAAAGTCTAAATATTTCCATTTCACCGTCACGGGTATTGTTTACAAAGTATTTGGTATTGTCAATAATTATCGTATCGTTAACGCTCATTTCAAGAGTGCTTAATGCATCTTGTGGGACTCTTATAATCTCTGTTTCGTTTTCTATTGCTCCATCAATTGTGTATGGTCCTCTAACAGATATGGTTTGATGATAATCATCAGAAGAAAAGACAAGATTTCTTGATGTAAGTTCAACAGAGATTTTACCATCGGAAACTGTAGTTGCAGATAGGAATGTGGATAACATTAAAACAAGGATTACTCCAGAGATGATGACTGGAAAATGCATCTTTGCAAATGATCTGATTGACGATTTTGTATCATTTTTTCTAAGTATAGGAACAGATTTCTGAACAATTTTAATTAAGTAATAAACTGTTAAAAGTATACCTACAAACAATACAATTCCAGCAACTATTAATGGAATAACCGGAACGAAGAATATTATGAAAAGACCTAAGATAACCAAAGACAATCCCATAAATGCTGTTCTAATATAATTACCTAATGTGTCTACCATTGTGACACGGCCATAGTCTACAGCTCTGTCAATAATAGTTCTTACAACTTCATTAGCCATTTTATTTAAATCAGCTAATGGAGACATATCATGTGATATTTCACCAATATCCACTTCCAGAATCTTTATTCCATGAACATCAGCATCTAAAACAATACCAACATCCACACCATAATCCTTTTCAAATTTAATCTTATTTAACGAAGAACGTTTCCCTGCAAATTGACCGCTTAATGGTTGTTCAAATTTAAGTTCAGGGAAAAAGAATCCTAAAAGAGGTTTTGCTGTAAGTTCAGTTACACGACCGCTTTCTCTTGCAAATTTAGTCTTGGTAATATCAGTTTCACCATTCAAAATCGGTTTTATGATTTTATCTATTTTTTCAGTTGTCAAATTAGATAAATCCGCATCAATAAATGCTAAAACATCTCCATGAGAATATTTAAAACCTGTTTTAATAGCTGAACCTTTACCTTGATTGGTTTTATGTCCAATTACAATAGCTCCTGCTTTTTCAGCTTCTTCTGCAGTTCTATCCGTTGATCCGTCATCTACTACTATGACTTCATTAACATATGACAATTTACGAGCCACAGAAACAACCTTTCCAACTGTTGGCTCTTCATTAAATGCCGGAATAATTACAGACACTGAATTTTCACTTGAACTCTTACTCCTGATGGAAGCAAGTAAAAACACAATCATCATAATCAACCAAGACATAATTCACCTCTCTAAGAATTTTCAAATTTATTAAAATTTAAAGTCATTTAAATTTTAAAATTTAATCTAGTTTAATATCAATTTGAAATTTAATCTAAATTCATATTGTTTTAAAATTTAATCTAGTTTAATATCAATTTGAAATTTAATCTAAATTAATATTATTTTAAATAAATATTTTATAATATTAATAATATGTTTAATAGAATGTATAAATTTTGTTATTTGGCAATGATAAATCAAATGATAATCCAGGAATTTATGATAAATATAAATATTATAAAAAAATAGAATTAAATAAAGAAATGTTTAAAATTCAAAAATAATTATTATTTTTTACT
>Ga0181612_137273_pt1 | contig 14272 bp, 6 predicted proteins | sample HoacroProtozoa21_FD_119630 | JGI IMG/M metagenome (GOLD analysis project Ga0181612, IMG submission 119630) | Hoatzin crop microbial communities from Cojedes, Venezuel. Combined Assembly of Gp0051906, Gp0051904, Gp0051908 | reverse complement strand
GGTGCTGTGGGCGGCGGCGGCGGGGGGGGGGGTGTGGGTGGGGGGGTGGTGTGTGGGTCGCGTTGCGGGGCTTGCGCAGGCTGGTTTGGAGGAGGGGAGGACGGGGCGCCGGGCGTCCTGCCCGGGGCCGGGGGGCTTGTCGCTGTCGCGGAGGGGCGGCGGTGTGTCCTGGGGCCGCGGCAGGCCCGCGGACGGTAGCGGTCGCGCTGGCGGGCACCGAGGGCAGGCTGCCGTCGCCCGCTCTGTCACGGGCGGCCCCTCGGTGATTCCCTTCACCGTGGCGGCGGGCGGGTCGGCACGACTTGTTTGCTGTTGGGAAGTAAAGGTGTGGGGGGGAACCGGCTCGGAGTGGCCTCTGGCCGGCTGCCCGAGGCAGCGGACGGGCTTGCGGAGGGCCGCTCTCGGTAGCCGGGGGGTGCCGCCGGTGTTCGGCTCTTCCCTTCCCGGGCCCCTCCTGGGCCGATCTCCGAAAGCTGCAAACTTTGTTTAAACCACAGGATTTGGGCCAGCCCAGAGGGTGGGCCGAGGGTTGCCTGTTTGTTTAGGCCCCAAGCCCGCAAATATTTATCCCTGCTCTGAAATTGAAGAGTTATCAGTGGTCAGATGGGTTTAAAGCGCGGGAGACTTAAAGTTTCCTGGTGGAAAACGATTTCCCGTGTCTGCTGCTTGTGAGTGTGTTCGCTTTTTTACCCTGAAGACGTGACCTTTTTTTACATGATTCCGTTTGTCTTTCTTTGAATGGGTCACTCTTACGACTGTTCCCCTGAATGATATTTGAAGTGTCAGTGAAATAGTATTTCGTATTCTTCGTACTTCATCGATACATTGTTACACAGACCTTTTAACAAGGTTTAAATAAGAGGCTGATGAAGAAGAAGGCATTGTCTTTTATTTCCTGACTAGGAATAACTGAAGGACAATTATTATTATTTTTTTTTTTACAATTATGACTGTTGTTTAGAGCTGAGAATGAAGTGAGTAGGTGCATATTTCATTTGCTGATATACGTGTGACTTCTGAGAGGACGGCTAAAGTTTTCTGCACTTTTAAATACTGTAATGCACACTTGAGTTTGGTTGTTGTTAAGGGATATGCCCTCTAAAGAAAAACCAGGATAGGTCTTCTATTGATTGAAAACTGATTACATATAAACTAGTGGGATTAAAATTTTTTTTTTTTTTAAATATTCAACCTTATCCTGAAGCGTTTGCTTGTGAGTAGGATAAAAGCACTTACAGAGCTGGTGGATTAACTTTGTAATACCTCTTTGCAAAGGAATAAGGTTGTGTGATGATTCTCAGAGCTGTTGAGAAATATTTATTTATTCCTTCTTTTAACACTTGTGGATTTCAAATATATGTGTACTTTTTCTCATGTATTCTCAAGTATTTCCAACAAAATGCTCCAGAAAGTCAATGAATAATTTTCAATGTGTGCCTACCTCTTTAAAGGGCTGGGCTCCGAACCCTGAAGATTTAATTATAGATCTGTTAATACAGATAACAAATACAGTGTTTGTTTTTGTTTATTACTGGTAGTGTTTGTGCAAAACAAATTTTTGGCTCACATGTTTAACAGAAAAAGAATTTAGTTATGAAAACCAAGATGTACATACCAGAAATTTTTATTAGTTGGGTTTGGCTGTGGATAACGTAACAGTCAGAAATAGTGATGATGTTTTTGGTAAGGCAGTTTTTAAGCCCAGGGTGTAATACTGAAGGAAATAAGCAGTAACAGGCAACCTGATTACTGGGCTTTTACTGGGATAATTAAAATATGTGAATTTTCTTAAGATCTCACGAGGGCATCACAGATGAAAGGAGGGGTGATCTGACTGTGTGAAAAGATTGTCTAGAATTCAAAAAAGCACATATGGTTCAAGGTCTTAAACATATTACTATTGGCATTGATATTTGGTGGTTCAACAAGTCATGTCCAAAGCATTTTGCAGATACAAGCAAGAAGCAAGCTTGGTAGTGTAGTTTAGTTTCCATGGGATATAGGGAACAAAACTATATTTTAAGGGAAACCTGGGAAAATCTCCGTGCTGTGAAGCCTGTCATATTATGAATGCTGGGCTGTTCATTCAGTGTAAAACTAGACTCAGTATAATATCAAAAATCTTCTCTAGGAAATCTTATTAGTGATAGTATTAAAAAAAAAAAGGACTGAATGCATTTCTCTCTAATTTTCAGTGTTTCTAGGAAGTTTCAAGTGGGCACAGAACTGTAAGGATTTTACTTTCAGTGCTGTAACCTTTTGTAGTGTCTTTCATATTAAGCATTTTAGAGTGGTTTTTAAAAGTGCTTTTATGCTTTGTACTGTTCTGTACCATATGTTTTGTATTTAATTCTTTGAATGACCACTGAAGTGCAGCCAACTTTGGGTGAATGTGGCAACTGTTAACTAGCGCTTAGCAACAGTGCACAATAATCAAGAGGGGAAGTGAAGAAGAATACCATGTCTAATTGAGACTACAGGGGGCATTTAGGTAGGTAGGATGTAATTAACAAAACCTGGAGCTTGGACATGATATTAAGGCATCACATCTTCACTCTTGCAAAAAGGATTGTGAAATCTTTAAGATAAAAAGCATTTCAGATTTTTGGTTTTATACCTCATATAGATAGCCTCTTTGAGGCATATGTGTTTTGCCTATTCTTGCTCAATCATTCCTCCCACATAATGCAGAAGATGCATTTTCCTTTGCTTCTAAAATGGAATCATGAAAAGGAGGACTGTTGAGAAGACTGACAAATGAAGGAGTAATAAGCCTTGACATTTTGACAATGATGTCTTTCAGAAAATTAGTCTTGCGAACTAGAGTTCATTAGATATAGTGATTAAGATATCTCTAATATTCTGAAACAGATTACAGTGGCAGTTGTAAAACAACACTAAATTTTTACAATTGACGGGTCATTTTCTCCAAGAATGATTGACTTTCCTCAAATCCTGTCTTGTCATGACATTCCTTAAAGTGTTGTGAAAAGTGTTGCTTGTAAGAATACTTGTTCAAAACACTTTTGCCTACCATAGTTTCAGTTTGATTTTTTAAAAATTCCAAACCTGATAATTTTGGTTTATGATGTATTCTATCTGGAGATATTCATGGGCCAATTTTATGTCTTGCATATCTCAAACGCATCTGGTCTCTAAGAACTCTGAAAATATCCTCATATAATAAGGAGATAACTAGTAAATGGATTTTCAGTGAGTCATTACAGAGGGTCATTTGCAACTTTGAGCATGGCTAGTATGGCCCCTGATAATGGATTCGAACTTGCAGGTAGGTAGTGAAGATGACCCAAAAATAAGGAGCCATGCTGTGAAGGTGTTATAGTGGTGAACTATCCAGTAGCATCAGGCTCTTAATATTGTAATAGAATAATTTATATTTTTATAATCCAGAAGAAAAACTGCAGAATATCTGTTGGAGGAACTTGTGGATGACAGACATTTGGGAAGGTGTTTATTCACAATGGGAACAGCCAAATTTTGTACGCTGCTGTGGTTGTCTTGAAAGTATCAAGTAGAAGTATGGAGTTCTTTATAGAAATGATGCTGAAATGTAATTACTTTTGTTTTGGGTGACTCCTGAAGCCACATCAGGTGATTTCTGTTGTATTATTCTGTCACACAGTACTGTCACAGCTTCTGTGAAATTCTTTTGGGATGTGAGAGGCCATAGAGAACTGTGTAAATGACTACTTTAATTGAAGTGGATTTAACATAGTTCTCATACAGTTAGCGTTTTAAGTTCCGTGGCACTTCAGAGGTTTAATAAAAAAACCCCGTATACCTGATAAGAAGATCTTACAGCATGTATTGTCAAATGCTTTATGTTAATTTGTATTTAATGTTGATTTTTTTTTAAATTGCAGTTATACTACAGTAACTAATAAAATGTTCATGAAATATAACAGATGTGAAGAACTGTGTGTCGTGATGTGAAATCACCAGAAGACTAAGATGGTAGGGAGCAGCCTGAGTCAGTATGACAAAATCTGATAGAAACCTTCAATTAATATTCCCCACGTAAGCTTTTAGAGAGGTTATTTTGAGGTAGTTTTTCAAACGGATGGAGCTATGAACAGCAAAACAGTGTGGGCAGACTTCAGATACTGTTACTTAAGAGATTACCAGACATCTGTCATAGTGGTTCCATGAACAACCCTGGAGTGACTAGTTTTATAAAATGCTCTTGTTCTCTCACTTCTGTCTCCATCATAGTCTGTAATTAGCTCTCTCTTTTCAAGACCATTGGCATGGTTTGAGCAGAGCACTTTGAGGCAGATGAAGAAGTTAGTTGCTGAACGTAACCATGGTCTGAAATGCACTCTATTAATACTGTTCTTTTTTTTTTTTGACTCATCTGTGCATCTTGCCAAAAGTAATAGGACTTCCCTGAACGTACAGTATGACGTCGTTAAGGTTAGTTAGATGGCTGACTATTTTAAACTGATGCACTTAGGATGGCAAATGCAATAGAACATTTTGCTAGTACCTCTGTCTTTTTGCACTGAATTCTGCTGTATCTCCCTCCGCAGCACTGATTCCTCTGTTCAGTGGAGCGTACGCCACCAAAATGTCAGAGAAATCACCAGCCTGCTTTGGAAGACAGTTTAGGCTGCTCTTTTCCTCTAGAACCCTAAAGCATTTAAATTTGGCTTGATAAAGGAGTATTAGTGTGCATATGAAACGTTTTACCTCTAAAGTTCTACATATTTGAGAGGTATTAGGCTCCCCCCCCTTCCTTTTATGACGTGACCTCCAACTTCAAAACTTGCTTTCTTGTAGACTCTCGGGTCTCTAGACATAAGGAAACCTAAGGAGACATTTTCTGGCAGTTTGATAGTTAAATTATGCTTTTAATTTGGTGGGATTTTTTTTCTGTTAATTCCAGACATTTTTTAGAAGGTAGAGATAGTTCACATGCAATTATAATGCCAATTGTCAGTGAGACTATGTATACTCTGAGTTGTATGGTCCCTTCCTTGTTGTGTTATCAGTCTTGAGAGTAGTTAGCAGAGTGTTTGAAAACTGCTGTGTGCCTGATCCTCCACCGTCTTCTTAGTAAAGAGGAAATTACTACTTTTTAAAAACTGAAATGTGGCACAGCATCCACGACTAGTGGGATCCAAGCTCTTTGGAGCTTCTTCCATCGTACCCACTTCAGAGAGCTGTTGTAGTGGTAAGGAAGAGCAGTTCCCAGTAACTGAATTCATCTGCTTCTGATGCTGTGAGGGATCTAGGCAATGACCTCTTTATGCTGGAGTCACTGGTGAAGTAGGGACATCCACAGCAGAGTTTTGTAAGCATTACTGTTGCCTACCCGTGTTACTGATATGTCAGGATGAAAAGAGTATGTGGCAAAACCTCATCTTGATGGCTGTCAGTCTGGGATTTGCAGATATCCAAGCGCTCCATTCCTTGTCCTGAGCTTTGTGGCCCTCTACTGCTCGTATAGTACTTCGCTGGTATTAGTTCTCAGCTTACTGTCTCCTTGGAGATAAGGTATTGGTTGTAATGTGGTGTTTCGCAGTGTACGATTGCATCTCAGTCTTGCCATTCAGGAGATCACGCCATCTACTTTTACTGCTTTTGTTCCTGCCTCACTGACCATCTCCCTGTGGCTTGTTAGGAAGCCCTCTAAGTTCTGTGTTCATTTAGAGCCCTAGGTGGCTTTATTCTCCTGTCCTTTCACGCTTTCAGTCCACTTTGGGAACAGCTATTTTGTAAGGAAAGTTTAATCTTACAATTTCTTTAAACAACTTACATGGAATCAAATTCTTAGCGCAACAAGGTGATTCCTTTGAGAAGACTGAGAATTAGGTCTTGATTTTTACAGCTACAATACCCTTCACTGCATCAAGAAAAGGGAAACAGCTTCCTGCCAATCATGTTGTATGTGACATTTAGGAACATGGTGATTTCCTAGTCTTGTAAAAAATGCTTTTGAAAGTTTTATTTGTATAGATGAAATGTTAAGACATTGTTGCTGTTCTGTCTGATCTTAATCTCTTAGAGGGAAAATTCTGGCCGTGAGAAAAATAAGAAATTAGGTGGATTAGGCAAGTGGTCACTACCAGCTCACAGAGGTTTTTGAAGAGAACCGAAGGGTAATGGAGGGAAAGGGCAAAGCTGTCCAAGAAGACTTCAGTGCCTCAGATAGAGGCGCACAGAACTACCAACGGGGTGTTTAAAAGCAGAAGTTCAGAGTGAAAAATATGCATATCCTGGAAGTCCTGATTACAGCAGTTTCAGCAAATTTTGAAGTTTAGCACTTGCTAAATTTGTATTTTTTTGATTAGGAGAGTCAGCTCTCGGTTTCTACATCTCGCAAGGAGGGGGAAGATCACTTGCCTGTCAGATTGTTATTTCACGTTCCTCCTCCAAGTCCACAGTCATGATTTTAGCAGATGTGGGAGACAAGCTGGATTTCAAGGGCATCAAATTAAAACAATAGCTGTCACAAGCTTTTGTGTCAAAAGCTATGGAATCTTTCTTGTGAAACAGCAGGACATCTAAACATACATATTTTTTTGCTTTATAGCATTAACTAAGTAATACCCTTCTCACTCACTACGTGCCTGAGAGTATTTTGGGTGCTGCATGGAAAATGCATAGACAATTGTCTCTTCCAGAAGTCCTCTAAGCTGTAGACTTGACAAACTAGGGAGAATAGCGGGTATGTGTGTGCATGTATGTATAGGAAAGTGAAAAGGTCATGAATTAGAAATGCTGTGGTCTGATATCATAAAGGTCCAATGACTTAATGGGGCCTATGATTCTTTTTATTTAATGATTGTTTGGCTGAGATTGTTTATACTAGTCTGAACCCTAACACTGGGTTCACAGTTTGCCTTTTATATATGTGTATGACTAGACCGGGAATTCTTAGTGTGTAGTAGAAGTGCCACTAGTAATGTTACTCGAAACAGTATGCCTCAGAAGCTCTTAAACAGAAGCCACCACCAGAAAAATCACTTTAATTTTGAACAGCAGATGTGACCCTGTGGCAGAAAAGCCTGAGAGAGAGGGGGGGATAAAAAAAAAGCAAAGCATTCTTCTGGCTGCTCTCAGCTATCATAATGAACAGTGTTTGCTTGCTGACTGTCCAGCGTGGTTGTTCTATTGAGAGATGCCTTGTGCCTGGTGGCTGTGCAGATGGATGCTCAATTTTGCTCTGCAGCACAGCTAGCTGGCTTTGTCAAGCTTGGCTTTGGGGTGATTCCAGTTGTGATGTGGATTTGGTGTAGAAAGAGGGAGGCTGTGCTTGCGGTAGGGGTTAAGCACTCCCCTACACAGTGCAGTGTAGGTTTTCAGTTCCATTTGCTGTCTCTGTAGTAAATCCATTTCTGATTATGTGCTAAGGCCAGACAGATGAACTGCTGAGTTGAACTTGTAAAGTTGCATTAGTGTGTTGCCAGAGTTCCTCCTGCTGAAAAAAGGCAAATCTATATAAGCTATAGGTTATGTTCCGAACAGTTGAAAATTCATCCTAACATTGTTGCTTTGATGTCTGTTTAAAGGGGGGCAAAAAAAATGTTTGCTTTTGATCACCATGTTTAAAGGATGTTGTCCCAGCAGTGTAATAAATGAGAATTGGATCTGGGACTTGCTTTCAATAAAAGACAGTATTCTTCCAGATGCTTTTTAATTGAATTGTCCTGTGAAAAAGGGCTCAACTTTGAATTCAGTAACATGCAGTTCAGGGTCTTAGGGCTGAAAGAGAGAGGAATGCAACAGATGCTGCATAGTTTTGATACTTCTGATGTCTGATGATAGTGGTATCTTAAGCTTGTTTTCTCTGTTCTGGTTCACTATATAGACAAGTACAGCATGAACCTCAATGTATAACCTTGACACATGACTGGATCTTTGCTTTGTGGTTCTTTAGTAGTTTGTCCAAATCGCAAAAACTTCATGTTGGGAAACAGATAAAATATTTGCATCAATAAAATATTTAATTTTCTTTGAGAAAAACTGTATTTTGTGCCTGGAACTTTTTAAGCAGCAGGCCTTCAGTTCTTGTTTCGCTGTAGTCTAGCTGAGAATTACTGAGAACCTCACATTTAAATTTGACAGGTTAACAAGTCGAAACTATTGATGTAGATCATCCACGAACCAAAATACATCAGAACAGTGTTTTATTTACACAGGATTTCCAGTGTGGCCCTGCCTTGAGTGTGAGATTGGACTGGTCGACCATTAGAGATGCTTCCCAACCCAAATTATTCTGTGATTCTGTTGTTTGTTGTAAAGTGGGATAGTACAAAACCCATAAAACTAGCTAGTATTACCTATTGGTAAGATACGGCTTCCTGAAACAATTCAGCTGGCGCAAGGGCTTTGCAAACATACTTAAGGAATAGGCTACTGGCAGCATGAACTGTTTTGGTAACCTGCTTTCCGCTGTCTCATTTTTGGCCATTTTTCTGCTGTGTGCTAGATGTGCTTTCTGTATGTCATCAGAAACATGTGCTGATTGCATATCCAGTCGCACACATCAGTGGGGAGACACAGTGAATTCTGTTACTGGCAGCTGTCTGCAGGTCTTGTCACGTTACTGGATGGCAACCCAGAAATGGTTTGGTGATTGAGGCATCACTGGGCATGTGTTAATAGGAAGGCTGCAAAGCTTGAGTGACTCCGTAAGAGGTTGTTTGCCCTGTCTGGAATGGAAGATTGAGCATCAAAGGGTAATAGTGATACCTGATGGATTGACTTTGATGCATTGTCTAAAATCAGTCTTTCTAGATTAATGTTCATAGTCAAACATTTTACTCTAAGGAAACTTAGAATAAGCCCGGTACTATTGATTTTAAACCTTTTCAGGACTAAAAGAAAACGTGCATAAAAAGGAGATATTTGTTTGTTATTTCAATCAATCATTTCTGCTTATTATTTTCTTAATAGGTGAGGTTTGTGAACTGCCGTTCTCAATTACACGCCCTTATGCATCTTTCAGATGACTGAGTTGTGTGTGTGTGTCCATATGTTTAATTTTTCTGAACATAATCATTCTTATGTGATGATTCGGCATGTTGATTGCAGTTTCCCTCTAGCTGCCATATTCTAGCTGAACGTACTCCATATGTAGGGGAAAAACAGCCAACTGGAAAGGAGGGGATTGTGCTTTTTATTTCCAATTACAAAAAGAGGAATGGAGGCTGGATGACAACATACCTTTTCCTGCTCCAGATGATTATCTGAATAAACCGTGGGAAGTTGAGGTCTTATTAAAAACACAGCAAGGGGGAAAGAAGAACTAGAATTTGCAACTAGAGATTGGATGTTCCTAGAGAAACTCAATTTTAGGAAGAAGCTGACTGGCAAGTTAACAAGGGCCAGCGAGCAGAACTATTTTATGATTCATAACTAATCCTTTGCCTAAAGGACAGAAAACAAGTGCATTCGAGGCCAATACCTGGAAGGAGGCTGGTGTCAGGATGAATTCATTAAGACAATTCTGTCCTCCCTGTTCCAAAGTGCAGTTCATGCTGAGAGGGACTGATAAATTTCTCATCAAAAAATGCTTGTTGAAAATGAGGTCTATTCTGTGTGTTGTCACAGTGCCTTTCTGCTCTGGAATAAATCACATAAACTATGTTTCAGCCAGTGTGCAGAGATAAGAGAATACACTGGTGAATCTTCTTGTGTCCATATGTCATTATGTGTGCCAGGAAAAATAACCCCAAACTATGAATACATAAGGAGAAAATAGTTTGAGAGAAAGGACCTCTTTTGAATGGGCTCATGTCAAACTGGTGAGGAAACGGTTTAGTGCAATGCCACCATATGAAGGATAATATTCAGATTGTGGGTTTTCTTTGTTTTGGAGAATGAGGTTTGCAATGATCTATCTGCAGCCATTACTGGCTTGTCTATCCCTGATGTTTTGTAATTCCTTCTGCTTCTACAGCTAGACTTATTTCTACTTAACAGAGCTTTTAAATGATGATCACTGTCCTTTACCATTCTGTTCCTCTTCCCATCCTTTAATGGAGGTAAGCATTATTATGATTTTAATAAGATTTTTGTATTCAATTGATCTTTGGGTTCCACTTCTGCTACTACTGAATTCCTTGCTATTGAGAAAACAGGTTTTTGTAACTTTAGTGTAAGCTTAGCACATCTGACCAGAGCAGGTCAGAGGTAACTGAGGAACGTTCTTGTGTTCTGAACACAGCCAATTGCTATGAAGTTCCATGGCAAAAAAGATGGGGATTTGTTTGGCTCATTTACAGATACATGCATTATTTTGCTGGAGAATGCCTTAGTTCAAGGTAGAATCAAGTTAATCTATTATACCAAATTTGAGTTAGAAGACCTAGAGTTCTAAACTAGCAGTTTGAGAGCTAGAGAATCTGAGGAAAATCTGTTGTGATTTTTTTTTTTAAAGAAAAAGCTACTGGAAGGCAGGCTTCTCAGACCTCACTTCATAGAATCATAGAATTATTGAGGGAGATTTGATGCAAGTTTGTGTCCTTTTACTTTTTGACCAAAAAGCATGAAGTGTGTCTGGAGATTCCAGATTGGCTAAGGAATTCGGAAGTTTCTTTGGTCAGAAAAAAAGCACGATGGCATACTTCCGGGGGGGAAAAGGGAACAAGCTTTCTTTCCCCTCTTATGTGGTTCTCTCTCTTATCATGGCAGAGCAGTGTAAAGGACATATATTTGTGAATGCAAAAGAAAAAGCCTCTTCTAGAACTAGGAAAAATGCGTATGCAAAACTGCAATGTAGGCTTTTTTTCCAATATGATGGATTATGTACTAGCACATCAAGAGTATGGGGCTTCTGTTGCTGCGGTATATTTCACACCATTTCCGCTGATGTTCAGAAGAAACAAAGCTGTCGCTGTCCATAATTAATTTAATATGCTATCGCCATTTTACTAACAGGGATTAGAGAAAAATTGTAGCTTTTTCATGTCTTATTTAGCCAAATTCTGAATGTATTAGAAAAACAGGCGTGTCCTTTCTTGAATAGCTCTGGGATAGCCATCATTGCCTGCCTGATCAGAGAGACTAGTTTCAGTGAAGAAGTGGATTGCAGCGACAGGGCTCTCACTAAGCTGTGAAGAGGCAACGAAAAACAGCTGTAAAAATGTTGATGTTGGCCATGAATTTACATAAATAATGACTTGCTTTCATTTGAATGCACAGGGTGATATTACAGTGTGAAATTGGGTCAGCAGATCTGGTTTTACTTCCGAATTCTGTCACTGAGAGAAGACACATGGCTTCTCCATGCCTCAGTTTCCCAATCTCTAAAACAAGGGTGGTGGTCGTCCTGGGAGGTTTTTAAGCACTATAATACAGTAATGGTTAGCCGTTACCGTCTTCTGTGGCTGAGCCTGGAAGGTCCTTAGTTCGAGCCTCCAGTCAGGACCTCAGGCTGCTGAGCTTCGTGCTTCTGTCAGTAAGCTTTAGACATAGTAGACTAAATTGTGTTCTTGGCATACATACAGTTATTAATTTGGCTTTTGTGTTCAAACCTTCTGTTTAATTTCAATTAAGTTTAATTAAGTCTCTGGTTTCCCCTTGAGGTCTCTGGTTGCCGTGTGCAGAGAGCCGGGGCAGCGTCTCTGCCGAGATGGCTTTGTGGTGAAATGGATTCGAAAGTCCAAGGCCCTTCATCTGCAGAGCAGCCCACAGCCGGGGCTCTGTTTACCCACTGTAGAGGTGCTAGCCGATATCTGCATTGGTATTAAAGGAGTATATGAAATACCCAGTGAATACAGGCTAGGCTGTGTCTCGCAGAATGTCTTCAGCTGGCTAAAAAACAAGCTGTAGCTGAGGAGGGAGTAAATAAAGCATTTGCAGGCCACATGCTGTCACAACCTTCCCCCCTCCCCCCATACCCCCTCTCTCTTTTTTTTTAATTGGCCATATGTTTTAGTAGTCTAAGTATGTGTCAGTGGTAATCCTGGTTCCGCACTTTTAAAGGATGATTACCCAATTTGTTGCCGAAGTGAGACTTTTTCTTCCCCATTTAATTTTTGTGAGGGTCATAATTGTAAACTTTTTTTTTTATTTTATTGCAGATTACTCTTTATATGGCTAAATTTAACTACATCTCTTTTGGGGGCCTGCCAGCCTGTTACCAGTTTGTATGATAGAGGGTCAAAAAACCGGTTTGTTCTCTGGATGCTAATCTGAATTTCAGAGCCGCTGTCCTCTACCCCCCCGGCTCTCTGCTCCCCTCCTCCCGCCTCTCCACAAAGAGCCACACTGGGTCTCTTTCTCCCCTCCACCTCTTTCCTCCCCTGGCCCCACAGAACAGTAAATGTTGATTGTCTTTTCCTACTCATCCCATACCCCGAGTAGCTGATTCTCACTTAGGGTGGTTGATGTACTAGAGAATTAATTGTCTGAATATTCAACTGATTTGCAAGTCTGCTGGTCTGTACATTACATTAAAGATACTGTGGTGCTTTTGGGGGATTAAATTTTATGGGTTGAAGCAGGTACAGGGTTTTATGATGACTTTTGAAAAATGGTCACCTCTCCTGTCAGGGTGTGGTCAGGGTCGTGTCGGTTTTATATAAAACGATTGCCGGGAGTTGTCTTCCTCGGGGGAGTAATTTCTCAGGTCTCCAGTGACCCTTGGCCAAACACGGAGGGCTAAGCATGGGACCCCTGCTTGTAACCCACCTTCATGGTAGTTCTCACGGCATGGTTATTTAGCTGCCTTCTTGCCTAAAAAAAAGTGGCTAGTGGGCATGCGGAAATTTGTTGTCATTGAACAGAATAAACCCTCATACCTGTTAGTTAAAAAATAAACAAACCCACAAACATACCGCCCTAGTAGCTTGAAATGGATGTGTGTTGGGGAGGAGGGGAGTAACACGTAGGAAAAGATTTATGCCTTCCTTTGGGCTGTTGCTTGGTAACAGAAAATGCCTCTTAAGCCTATTTTTGGAGAGGGGAGGGGTGAAACTTGATTCAGTGACCATCTGTCCCGAGCTAGTTGATTTCCTGTTGAGCTCTCCTTTGTTTCTGTCAAACAATTGATTGTTACCCTTTACAGATAAGAATACTGTTGGTGACGTTGCCCTGAATCAGCAGATTGGCTTGTGGCAAACACAAAACAGACCTATTAATTTTTTTTTATTGTTTTTTTTTAAATGTTTAAGGGGTTTTGGTTCCTTTGAGGTCATTAACTGGTTTTGCTGGGGTTTACTTATCTGTGTTGTGGTTTTGTTTTGGGGTTGTTTCTTCCTCTCGGAGAGTGCCCATCAGTACAGTAGACGAGTGTAATTGAAGCATTTTTTTAAAGAGGATGTAATAATGCCCTTTGTTTACTCTGAAATTGTTGGGAAAAAGCAGCCATGGTTTTGGACACATTAAGCCTTTTGGTGGTGGGGGGAGCAGAAGTTAATTGAAGTCACTATTGAAGAAATCCTCACTGTTTTCTGTGAAAACAAAACCCAGATTCTTAATTGCAAATGCAATATTTGCTATTGTTCTTGCTTAATTGTCAGAAAATCATTCTCTGTTGGAGTACCTCCTGATGTTTGCTTAGTAGTAGGGTGCTGGATAGATTTTGAACACTGATTAGATTATTTTTAAGTCAGCTGCTTTATTTCTATTGCAGAAGCCTGTATTTTTCCTTTAGTTTTATGTATGCAGGATACAAAGTGCATGCACATGCAAAGATGTGCGTGTCCTCTGTAGCTGCCATTATTTGTTAAGCATTCCAGTCCTATTTCCTTCTCTGCCCTGAATGTCAGCATTCGGGGAAGAGATTCATAGTTGCAGGTATCTACTGAAGAAAAGGTAAGGCATGTGTGTCCAGAGGAGACAGGTAATATCTACAAAAAGAGTGAAGTCCCTCAATTCAGTAGGACAATGATAGTCACTGTTGTTTCATTGTTAGTGAAACTCTTTCCTGGAGCGTTTCCATGATGCTGCGCTACAGAGGAGAGCAAGAAGGAAAGAGCTTCAGTACAAATGCCTTGGCATCTTACAGATCTTTGCTTATTTGAGTTTAACCTACTTATGACTCAGCAGATGAAATTTGGAGGTAATTCCCAGAAGTCACTTCGCAGAGTGGGAGGTGTTAGAAAAGTTCATTTCCCTTTCTCTTCTGTTTTTCCCACATGCTTTCTAGGTTGCTTTCTGCAGGTAGAAGAGATGTAGTCTGCAGAGTCCTGGATGTATGTCGGATTCAGCTCTTTTGAACCTGGTGCCAAGGTGCCTACTGAACATTGATATAGTGGATGTTGGGTCAGGCATACTTATGAGATTTCCTTAGTTTCTT
>Ga0181612_105375_pt1 | contig 14272 bp, 7 predicted proteins | sample HoacroProtozoa21_FD_119630 | JGI IMG/M metagenome (GOLD analysis project Ga0181612, IMG submission 119630) | Hoatzin crop microbial communities from Cojedes, Venezuel. Combined Assembly of Gp0051906, Gp0051904, Gp0051908 | reverse complement strand
CACGTCAAGCACTTAGGTTAAAAGTCTTTACATGCCACATGCGCTAAACACAGTCTCTAAGTGGTAAATCTGCTATCCCAGTTGATTTAAATCCAGAGAGGGAAAATGTTCAGAGCAAAGCTGGATACTTGAATTAACATGCTACCATTTTTAATAACCATGTCACAATTTTTATTAACAAATGTTCTGCCAAGATATAACTTTTCCGTTAAATTCCAATACTATGAGATCCAAAAATTCTGTGCAGAGGACCTGACAGCACATCAACTTGCTACAGCCTTCAGCCTACTCAGCTCTCCGTTTGCTCTGCTTCGTAACCTAGCTAGCTTTTAGTTAGCTTTTAACTAGCTTTTAGTTAGCTCTGCTCAACAGATGCAGCAAGTGATGAAAAAGGGAAAATAAAGACACTTACAAAGGCTGCTGCCTGAGCGTCTGGAGCTTATTCCAGTATTTCTGTCGGAACTTTTCCGCTCTCTCCAGTGCATCCATCGAGTCTGGCTGACTGGCTGCAGCACGCTTTGCCACCTGGCAGAGAAATGAGGCAAGACTGAGGTTACTAAATGAATTCTTCCTCCATGTAACTGATCTGAAGTTCACTCTGAAAAATAACCCCTCCATCTGCTATACTGTTCAGTGCCTGCACACGCTCTAGTCCCTCCCACACATTATCTTCCAACTTTCCTTCACTCCAACCATCAAAGAATAATTTTAAATACTTCCTTTCTTCCCAAAAGATTTAAAGTTTATTTTCAACACTGCACTTTTAGAAACTAAACACAAGTTCTACTTAGAGAAGGGAGAAAAAAATAACAACACCTCCCCCAAACACACACAAAAAGGAGACACAGGCAGAAATTCAACAGTTCACAGCAGCTCCTTGTGTTCGTTTTGTCTTTGCTACAGTAAGGTCAAGTCAATGTGTTGCCCCTGTTTTTTTCCCAGCCCTTCTCCTGACAAACACTCATGACGGTTCTGATTTGAATTTGCTTACTAAGTATACATAGCTCTTAAGTACTAGCATGCACTGACTGAATCAGTTTCACAGTGCAGAAAAAACAATTCACATCTGATTAAATCACTCTTGGCTTGTGAAAGTGGCTGTAAGGCAGCAGGACTGCTCCCAGGAGTAAGAACATCGCAAGTATCCGTGGCCTTTGCCCTTCTGGCCTTGTATAACCACCCTGCCTGCCAGCTCTGTAGAAAGAGGCGGTAAGTGCCATTTAAGACAGAAGATGCTTTGGAAACACCTTATTAAAAACAAAAGTGCACCACAGAAGAATAATACTTCTGTCTGTGAAGGTGTCAAGCACTTCCTCAGGAGACTGGGGCAAAATCGGATCCCTCTGTTAACGGGGGACAGAGGAAGTATACTTGCACACAACAGGTTTGACACAGCAGGTGTATTCTGCAGGGTAAACACACTGGTGAACGTAAGATTTATTTGCTCAGTATTTGCATCATTCATACGTATCACTGTCTTGTGACTTTTACCCCGTCCAGTGCCTCCTCAAAGCAGGTAAGCCAGTATTTCCTGGCCATGGCATCGTCTGTGAGGTCAACAGTGTCTGGAATATAGGTTGATGGGTCTTTCAGCAGCGGCAGGTTAACAAGCGGTCTCTCCAACCTATCCATTTCAAGCATGTCAAACTAGGTGAAGAGTGAAAGAGGTTTATTAGAACTTACTCGGAAATTGATTCATAACAAATTCAAACTAGTACAAGGGCTACAGAAGTCCACCCACAGTTAAGACTGACAGATTTGCAGACAACTACATTACAGCGTATGTTACCGTAAATAATCCGCTCCCCTGCATGGATTATTTATCGATGCCCACCCTATAGGCAGGGATGATCAAGTTTCATGTTGAAAACTTGCTACACGCCTTCTATTTCATTATTTTCCTTCCCTTCCTCCCCAGCACTGTCAAATCTGCTGGGCTATCGGGTTAAGGGACAGGAGCACAGAGAGCTGAGCGTAGGCTTATGTGTAAAGGAAAGCTGCTCTGCTGCTTTACAACTTCCTTTTACAATCCCAATCAAGTCTCCAAAACTCTTCCTTCCACCTTGTGAAAACCATAACCGGGATCAAATTTCTAAGGACAGAGATTAAATTCATGTGAAATATGTATAGTTACACAGCTCTGCACACAAAGTGTGCCTTCTTACGTCTAAAAAAACCTGTGCACATTTATGTTTATGCCACTATCTAATCACATTGCATTTGCAAACACTGCATGGCCCAGAAACACTCAGAGCAGGTACAGATTAAAGCCCACGCTGTAACAAGACTTTGTGCACATCAACCAAAGCGGCTGCTATAGAATCATTGTCTTCAGGATTCATTCCACGGCTGAAAAGTGGACATTTCTGAACTACGGTTGCTGCAAAGAGATTTCCCTTTATGTGACCATAGTGAGTGCCACGCAAGAGAAGAATTCAAAACGGAGAAGCTGTGGACAGCACATCACAGCTGGTTTGAGACTCCTGTACCACTGCCAGCATGGACAAAAAAAATCCTGTCACAGATTAAAGAGCTGACAAACAACAGGAGATCATTATTATAGCTGCATAAATACTTTTGAAAATCTGTCATCTATTTTATGATTAAGAAGGATCATGTTAGTATTTTTTTGGTCATACTTGTAATCCACAATTTCATTCCAACAATTTCAGTTATGGCAGAGCTTAAAATTAGATATATTGTTTACATATAGGCACAACCCACAAAATCCATCATCTGCAGCTCATAGGGACTTCTGTTAAGGCTTGGTCTGGGAAACCATTCCGTAAGAGTTCTGCATCTCATCTTCAGGCCCACCAAAGCCGAGCAACCAACAGGAAACAACCAACGAAAGCCAACACCTGCTCCTCCCGCCCCGCACCCTACAGCGAGTATAGGAAACTAATTCCTGAAAACTAGGAGGAGATAAACCAATGATGGAGGAAATATTAAAAAACCTGACATGAAAAACACTGACATGCAGACCGGCAAAAGACAGTAAAACACAATGAGCTCCACTATTCCAGTTTCTTCTCAAAAGCACTTCAGTAGATGCAGTATTAGAATATTTTAAGAACCTTAATGTATTTTCCGATTGCTTACTGTATGCCAGTTTCACTGTGAAATCGGAATTACTGCACTGTCAGTGTATTTAAGAGATGACTGGGCTCATGCTCTTCTGTCCAATTATATATTTCTCTTCCCACAGGCAGTAAATAAACGCTGCTTAAAGACAGTGGAACATCAGATTCATAATTCTGAAGCACAATATTTCAACTGTAGCAAAATCCAGTTACTTCAGAGAAAGGGTAAGAGATGAATGTGTCCGTCCCCCCCCGCCTCGGTGAAGGAGAATAAGAAAAGGCAGCAGCCACAACCTGTTTTTATGAGACATTACATCAGACCATCACACAACACACAAGACAACACCACACATGACACAAGACACCGCACTAGTCACTTTTTTTGGTAAGCAGGAGACCCAGGGGCAAGAAGCAAGTAGCTTGAGAATAACCACCTATTTTCAAATCACTATTACTACGAGAGGGCACTTAGTTTGAGAAAAGACAACCACATACTGTACCACTCCTCGTTCTCTGCAAAGGGTAAACATCAGGCGATGTGCTCATAAGACCAGAACTCCCAGCGTAGTTCTCTCCCCAGCTATACTGATTTGGATCTAGAAAAGAGAAAGACAGAGACACACATAATCTGAAAATAAAACTGGAAACACTCCCATGAGTGAGTCTAGAGTCAGCATCCCTTCAGAGAAGCCACTTCGCTACAAAAGCCATCTCCCTTTGTCTTTATAAGTAAACATAGTTTTTCCCTCTAAACCCCAAAAATAATGTTTCAACTGCCCAGTGAATAACCTGGCTCTAAAGAGCTTCAACCTGAAGGAGACATAAGACAATTTCAGTTCTAAAATAATTCTTTTTTTTTTTAACTCCCTTTCCTTGTCATTAAGGGCTATGACCAGCATGCCTTCAAGGCACTATCACTGATCATAGTTTCTTATTTCTAAATCTAGATCCATTCTTAACAAAACATAGTTACAAAACTCTCAAAGCACAATGTAAGTTTCATATAAACACTAAAGTTATTTCTAGAAGTTTTTTTTATTTGAGAAAAAGTTGAATCAAGTTCAGATGTACAGTACATGCTTCAGAAGCAACGTATTTAATTCCTCAGTAGGTGGTTCCTTGCCCATATCTATAAAATGGGTATGAAAAGCATTCCACATTCTTTATTCTGAGGTGTATTTCATATTTACTAAAACTAAGTACCATTAACAACTTCACTATCTGTTCCACTAAAACTAACATACTGACTGGCTAGCCAGCACATCAGCAAGAAGAAAAGCAAATAAAAATGGCAGACCTCAACCAGAGTACCCTATACCCAAAGAACGCTGGACAGAAGTGTCTCATCCTTCACAGCGGTCTGTGAGGCTTCTCGCTCTCAGGCGAACACAGTTTTGAGATGCTGGTCGTCTTCAGTACATTGACTGAATTCAGAAGCTGGCCTCTTAAAGAGGAGCAAAGTTCTCAGAAGCCACATTTCCCCAGTTTGATTCAGAGATATGACTGCTCTTCACAGAAACGCAGGAAAGAGAAGAGCCAAATCCTGCTGGCTTCTCAAAGGTGAGCAGGAAAAACAGTGAGAAATTAAGATGTCCCTGCCAGAACACATAAAACCAAAGCCCAGCATCTGTGTTTATTAGTGCCAAAGGCAACAACTTACATGCAGCCTCTAAAGAGAAACTCGGACATTACACTGACATTTCAGAACACAGCATATACAGAACATAGCAGTGCTGTACTTACTGTCTTGTTCAGCTCCTTTTAAAAATGCCCCAATGGCTCCCAGGTAGCCTTCATGTCTCAGGAACAATGCCTGAACCTCTCCCTGCCACAATATGAAACATTGCAATTGGATGGTCCCTGATGGCTAACACGTACTTCTTTGTCACTAGTTTTACACTTAAATTTAATAGAAACAACTAGAAGATGGTAATATTCATTTGTGCTACATTCTAACGCATTCAGTAACTTCAAAGGTGCTTCTGAAACACAGCTGCAGGAGAAACTGCTTACATACATCATCCCACAATTATTAAACAGCTGGGGAAAAAAACACATGCAGAAGTGGTGTGTATTCTAGGCCTGCACAACCACAGGAGCAGAGGGAAGCCAGTGCCTTCGCTAGAAAAGACCACTGCATCATTCCATGAGTATTCAACTCCTCTTGCTTGAACAGGCTGGAAATATACGGTCATCAACTTCGGTGCGTGCCACAGGGCGTCCAACATGTCCGAGACATCGCCCACTATCCTCATTTCACTACACTGCTGTTCAGCAACATACAGACACTCTGTGTATTATCCATAGGCAGGCATTTCCCTCTTCAAGTCCATCAGTTTAATTGTTAATATAACACACGAATGCCAGGGAGAATAAGCACACCCTCCACCCCAGCAGCAGGGTCCCTCTGCTTTCCTAGGCAAGGCTGGGTGAGAAACCGCCTGCTCTGAAGGGAAATCAGGTACGTCTGCAGCAGCGACCCAAGAACCGTTCACAGGGAGTGAGGTAAGCTACAGCACAAGATCAGCTACAAACCACAGTGAGATTCATCACTGGTAAAGCTATTCTTACAAGAATCTAAAGCTGCAGTTTTGCAATAGTTTTCTTGAAACCCAACAAAGTTTTACAGACAGGGACCGCAATGGTGAAATAAAGGGGGAAAAAAGGCAGCATACAGGATTCTTTTGCCTGAAGCACTGAGGAAAAAAAAAATAATTTGTGTCATCTGTTCTATAAAATTGCAGAAGTTGCAGGAACTAATCTACCTGTAACAACCATCGAGTGAGCTTTTGGACTTGACCATTTTTCTAGCGAAAAATCTTCAGTATTTTCCACAGCTTCAAAATATGCAAAGAACTACAGCTTCGTTGTTTTGGGTTTGGTGGGTTTTTTTTTTTTGAGCAACAAACAAACAACAAAGAAATGCCCACTGCTACTAACTGCTAACTATCTCAGCAGAACAATCCCACATTGCACAGCCTAGGGGGTGAAAAGAAATAGATGCAAGTCAGCAAGAGGAATTGAATAACAATGGTACCTATCTAAGAAAATAGTGAAAACTCATCACCTGGCAGCTGCAAGACAGACTGTCAATCAAAAACTAATAATAAAGAGAGAGAGGGAGGGAGGGAGAGAGAAAGAGAGGCCAGACAGAACTCACAGGCAATTCACATTTATTTTACCCCTCCCACAACAGATCTTAATAGTCCTGCCTTAGCTACCTAAACAGCAGCCCTCTAAGCTTACTTCGTGTGCAAATTAACTTATTAAAGTCTCCCAACAACCTAAAATGATAACTAAACACTGACTTTGCTATTAGGAAAATCTCTGTGTTCATTACCTTAGAGAAGAAGTTGATACTGTAGGTTATTGTGCGCATAGTAACAGGGTGACCCCGAATAAAGAATCCTCCAAAATATATTTTATCTAAGTTATGGAGTTTGGCATAGAGGCAGGCGAGTTGACCGATGTCATTGCTGATCATATGTAGTAAACTTTTTGCCATATCTTCTTTGGAAAATTCTTAAAGGAAAGAAATAGTAAACCAAATTAAACACAGCTGAAGACTGCTCAGATGGACTGCACTTTTCTAACAGCCTACAACTGGAGAAAAAAATCAAGTTTGACCAGTCTCTTTACATGTGCATAAGAAAGGTGTGTGTGTCTCCCCAAAATGTTTTATAAAAAAACTACTTCAAACAATAAGGAGTGTGTATTTGACTGAAGATATCATGAAAAAACCACTAAGCCTCTGTGAAATACTTCTTGAAAGAAACCTGCTTGAAAGGCCAACAGCAAATGCCAAGAACTTCATTTCTTCTCTCTAGGAACCACGGATGATGATTCATCCATCCATCTTGACCTGAGATGCACTGCAAGCATTTTATTACGTAACTGCAAATAAAATTGCAAATTATAGTAAATCACTGTCTTCGGTCCTTTTCTGGACACATTTCCCCCACGAAGGAAGTAACATTGGGCCATCGAGACAGCTGTTTTTGTTGTTTGCCTAGACTTACGCAATCCGAAACTGAAAATTTGAATGCCTGCTTGTAAGGCAGTACTATGTAATATTTTTCATCAATAAAATACTGTGGGGACAAAACACATGTAGGCAAGATCATGAAAAGGACTGGTGGTTATTCTCCAGCTCCACCCGTTAGGCATTATAAACATCAGATTCCCAAGGGCCAGAGAAGATGGTTGCACTTCTCCTCACTAGTTTCAAACAACTCCAAATAACTATGTTTATATATATATATATATATGTTTATGTTATATATATATGTTTTTATATATGTATGTTTTTATATATATATATATACATGTTTGTGCTGATGAAGCTGGAAACTATTTTGCCATCCACTTACGTGTTCACAGGAAGCTAGCACAAGCAGCAAATCCGTGCTGGCAGGCAATATAAACTATTAACTGTACAGCAAATCTTGGGGTAGATCTTCCATACACCAATACCTTTATCTGCTGTAGTGGACTTCCCGAAGCTGCTAGCTATCAGATTTCCGCTCAGCCCCAGGGTCTGGTAGGCACCTCCATACACATCTTTCACCAGCATGTCTACGTTTGTGTGCTGTCCCTTTGAAGCGAGTTGCAGCAATTCATCAAATTTCTGAGGATGAGAAGCAGAGTTACTTGAGCTTTCCTGGACAGCAAGAGAACCGTGCCCATAAATCAAGAATTCTGCAGCATCTTTGCTGACCGTAGCTGGGGATTTTGGCTCGAATCAACCCTGCCAGCAAAAGATACATTAATTCTAATTACAAGGACTTATCCAGCGTCTGTATCTTATCAGACAGACTGATCTTCAGTGGAGGTCCTTTTAATGATGAAAAGCACAACCATCCTCTTCAGTTATCTGCATTTATCTGCAACAATTTGTTGAATTTTCCCTGAAAACTAGAGATGGTTCAGCACACATAAAACAGTCAGAAGCCTCAGGCATCTCTTATCTTGGAATGAAGTCAAAAACATAGTAACTAAGAGTAAACAGAATTATGTCTCCTTGAGGCATAACAAAAACAATGTTTAAAAACCAAAAGACTAAGCCTGCCTTTACTGTTGCAAACATGCAGTAATGTCCACGAAATTAAACTTGCACGCAATCTGCATTACCCCAATACTTAATTTATTTAAGTCTGTTAACCCCAATTTCTTCTAAAAAATCAGAGAGAATTAAGAGTAGACATTGTCATGTTCTAAGATTTCTTTTTTAAAAGCATCAAACAAAATATTGCAAGTCTGGGTCTTCCCTTTGACATTTTCTTTTTTGGTGCATATGTAACTCTAGCTTTTTTCTACACTGCTGACATTTAGGGACACCTATTTAAGCCACGTGGATCTTTGAGACAGGAAAAACCCGTGTGATTTAAGAGCTGAGTTACGCAGAGCAGTATTAAATCAGGCCTTATTCTGGCAGATCTCTGGGATTTAAGTGACGAACGCCTGAAGCCCTAACGTGTAACAAAGGGTCAGAATTCCTCCTCTCTGCTCCCAGACATTTTGCAGTAATTGGGTGCTCTCTGCTTTGCTTCTGCAGATAATATTGCAGAAATAAGGCAGGCATTTCACGTTGAAAAAGAACACAGAAAACTAGCAGGCCACTTTGAGGAGGCTATTCTCTGCACTGTGGACGTTATTTGTCCAGGCTGACAAACTCCTTGAGTCCTGAGTAGATTACTATTTTGCCACTAATGAGCATCTCATTATTTTTGTCCCTATATTCTACTAGTATCTTTTTGCATTTAAAGCTTCCTTTTATACATCAGATGCTTCGAAAATATAAGTCAAGAACTCAGCCTTGTTATCTACCAGTCTAGGACCACAAGCACCTAATGGAGAGTACTGAAATTGTCCTGAGCATTGCAGAACTGCCTGTTCTGGTTCTGCACGAGGGTGGCAATTCTTTGAATAAAAGGAAAAATCACCCAAGAGACTGGCAGAATTTTTTTCATCTTCTAGTACAGTAATGTTAGACTTCTGGTTTCCCATCCAAACATTATCTAAAATAATTATTTCTCCCTATTCAAAGAGTTTGGCATTCCGATATTTCAAGCTTCCTCTTGGCATCTCATTTAATCCCATGCCCCTTAAAAGTGACACTCCGATACCTTTGTTTTTGTGAGCAGCGCTCCAAGACCCCAGAAGGTTCCACCTCCAATTGAGCTCCCTCCAATCCATTCAAATTTGTCTTCTGTTTCTACCTGTCAATAAAGCAAGGCAGATATGTCTAGAGGGTCCTACTCTAACTACAAACACACAGTTAGATACGAGAGCACATGGGGTTTTTTGAACAGTGGAATTGGTGTAGGAAGAACTATTTAATTGTGTAAGTATCAGGTGAGAAGTTCTCCAGAGGTGCATGTTCTACCACAAGCAGTTTCTGAAATCTTTGTATTTCATTCTTGGCCAATAACCCTAAATACAGACATAAAATTTGGTCCCCTCAACAGTGTACCAAAACAAACAAACAAATATTAAAAAGCGCTCTGATCTGACAGCCTTTGTCCTAATCTGTTGATTTAACAATTTCTCTAAACACATAATTAAATGTCATTAAAAAGAAACTATAAAGAAACTATGGCAGCAAATGGAAATGCATTCATAACTACATTGAAATGGAAAGTAAAAAAAACCCCAAACCCCACATTGTTTTCTTTCTAAACTTTCTATTACCCAAGAAACAATTACAAATCTAGAACAGTAAGATGTTTCAGATGACCTTTATTAAGTTCTACAATACAACACTTTAGCAGCCACTCACCTTCACTATAGAAACCCCAGAGCCAATATTCACAAGTAAATATGGAAAAATATTTGGGTGGTTCGTCTGAAATCTGAATTCTGTGTCTGAATCTTTCTGGTATGCAAACACTTCATGGGGTATGTTCCTTAGCACAAAGTTGCATCCTTTAATTAGGCAGGTCATTACATCTTCTTTATCTACTCTGAAGGGAAGGGGGAGAAAAAAAAAACCTTACATAAATTTCACAGTCCTACTGATAAGCAAGTATGCTTTCAGAATGGTAGTTCTTAAAGACTTTACAAACTGGAGAGACTAACCCACACCACAGGGCAAAAGCCCAGATCCCTTAGAACATGAAACCTACATCTGCGTATGTTCTGATGTTCATCTTCCATGCCAGAACACACCGTCCGAAGTCAGACTGTAGTTACACAGTAACTTTAATCTTACATTAATCATGCTGTCATTAAAAATAATCCTGCTTGCCTCTTGGCTTGTTTACACTGCCTCTTTAGGGCTCTGGTGCTAGCACAAGTACACGTGCACCCATGCAATAGGTCAGGGAACTTGTCTCAAAATTATCCTAACAAAACAATTTCCTAAGGTGGAATAATTTTCTTTTGCTCTTCCCTTTCCTTCTCAATAAAGGAAAATAGGCCCCCCTCAACATTTCAGCACTAGTTTATGGCAGATCAAAGTGATTGCGAGGAGCCTACTACTGGGATTACCAAACACAGGGGAAAAAAGACTTCTCACAAGAATAATAGGATTTCCTACAGCACATATCCTGAGTACGGAGTCTGGGAACACGATATATGATTTAGGTAAGGTGAATGGTGTAGTTAAGTCAGCTAACACTTACTGACTTCAGTAAACTTCTGTATCTTACATATTGTTACTGATTTATGGTAAATCTCTTGAATGAAATACGCTATATTTCTTACATGAAATATCATAAGCCTTGTTAAAAACATATAAACACAGCACACATATACATCTCAATTAATGCAGAATGCTTTATGTTTGTCAGGATGGAGAAGGTGCTGCTTTTTAGGCCTGTGGACCAATTAAGTATGTCATGACCAAATGAAAACCAAAGAAACAAAAAACAGGTGCACCACATGGGAAAAGGGGGTAATTGCCTCTTTGTCTTGATTAATTGATACTTAGTAACAGCCAATAAGGCACTGATGTAGGCTGGTTTGAAAAAAATGTTAACAGAATCCTACCTATTAGAAGAAGAAAGTAATTTGAGAAAGTAGTATAAAAGAAGATGAATGCAGTCCTTCAGAAACTGAAGAAGGTACTACACAGAGTTACAGCATGAGAAGGTCTTGGAGGCCTCCCCAGTAACATCAGGTAATGTCTTATATTGCTATAAATCAAGGGGGGGGTTTAATCTATATTTACAGCAGCTTTTTAGCATATAGTGTTTGATAAAGATGTTTTAATAATAAATTTATGAGATTGCCCTTTAGTTTCCTACAAGTCTATGCTTCTGCGTGAAGTTTAGGTAGGAGCTACACAGTATGTTACTATATCATATTAACTACTTATGTCTGAGCGTGCACAGAAAAATGTTAGTTTTTGGAACTCTAACTTGAGAACCTAGGTAACTATAGAGATTGGGGACGCCCAAGGTGCGTGTGGGGGAAAGGGTTTGCTATCAATATTTTGGCTTGTGGTAACAAAGATCTCTTGTGGATTTCATCCTTAAACTGCAAGCAGAAAACCCAACACATTTAAACACATCTCATCACACTAACTGACCAAGGATTCCCAGCTAAAATTCTTGTTAGTAACAAATTTACTTTAAATATTACTTCATTTTACATACTACAGTAGGTTTTGTGTATTTGGAGCTCTAGCTCAATGGTACAGCCAAAGCATGCTAAGGTACCATCACTGAAATGCTGCTAGTTGAAAGGTGAAAAGTAAACACCATTATTGTAATTGTGACAGAACAATCGAACCTAAAAATGGAGTAGGTGCAAATTGGATCCTTTGTAGAAAAAAGCTATGATAATGCTCCGCTGCCTTCTTTCTACTGTCTCTTTCCTGGATGCTGTGTTCCTGGCTGTTAGCGCTGTTCCTGCGCCTCTGCTGTGTCCGTTCACGATACAGTTATCTTTCTGCAGCTTATGTTCACCAGCAAGCCAGGTCAGCCTGGGTCTGACCAAGACGCATGCACACGTTCTACTACTTTGCTCTTGTGGTGTGGATGGCCTTTGAGAGCAGATGGGCAAAGCAGCAAGTTAGCCTACTAAAATCTCATCAAGGAAGAAATACACTCCTATAAATAAGTTTAAACAGTTCCACTTACTTCAACCCCAATTTCTTCTCAATAAGATCTTTGAATTTATAGGCACCACCACCTGTAGCTTTGATGACTTTTGTCTCTGTATTGACAAGATGGTCTTTGATGAAATCTAGGCAGGTTTCAATATAAGTGTTTTCAAATTTAATGAAGTGAAGTCGAGCTGTAATCTCCTCCTGAACTGATATTTCATACAAAGGTTCATTTTCTATGTCCTTCAAAAGAAAAAAGAATTTCTTATAGATTATTCAAAAATCCTTCCTTGAGAAACAAGGTTATGTGCTAACTACTGAACATCAACACCTGTGCTTCCTTTGGCTTGAAGCACTGTTAATGCTAATAAAAACATAACATCCTAAGCTACTTTCAAAGATGAACAGTTTCAGCAGATCTTAATACTCCTTAAGTTGAGAATATAATAAATTCTCCCGTGCATTACACATGTTTAAAAGGGAGTAGCAGTTTTTTAAAAAAGCACTGTACTTGCCTGTCTAAAAGTAACTATATCAAACACTAACTGGCAATTCAAGCACTTCCAAGAAGGCAAGGAATGTAACTGATTTTGCCTGAGCATAGGCTGCCCAACTCTGAAGCCCTGCAGTCTTCCAGTAAAGAGAACATGTATGATGTATCATCATGTGAATTGAGATCTAGAGCTATATTAAGCTCGCAAAGCAAAAGTAATTGCCAAATCCATGCTAATGGCTAATTTCCCCTGGAAGATCGCAAAATGTTACAAGCAGGAGCCCCACACTCATCTGAGCTGCGGTACAAATGCTTATGGATGGCTGTGTCTGCACATACTAGAATGTGTTTTTAAAATAAACACTTCAGTTGTGACAACTTACTTCAGAGTAACAGCCATTACAGCAGGTCACACTTTGTCTAGAACTTTCTTATAGTTTAAGTTTTATATAGAACAAGTTACCAGATGGGTTTCAGATGAAATTTCTATTCTACTATGAGAAACCAGTCCAGTACTTCACTCCTGGGAGTCAACCGCATGTAACTGATTAATGATGCAAGTCTTACCTTTCCAGAATGATCAAAGGATCTCACTCTTGCCACTTTGTGCTGCACAGTTGAATAATAAGCCAACTTGGTTAATGAACCACCTGTTAATAAAAAGATAAGTTATGATTAATGTCTTACCTTGGACCAAATAATAAAACTTTTGTTTATGTATGCTTTAGCTAAGAGTTCTTGTTTTTTAAGATTTTCTTGGCTAAAGCTAGATATAATTAAGCTAAATGCATAATGCAGTAAGCCAAAGAACCCTTGTCTAGAAACTGATTTAGCACAGTCAACTCCAAACACACTACTTATAGGGGGTGGGGGTGGGAGGAAGCTCCACCACAAGTTGAGCTTATACCCAGCTGATGGGGGGATGACTGAAGATGGGCAGAAATAAGTGGAAGTTCCCAACTGGCTAGGCTAGCACATGTATCACTGTTATTTATCCTGCTTGAGAACTCTTTATAGAAATCCCCAAGTCTGCTGCTTATAAGAGGATTTTATAAGTTGGTTTGCTACAATTGAGCAATGCATGCCATATGCAAAATCAAAGCATTTCATCAGGAACACTGAAGTAAATATTCTTAACTTGTTTCCAGGGACAAGTTACAAATTCATAGCTACTACTTTACAATAACTACTTTGCAAGATTATTCTTGGTTTTGGGGGCAAGAACACTTGAAATGATATTCCTCAAGCATACCAGTTAGTGGTACTACTAAAGTGCAAGTCTGAGCACACCAGCCTCATCACCCTCTTCTGGCCTTGAGGATGCTTACACCAAGACAATAGAACTTCCAACTCTCTCGCACTGAAATGGAACATAACCACTTGCCCTATGTGTGCTGTCTTTGCACCTGACCTGCAAAAGTGAATCTATGAAGCTAGACTGAATAACTTCACTAACTGATTTTCCTTAGGACAAAACAGTACTTGCTAGTGCTTCTGATACCTCTGGTATCTTAATCAAGTAGATATCTGAGCCTGAAAGTAGGAGGCTGTCAAAGCCTGCTTATTTTGGTTAAAACAAGCTTTAAGTTTCTTTTTTTCTGAAAGAAAAATGCATCTTCAACCACTCCTGAATAACAGGATCCAAGT
>Ga0181612_127042_pt1 | contig 14273 bp, 9 predicted proteins | sample HoacroProtozoa21_FD_119630 | JGI IMG/M metagenome (GOLD analysis project Ga0181612, IMG submission 119630) | Hoatzin crop microbial communities from Cojedes, Venezuel. Combined Assembly of Gp0051906, Gp0051904, Gp0051908 | reverse complement strand
ATTTTTGCTAAAAATAAAAAGAGAAACTATAGTGAATAGTTCTCCGGTGAGTAATAACAGCTCATGAATATTCATTTTTTGCCTGCCTAATCATTGATTTTTAATTAAATCTGCAGTTACTGAAGGTATTTACTTGGTAGCATTATGCTCTTTCCTTTACATATTTGTCCTAGGTGAGGTTGGTATCACGGTTTTGATTAAAGCTGCCTGTCAAATCTCATCAGACCCTATTTCTGTTGCTTTGTAACACTGCCAAACTTTAGCTCTGAGCTGAAGCATTCCTTGCTGCATTTTCTACTTCAGCTGATTTTTTTAATGTCAGCCGAATCACTTCTGTGTTAAATTTTGATGACCACGTGTTTGGGGTTTTTGTTTTTTTTTTTTTCTTTGTCTTTTTTTTTTCTAAAAAAAAACATGCAAGCATTTAGTATATCTGTAATTGAAAGGAATTTGAAATCTGGGGAGAAGGTTTTCACCCTGAGAAAACAGGCTGGAGTTTCCACCCCATTCTAAGCAATCCACTTTCAAATCTCATCTGCTAAAACCATCAAGAAACAAACCAATGATTCTGTTGAGCTTGCTTTGTGCCACCAATGCTGGTAAAACTCTGTGTGCACCATTCCTTCAAGATAATGTAAACCTAGAGGGAAGAAAACCTGGAGCAGACAGGAGAGAAAGGCTGAGATCAGGACTCTCGAGTGATGGGAAGGCCAGAGCAGACGGGGACTGACAGAGCTAAGGGAAGTCTGAGCAAGGGGGGACCTGCATCCAGCTGAGCAGAGGTCAGAGTGCAGGAGTGAGGAATCAAAATGTGAACAGTGAAATCAAGGTGTGATAAAAAAGATTGAAAGGTGGATGACAAACGAGCAGAGTGAGTGTAGGGACTGGGTAAAAAAAGGGATATAGGGCAGGAGCAAAGAGCTGGGCAGGGGAAGAGAAGAGTGGAATAAAACAGCCTTGGAGAGGAGAAGGCAGACAAGAATTAGGCCTGTGGCAGTCACGGGAAGCATCTGCTCCCAGCAGGTTGCCACCCTCTTTCCTCCTCCCCATCCAATAACCATAAGAGAGCTGAGATCAGTCACAGAAATCCTGTCATTGAACTGGAGTAGGTTAAGAAATTACTGTTCTGCCTGCACAAGCACAGCTTGGTTTTTTTCCTTTGCGTGTGGCCTGGTATACCTGATAACCTGCAGTGAGAACTCAGACAAAACTCACCTCTGCCGTAGTTTAAACAAATGGGGCCAGCCTTTCAGTGACATAGCTGAGCACATCCATGCTGCCAGCCATGCGAGGGATGCCGTAGCTTCCAGCAGTAGGGGGAGCAGCAATAACACCTGCCTTTGCTCCAGATCCTCCTTCTGGAGGGTGTTTGGGGCAGCCATCTCCCCCGTGGCGCCTGGCACGGAAGCGGTGTGTTTCCAGCTGCAGGGCATGTCCCTGGGCTTGGCGTCACCCAGCTCCTCTGCACTCGACAGCTGTATGGGAGGGGTACGCCGAGGCATCTTTTGTGCCACTCTGCTCAGGGAATGACTGGCTGTTGTTGAGTTTTAGGAGCTTGGTGCATATTGCAGTTTTTCGTCTATGCAGTGTGCCTCCAAAATGTGGGGGAGCGTGGTGCCTGGGAAGAACTTAGGATTGTGTTGTCTGCCTTCGTTTACCAAGCAAGTATGCCTTTCATTTAAAAGCATGCCAGAAATAAAAACAAACCCCCTTTTATTTTCCTATTAGTTGAATGATCAGCTGGGTGAAAACAATTGATAAGCAGAATAGCAATGAAATTCTTGCATATCTTGAAATACAAGTCCTGATGTCACGTCAGTCAGCTATGGTCCTTTAAGTAGTACCATTGATATTTGGGGCTTGTTTGGCCCAGGAAACATTTTTGGCTTTTGCTCTAGCACACATTCTTTATCAGAACTTTCTGTAATACATCAAATGTTGCTCTAGCTAGATCTACTGATAGTCAGAGGGCTTTTTCAGGCTTTTTTTTATCTAATCGCCCTGATCTCATTAAGGCCTGTTTTTAGGCTGTACTTGTTATCATTGTTTCAGTTAAGCTGGAAGGTAGAAGTCTCTAGGATATACTGTGCAGTTCCTGTGTGAAAATGCAGAGTGACATAGTACAGTCATGTGAATTAAAGACTGTCTTGTGCAACCAGACCTCACTTTATCCCGTGCACAGGTTGAATAGTGTCATGGGATAGATTGTTCTTCAGCATCACAGTTGCTAAAGATTCAGGCTTTCTCCCTTGTCGTTGCTGAATGCCGTGTTCCTGCTGTACTACCTGTGCGCTATTTCAAGCGTTCCCTGAAGACAAAAGTACAGTTTTTCTGTGAACTTTTCTCTAGTGTTCTAGTGCTTCAAAACAATTTATCTTCAGAAAATTGCAGCAAGGTGGTAGGGCGGTGTTATCCTGCTGTAGAGGGAGGAAACTGCGGCACGCAAAGAATAAGGTAGAGTCCCTGCGAATTTCGAATGCCAGTTTGAGGTGCAGAAGTTTTGGCTCTTTTTGGAGCACTCTGAGTATGTGTGTTCAGATACACAACACGAGCAGTACTGCGAATCAAGCTCCTAGGTTTCCAGCTGAGCGCTCAGATAATGAGGATTAGATCCAGCGGGTGATCACCTTTTGAAAGTTAATTTATCCCTGCCTTTTCCACAGACTTAAATTTCATCTTTTCACAGTAGCATTCCCAGCTTGCTTAATGGTAGTAAGAGTGTCTGTTCCCTTCATGCCAACGCTTGTCTTGCTCACTCGGCAGCTCCCAAATTATAAATGAGGCGGGTCTGACAGAGACGGTATTGTGTGTGTTGTGTAGCTCTGATCCCTCCCTGCAGCCAGGCTGTCCCGTGCCTCGCGTGAGGCAGGATTCCTGCAGGAGAAATAGAGCAAATTCTCCTATACTAAGAGGTAATGCATCTGCATGACAAGAGTCGTTTTAAGCTGTCAATGCAGCCGTACTTCTGGCATTTTGTAATTTTTCTTACGTGACTTCGCAAGCTTGTTTTCAATGAGGCTTTTTGTCCTTAACTGAGATGAGGACAAATCCTCTCTCTTTCACAAAGCTGTTTGTTTACACATGCTGTTTTCTCTATTCTGACACTTTGTTCCCTGTTTGCCTTTTGGTATAATGGTATATTTAAAATTCTTCCACTGCTGCTTTGTTTTATGCTGTTACCCGAATTAGAATAATCTTTTATGTTAGGAGAAATGTTGCAGGACCAATAACTAAACTTCATTACTGGAGGAAAGCCTGTGAAAAGCTCCAAATAAATGGAGCTTGTGTTAACCCCTGAAAGTGGTAGTGATGTGGGGATTAAAGTTGAGCCGTGCCAAAAATTTCTGTAGCGGAGTGCCTTGCTTAGAGTTGGTATTCCTTCGACAAAGTGTGCGTGACCCTGCTGTTCTACAGTGTGGTATCGACTACGACTCCTGCAGAGTTGTCGGTGTTAGGGAAAGACAGGCTCCAACACAGGGCCAGACCCAGCAAGATATTTAGTGCTGGTTGCTTATCATCTAAGAAATGGGCCTGTGATGGGATAGGGAATCACTGTTAGAAATTCCTTACCGAGGTAAACATCTCTGTGGCCTGGCACTGGTGGTGACGGCCTTCGGGTCAGATGCACAGTAAATACCTGCGGCTGACTGGAGCCTCTCACTGTTCCATTTCTCTTTCAGCAGAACAGGAGGGAGAACGTGATGAAACTTGTGCTGTTGGGAGTGAGTCCCTGGCTCCAGAGGAAACCAACTTAAATAACAGAGACCAAAATAAACATTTTTATCCTTCATTACCCCAACTACCTTCCAAGGAAGAAGAAATAAACAAGCTCGGAAGTCAGATAATTAAACTGACAGAGCAGGCAGTTGCAGAATTGGAAGGGAAGAGAGCAGGCACTTCCACAGGGGAGCAGAACGTGGTGGTTGGAGCTGAGCTTAATGGTTCATCTGAGGGAGAGTTCCCCCTTTTCAGCCCTGACCCATCTGACCCCACGGATCCCTCAAACTCAGAGAACGAACAGACAGCTGAAACTGAGGCCCTGAAAGGCGATGACGAAACCTCAGAGAGCGATTGTGAAATTCCAAATGAAGGAGGGGGTCGAAATAGCAGCACCGTGGATGTGGTGCATACTGAGGACCCTGGAAGGCATGGAGGGCTCGGTGTTACAGCTGCACACACAAATAACGGCTTTGAGGAGCTCCCTGAATCTGAAAACAAGAAACAATCTGATCCTGCTGAAAACTGTGAATATTTGGATAACAGTTTGGCTTGAGGTATGAAATCCAGGCCCTCGAGCATCTGGCTGTAAGCCTTTTGCAGTGTCTGTGCCGCTGTGAATATGATTGGTGAAACAGCGTGCCGTAGGGCTGATTTTTGCATTGAACTGTTAATATTTGTCTAATAAAGGTGTTTTCCTGTTAGTTTTGGCTACAGTGTACCAAAAATGTAGATTAGCTAAGGGAAAGAATTAGTGATGATGTCTAATCATGTTGGTTTTTTTGTAATGATTTGAAGTTTCTACATAGATTGATGTAATTTACATTAGTGTAGCAAAGAGACCAATGATAACGATTTATCATGTTATGACTAGGCTTCTGTAACATGTGTGGTCCTAGTGCTGGACTGTATTTCAATAGTTAGAAGTGTCTTCCAAGGATGAAAAATTTGGAGTGAGAAATTGAGAGTGATAAATTGTGAAGTTTCGCAGACTGCATTCTGTTTCTCTTTACATATAGTGACTGTAAGTACATCCTTAGAATAAAATCACTGTTCCCTTGTAGGAAGTTTCTGAAAACCATCCCTGCGTGTATATAGTTCTCTCATTACAAACCCTGATATCTTCTCAACTGTACAACATTTTTCCTTTCCTCTCCCAGCTCATCTCATGAAAATGCAGGGAGTTACTTCACCGGATACCGAAAACCCAATTTAACGAAGCTCTGAAGGAAACATCATCAAAGGACCAGAAGTCTTTCTGTGAGAAACAGCAAGACTGTTCCAAAGCAAGGAGAACAGCAAGAGGAGAACCAGTGATGCCCTGTCCACCTACTTGGCTCACTCAGTTACTGGAATTGCAGTCCTCAACCTACAGGAGCTGGAACGGCCCTCGGGCTGAGTAACGGATGGCAGACTTCGGCCAACTCCATCTGTGCCCTCCTTTCTGAAGGAATCTGTGTCTTTTTGTTTTCTTACAGTTCTTCCTTTCCTCCTCATTTCACCACTCTGGTGTAGTAGAAGGTTTATTTGCATAGTTGCCGCTTTCTTAAACATCTTCCCTCATTGATGTTTAGTCATGGGAAAACATTCCTGCAATAACTGGGGAAAAGGGAGGCTGCTGTGTCATTCCCTAGCTCGCTCCCGGTGCTGGAGCGGTGCCACTCTGCTCCTCGGAAGGCAGCAACAAGGGAATACTGAACGTTGAAGTTAGCAGCTGTTGGAGAAGGGGAGGCACGTCCTTCCTCTCCTGTTTGTAGCGTAAGGAATAGTCTCTGCAGCTGTGGAGCTTCTATGGGCCAACAGCCGTCAAGGCAATTTTTCTGCTGGCTTGGGACCTAATTGTCTGTAAATGTTCATTTCTCACTCCCAGAACTTGAAACCAATCAGAGAGAATTAAACCAAATTTAATAAAATGCTACTAATAAAAAGGAAAATCCCTCCCAGATTGAGTCCTTCTTTGACAAATAACTGCCAGCTGCAAATTTTTACAGCCCACTTGTCAGCTACTGAATAAACAGAGTTTATATTAGCAATAGTGACAAACTCTTCTGTATATGGAAGATGAGCTAGCAGGTGCTGCCATAATCAAGGTGTCAGAGTCCATGAACAGTTTGCATTCAGCAGAAGAAAGGCTGTATGTAAATGATTACATATAAATGTAAGGAACGATGTTGGGAAGGTGAAAAATGGGGCTTGTCTCTGTTCTCATGTGTTTTCCCTAGCAGGTGCATTCATGTAACCCTTTCGGTGCCAGTCTGCAGGCGATAGAGCCGTACTCACAGTGCTCCTCAAGTATGTTTCCTTCCTCTTTAAAGGTAATTTGACCTTGCAACGTTTCACTGGTGTTAAGCAGCAGCCCTTAGGAACAAAAACCATACGTATGTTTAAGCGTATTAGGGACATGAAGCAGTAAAAAGTTTTTCTTGTATTGTGCTGATCACCATTTAAGTTCCTCATCACCTGAAAAACCAAGAAGGGTTTAAGTATTTGGAAGACTGTTGTGCTGCTCCCATTAATTGTAACTGACTGCATTATTGACTCATTTATATGACAGTACTGACAAGTTGGAAGAGAAATAGCTGCAGAAACTGAGATCTCCAGGAGAATGCGGCAGGATTTTTTCCTGTAATGCTTGAATGTCACATCCAGTAGCATTTTATGCAAGATGTATTCTTTTCCGTCTTTCACAGACTAATCCCGCGCAGAGCTAAATGTCGATGCAGTCAGAACTGAGGCGAGCGAATAAGGTCAAGATTTCACGTAGCTGAGCTCAGAAGTGTTGGGAGCGTTGCCTTGCCTCTCTGTCCTGTGTCTGTCCTGACCCACAGGTGTGTGAGTTAGCGTTTTGCTCCTGGTCCCTTAACAGCCAGCTAATGCTATTAATTAATGAAGAGCTTGGTGCAAAAATTGGAGCAGACTGAAGCAGTGCTGGACCAACAGCGATTTAGTGCCTCATTCCTCGATTCTTTCTAGTACATTTTTTCTGTGAGAACATAGTGATGTGCAGCCCAACAATTAGGACATCTTGGTAATTACCCTCACAGCCTTCTCCCTCTTAGATGTCATTTTTATATGTTTGCGATCATTAAATTCCAGGGAGATCTGTAGATCTCTGGAAGCCTCATTTTTAGTGCTATGTCAGTGCTGCAGTGGTGTTCCTCTCCTTTCTGCCCTCGTGAATGTGTATTCTAGCTACGTTTTTAGCCTTCTCCCAGGAACACAAGACTTCAGAGCCAGGAGACTTGTAAAAGTAAGACATCTTTACTGCACTGTGCGATAACTAATTGAATATTCTTGTCAGTATCTTCCTTGGATATTGCTTCAGTTGATACTGTTGTGCTGTTAGAATGATGATTTCATTTCCCAGTACATGAGCTAGTGTTTTGTTGTGCAATCAACACTACTTTAGGGTTTGTTTTGGGTTTTTTTTTTTTTTGGGGTGGGGGGTTGGGTGGTTGAGTTTGGGGTTTGTGGTTTGTTTTTTTTTTTTAGACTTGCGTTCCCCTTTTCTAGGAGTTTAGAAATGCAGAAATTGCATCCAGGCATGTGAGCCTTTGTGGTGTTGGGCTCCGTGGAAGCAAACCGGGAGGGGAATATTGTGGCCGGGGTATGGAGAAGATGCATTTTGCAAACTGATTTTAAGAAGGTTGTCTCACCTGAAGTGAATTCATGCATTATCTGTGAGAAGGATTTCGTTTGAAAGTACGATGCTGTGGTTATTTGAAATACAATGTTCACTGAATTTGTAAAATAAGTGTGTGAAAATGACAGATTAAGAAGCATCTTTTAGAATGCTGTTTCTTTTCTAAGTGAGACTATTTTTAAGCATATGGGAATTTGTATAATAAAGACAGTGGAGTTTCTTTAATCCGTATGAGCTCAGGAATGTATTTCAAAATCTTAACTGAGATTAAGTTGAAAGTCTGCTGTGTTTCTAAAAGATAGGATTTTGTTTACCAGCTTCTGTTTTGTAGTTTTACTTTCTAAATTATGTGGTTTAATTTATTTGCAGACCTCTCTTTTGTTGCTGCCTGGATTAACTGCGCAACATGGTTCACCTATATTAATACATTTTGTCATCTTTAATAAAAACTTTTCCTGATATGCTTGTTCTACCTCATTGTTTTCTTTTCTCAGCATCAGATGAATGATAGTCATGAGGTAGTGTTACAGTATTTTCAGTGAGTTGTGTTAAATTAAAAAAAGTAAAGCTTTATTTAGAGTGAGAGTTTTAAGTCTGATAATTATCTGACTTAAATCTTTTCACTGTCACTTCTCCCAGTCTCAACCGACGGATTTACTTCCTACATTTTTGTACGAAGAAACACGCTCGGTATTTTTTAGCTTTGAAAATAGTATTTGTGTCTGATCTGCTAACTTTATCATCGTTGCCTAAGCAGCATTAAAACTTTTGTATACGATGTAGTTACCAACAGGCACAAACTAGAGGCTTTAGGGACTTTTTGCTGGGGAGTGATGGTAAACTGGAATATGTCTTTGAAGCCTGCTTTCAGATGTAGAGAGTGTGACTTGGCTATGGCCATGTGGGCAATTTAAAATAGTTAAGAAGCTTATACATGTTTGAGAATAAAATTGAAAATACAAGTAGAATAACGTAATGGATCGAAAGTTCAAAGCAGAAATGTCTGTACTTTCCCTTATTTTTAGGGGAAGTCCGTTATCCAGGTGTTGCAACGCTACACCCAGCACTGTTGAAAGCATGGAGATCTTTTTACCTTGCAGATTTACAGCTAAATACAGGATAGGGTCTAGTGAGAGGCAATTTCTTACTTATTCATGTTAACTTTTTTTTTATTTGGTATCTAACAGTCCCTTGAGGGCCCCTTACAGCCCGCAGACTCTTTACAGCCTATCAGATGTATCTGTTGGCACTCTTACGTACATTCATTCAGCTCCCAAACTGCATAAAAGGGAATCTTTTATCTTCGAGAAAATACATCACAATGTTGAGTTGATGCTGGTTTTATTGATGGGCTTACAGAAAGGAGGCTCTACAAAGCGATATGCACTTCTCAGAGGAGCAAGCAAATGGAAATGGGAATCCTGTAGCCATAGATCTTAGTGGCCAGTGGCCCAGCCTAAGGGACTCTGTGCTGCCCAGGCTGTAGCTGGCTTGTTGGTCTTCGCTTAAGCCTGGCTGTATATTCTTTTGCTGAGCCCTCTCTTCTTCTTGTCTATAACCTCAGACAGTTTCTCATCCCACAAGTTCTTGTTGCATATCCCGATCACGCAGCAAGCCAGACGTTTCCCAGCGTTTCCATTTTCCAGACTGGCCTTGTTGTTGCCCTTGCCCATGTCGTCTTCCTGCTCATGGATCACAACGGATCTGCCCATGATGGAGTATGGACCAAACATAGTGGCAATGAGATTTGTTTTGCATTTTCTGATTTTGCCGTCTTTAGGAAAAAAGTTGCCAAAATCCCCTGGGTGGCGGGGGTGGTTCACGCTGAAGGGGTTGTAGTGTCCTCCTGTGGAATCGCAGCCCTTGCTGAGATCCCCCAGCTCATGGATGTGTATAGCTCTACCAGATTGATTGTTATCCAGCGGAAACCCATCCAAGTAAAAAATGGCTTCTAATCTTCCATATGAGTAATGCTGTCTGAATAAGACTTGTCCGGTCACTTGTGGCTTGTCAGCATCTATTCTGGAGCTGGGCTTCATTTCGCAAGCGGCGTAAATCACCCCATCAGCCTCATTACCAGGCATTAGCGGGTAGAGCAAATTCTGCCAGAGGTCGTTCACTTTTTTCCGCATGTCATGGAGTGGCTCTTGGCTTGGATCCGTCTCATTGTCTGCCGTGACACCAGAGGCAGACAGGGCAAGCCCGGTGACCAGAGAAAGAAGCAGGAGCATCTTGGCAACTCAGAGCCTGTGAAAGGTACGAGAAGCCACAAAGAATTAAGGGCACTTTGCAGCAGTGTGACTGGAGAGAAAGGCACGCAGCCTGTGGCGGGGCCCAGCAAAACAGCTGGAGCGTGGTCCCGGTGGGCTGCTGCTTTCTAAACCTGTCTAATGAGATGAATCGAAACTAAATCAGAACGCATACGCATGTTTAAACACAGACAACTGACACCCACGCCTAAAATACTAGCAATTTTAGATTTTGCACTAGATCTTGATCTTAGAAACTGCCCCTTTTCCCCTGCAGGAAGCAAGTAAGCCGAAGTGTTATTAAATCTATTTTTGCGTTTGTATTGCGACTTTTCTCATACTACAAATTCCAGCGAGACCGTTTGCCAGGAGGCTTTTTTTGGTCCATCTACTTAACCACTAGTTAGGCATTGGAAACAAAAAGTAAAAATCCCACAGGCTGATTACCTTGCAGAGCTGCTGGCGAACCCCTCAGTAGTAGCTCGTTGCCTCTGCTCCCCAAAACCGAGATGTGACCAGGCAGAAAGGCAGAGCTGTTTGAAGTTGGTGCTGATGGGAACTGCGTGTTTGTGCAGAAGTTAGGTAATGCTGGCTCAGGGGAGGCGTCAGCGGGAGAACCGTGGGAGGGGAGGGAGGGAGGGAGGGGGGAAAAGTTTTAGGCATTTTCATTTTGGGCAGGGTGAACACTTTGTCCTTTCTCGGTTAGTTTGTTAGTCTGGCTCTCAGTCCTCACTGACGTTCCAAAAAAGGGGAAAAACAGTTATCAAGCTTTTAAATTAATCCTCCTTTTGATGACTTCATATGCTTATCTAAACCAAGTGACCTTCAACGTGCGGTGAGGGGAGAGGAAAGAGCTTTAGGAAGGCAGAGCTGGGCCGTTTGCTCACTGACGTGCTGTTTGTATTGGAGCTGGTTTGCATTTTTATTTCTTTATTAGCCAAAATTGAAAGCGGTGCTTGAGCAACATGAACTGTTCCGCATGGATGTATACCAGGCTTTCTGTGGTTTTAAAACTTGGGGGGCACAGTTCAAGCTGTTTCAGCGATGCTTCTCCGTCAAGGTGTAGGGCTCCTGTCTGCTGCTTCACTTGCCAGCTTACCTGCTCCACCGAAGTAATGTCGTCTTCTTCTGTTGAGAGAGCAGTGATTTCTTTCCAAAGAGAGAAGTAAGCAGCACCGAGGCAGCGCCACATCAGACGGAGGCACAGAGAAATTGTTTCCCAGAAGCTGGCTGGAGCACGGAGGGTTGGCCTGTGTTTCCTCAGCCCGTGGCCGGCGCCACGCTCTGCTCCCGGAGGCAATGCCCTGCCCGCAGCGCTTCCCGCTGTCGTCGCTGAAACGTGGATCCAGCCCTCCCGGGAGCAACTCAACAGATTCCTGTAGGGAGAAAAGAGTAGCTCTTACGACTCAGGAACAATTCCCAACGCAAGAAAATTGCAAATAAAATCCTTTTTCCCAGTTAGTGTCTACTGCCAGCTGGATAAGGAATGCGACTGTGAGCTTCTGGAATGGTAGAACTGTGTGTTAATCTTACTGCTGTCATGTTCCACATCAGCTCTGAGACACTCAGGTATCTGAGAGCTGGGTGTTGTTTTTTTTTTGCTTTCTGTATGAGGGAGAGTAGAGCTAAAGCGATGTCCACTACTTGGCTCATCAGCCAGGGACTGGAAATACAGAGTTAACTTCTGCCGGGGATACTGGGATATTGAACATGTTGCTTTAGCCCGAGGCTTCAGTTCCTAATCTATGAATTAGGACAACTAATATTTCTCCAGGGTATTTCTGAGTTGTTCAGGTGACTGTGCTTGAGGGAACCACGCAGTGTTCAGTGGAAGCTGAACTCTGAGACCAAGAGCCAGGATTCCCCGTCACCCCAAGCCTAACGTTGCCTGCTTGGCAGCCTTCTCCCGGGTTCATTCACTCCGGGCTGGGGAAATCCGTACTTGCGACATGGCAATGCTACAAAATTGCTCGGTTTTCAAGCATTTGAAAGAAGTAAAATGTTTTGCAATCAGGTTTTATAAACATATGCAAAAAATGTTTAGCTAACAACTAGCCAAATGCAAAGGGAGGGATGGTTGAAGTTTGTAAAATGCAAGAAGCGACTGTCCAATCTAGGTACTCTTAGAAAAACTGTTTCTTGGCATCATAAACCATTTTTTAAGGGGACAGGAGGAGTGGAAGGAAGAAAGGAGCATCATTCGTGGTTTACTCATTGAGTCACAAAGTAATGGACTGCAATGGAGTCTAACACTTCTGCAAGGAAATTTCCAAGCCAGCAGCCAGTGCTCCAAGAAAAGAATTTTAAAGCTTTGGTTGAATTATAAGGCATTTTGAAATACAAACCAGGGTCAGAATTTTAGCTGGTTTAAATGCAGTAATGCTGCTGACTTTGGTGGCATTTGTGCTGTTTTACAGCAGCGGGGATCCTGTCCCTGAAAAAACCCACCCTGAAAAGCCCAAGGTGCTTGATGCAAAGCTCTTTTTTGATGCACTGCACATGCGGGAGCGAAGCAGAAACGCGGAAGGGTGTAAAGGAGATGATCAAAGGGACAGAAAGGACTGCAGCAAAGCTAAGTGATGTATTTGTAGTGCTCTGCACTTCTGAGAATGAAAAGGAAATACTAGCTGTGGGCTGCTGTCAGAAAGATATATTTTGAAAAGGAGAAGGGCTGATAACTACAAGCACTGCAATTGCCGGGGTGATTTGGCATTCAGTCCAGGTCTGAAAGATGGAAGTCGCTAAGTACTAACCAGGTGTATCATTAAAGTCTGTTGTTACCCACTGCCTATCTTGTAGTTTTCTGGTTAAAAAGAGATGCCGAATGCTGGGCTGGCGGCCTTTAAAGCAGTCAGCCGTTGATGGGAGGAAAGCCCGCAGTGACCTGACCATGCACTCGTACTTGTGTTACAATCCCCATTTAAAAAACGGACCGCTGCTTTTGTCCCACTCGTACAGGATTTATCGTATCCCGACTGTCATGCGATGTCCTAGAGTCTCCCGCGCCATACAAGACAGAGTTATCGAAACAACTTCTGCAAGGCTCTCTGGACCACGTAGAAAAACCAGCCTTAGCTTTACTCGTGGGCTTTGCAATAGCCTTTATACACGGCTCTGCTCAGGAGTTCTCAATCCATGCTACGACCTTCAGGGTCGGAGGGTTTGTTTTGCGGTGACATCACCCCATTGCATCACCCTGCTGTTCACCTTAACGTCATTTGATTTGTCCAGCAGAGAGTTAAACGTGATGAAGAAGCGCTGCACGGGAGAGCGTCCTTCTCCAGCAAGCACACCTTGTTTTGTGTCTCCAGTGGTCGGATCTGCTCTCAGTGATGTTATGGTAGAATGATTCTCCACAAAAACGACACCCAGAGAATGCAGGTCTTACATCTTCCGCAGTGGGTGATGGAGCTGACTGCTTTTCTCCACGTGCAGCTGAGGCTGGAGCCGCTAAAGGAAGGGGGACGTTTGTCGCCTGAGGGAAGCAGTCAAGATCTTTGGGAACCTGAGCTGCTCCTTCGGTTCAGGGCCCCTTCTGACATGTCGGAGTCACGGTCCCAGCCTGGGATCACCAGGCAGCAGCGGGGGCATCGGCATTTGTCGGTCTGTGGGAGTCACCCGCTTGCTGTACAGCGACTGCAGGGCACCAGACTCGCACGGGTTGAGCTGGGCATGGTATGTGCGTGCTCCGCGCAGCAATTGCCCGCGGGCGCAGCGCCAGCCTCGCACGATGTCTGGCGCGGCCCAGGACCTGCCTGGGGGTCTGCAGGGAAAGCCTGCGCTGTTGGCTTCCACCCATGGATCTCTGGGCAGCGCTGCCCAGTCAGGCAGGGTTTAGAAAGCAGAAATGCTGTCAGGGTGCCCGCAAAGGTGCCGTGACTTTGGCTGTTTACCGCCTGTCGTGTTGTCCCGCGCAGCCTGGTGATGTCCGGTGGGGCTCCGGAGCTCACCAGAGCAGGGCTTCGTCCTGGGCAGAGCGGTCTTCGCCTGCGTGGGGGGCACAGGGCTGGCGCGGGGCTGCAGGCAGCCCCTCGTCCCCCAGAAATCACCGTGGAGGAGCTCATCTGCAATTGCTGTAAGGGGGGGGGAAAAACAAAAGAAAATGAAAGATCTTGCTGTAGCAAATGGAAAATCTGTCACTGGTCTAGGCTTACTCTTTCTGTTTATTCCTGTTCCTTGACTTGGTGTTTCTATTTAAAGAAATAAAGATATTTAGTGCCTGAGATAAGCATCCATTTATAATATTCTTGCAAAAGAGCTATATGCATTTCCAACTTTTCAGGGCATTACCCATTAAAAAAATCAAGTGAAATAAATATACAAAAGGGAAGCAACATTGTTCTCCCTGGGGAATAATTTCTCTTGAAAATAGAAGATTGTGCAACTGTCAAACTAGTCTACATCAGCCAATTTGAAAAATTCTTGAAATTCTTCCTCTTTAATAGCTTGAGAAGAAATCATTTTATGAGAGTGAGGGAGAGATGAACTGTAAGTAAGCTTTTTGAAAAAGCTCCATTTAGAAACTCATTCTAGGACTGTCAACCTAATTTAACAGAATTTCATCTTCACATGTGGACGTAAAATACAAATATGCAACGCAAAAAGCAAGGGTGGAACCCAGCTATTAGATAATTCAGGTTATTATTTGTATTTGCATTATTACT
>Ga0181612_113297_pt1 | contig 14274 bp, 9 predicted proteins | sample HoacroProtozoa21_FD_119630 | JGI IMG/M metagenome (GOLD analysis project Ga0181612, IMG submission 119630) | Hoatzin crop microbial communities from Cojedes, Venezuel. Combined Assembly of Gp0051906, Gp0051904, Gp0051908 | reverse complement strand
AACTGAAATCTATTCTATTCTATTCTATTCTATTCTATTCTATTCTATTCTATTCTATTCTATTCTATTCTAATGCCCATATGCCAATCAAACCTCAAAAAAAGGCTGTGAATGCACAATTAAATACATGTGGAAAATGTGTTTGTACTCATCCACTTATGTCATGCATGTTGAATAGAGAAATTTGCTCTTACTCTGGTTACCTGACATTCAAAGTATTAATTTTCCATTTTTCATTTGCAACATGAAGACTCTCTTCTCTTTCCTTTAATTGTAGTTGGCCTCACAGTGTCTTTTAGTTACCATTACTCACAACTAAAACTGTATGAAGGTACACAGCACAATCCTTTCAGTCAGCATAAGCTTTTGGCCACTTGTCCCCCAAAAACATTTATTACTGACTGAGTCATGCTGTCATGTTGGATGACTTCTGCTCTCCAAAGGCACAGACCTGCAGCAACTTCAACATAGATTTTCACGTGCATTTCTAACACATTTAATAGGTGAGAATTCATCACCACGAGCTGTAATTTCAGCCAAGGGTGGGACGCTGCACCTGTGTATGGATAAACACCACCACCTCAGGCTATACCAATCCTGTCCAATCCCAAGATGCTAGAGAAATATCAAGTCTCATGTGTCACCTCAGATTGTGCCTCTCCGTGAGACCTTACCGGGAGGCAGAAGTAACTTCTTCTTAACTTCTGTACTGCTGACAGATTAGTACCAAATCAGACTGACAAGGTGTTAAGCTTTGTGATGCAAATACATTTGTATTTTTTCATACACAAAGATCCCTAGGAACGAAGAGCCAAATCCTCCTCTTCTCCAATGTAAACCTTGCGCCGTCTGAGGTGCCAGAAGTCTAGTTTCTTTGGATTTGTAACAGACAAAGATGGATTTGCTGGGTAGTTTTTGTCTGAGATTTATTTCTTTCTCCTGTTTGGTCCATCTCTGATGAGAGGTTAATACAGTAAACTGAATAACAAAAGAAAAATAGCTGCTGCCCAAGCTACTCTAGAAGCACCAACTTTCCCACTTCCTTCACCATCTCATTTACTGTTCCTTGTATGGTAATATTAATAGGGGCAAACTTCTGCAGTCAAGGTTTTAAAAGCAAAAATGTTTAACCAGTTAAAAGATAATTAATTTGTAAACCAGGCTGACAGACTAGTCAACCCAAGCAGCTGTGTGATCCTACCAGGGCAAGTTCCCAGCTCTGTGGCAGCATTAGTGCTGTATCTGCTCAGTTGATTATGTTTTGTGGTATGTCAGACTTAACTAATGAAGGAAAAGAGAATAGAAATTTATGCTGGCATCTGCCTGCTGCAAAGATCAGCAGTAGATCTTAGGCATTAAGGAGCAGAAAGGAATAGAAAATAACCCCAAATTGATATTGCCTGGATTGCTCATTATAATTTAAGAATCTCCCTCTGGTCTCCTTAATCCTCTCCATTAAAAACCCTACACTGACACATAAACAGTAACATACCCTTATGGCTACAGATGTTGCTCTTCTAGCACTGCATTTTACTCCAGAATAGGAAGGAACCAGAGATCGAAGCTTTCGTTGGTATTTGAGCGGGCATTTGAATCATAATGGGATTCTCTGTAGATGGCCTTTCTGAGGGCTGCAGCTGAACTTGCTTCTTTAAGGTTCTCTGGACACTTCTTTTGGGTGTGGGTGTCAGTGGTATTGTGTGTCATGTGGGTGTTATAAACACCTGAACACCTCCTATAGTTATTCTCTGATCCCTCTCAGACAGGGAATTGTTCTCTTTCTCCTTCAAGGAGAAATAAGGCATAGAGGAACGAAGCTACTGCTCTGCATGACCCAAGGAATCCAGGTGGGGTAGGAATGGGCCCCACAATTCAGCCCTCTGGTCTGGATATTACTGATTTTTCTGGGACAGCATATTTTTTTCATGGTGCAGCAGTGAAATCCAAAGGCAGTCCATCACAAATCAGCTACATGTCTTGGAAGGGAAAGACAGGATTCTTACCTTTGATGACTCTGCCATGCATCTAGGTTATTGTCTGTATCTTTTCAACATATGTGCCTCAGCCTATGGGAATGTTTTCAGCCACAGGAATTTTCTTACCTGAAAGAAAAATTACTTTAAAGCTGTAAAAAAGTAAATCACCTATAACTAGAAGATACATGACAGAAATCACTTTACTAATATGAGAACCAGGTAAGTTCAACAAGCGTTCTAGTATTTCAGCCCTCCACAGAATGTATCTTGCCTTTAAGAGAGAATTTTACATGTTGTCTTTAAGAGAGAATTTACAGCAAATTTGTGATTTAGTCCTTCCACAGCATTGCAGATAGCCAGCTGCACATGGGAAAATTTTCCAAAGGGTGATAAATCTTTTCTTGCAGTACCTGGGAAACGTTTAGCTTCTTAGCATTAGAAGAATGGAGAAAAGATCACACAGCAATTAGCTTACTGCTGAAAATTCAACACCTCCTTAATATTTGATGCATTTTTTTGCCTGTTACTGCCATGTTTTGGATGCAGGGAAAAAAATCACTCCAGAAGCACTGCCTACTGTAAATGGGTGTAAAAAAAGTATTTCAGAAGCTTGTTAAGTTTTTGTATTGCTGTATTTCCTGGATGAAGACAATATGTGCAATGCTGCAAATGATCTATGAGAAGAAACAGAGCCTAAAGAGATCTGAAGACACAAGGCAGAAAGCTTTGGAGGAACAGAAAAGCAGGTATCAAAGCAACTGGCCTCGGAACAGAGAGTCCCATGCCGAACAACTCTTTTATCTGCTTGACTGGCACTGGGGATGTAATCATGCCGTAGATATACGGACGCTGGCACTGAACAGAGAAAAGTTTGACATTCCTTTTCCTTTACTAGGAAGGGATACTATGAAAATATGGTAAAAAAATAAGACTGTAGGCAGAAAAGAACAAGCCAAATTCTGAAATACTCAAAACATTTTCCTAGGGAAATTAAAAAATGTACCACAATTGGAAAAAGAAGAAAACAACCTTCAGTTGATCCAACAAGTGATAGAAAGGGGTAAAGAACTGCAGAGATTCTATTAATTTTCCTTCTATGATTTATAATATAATTTAAAAATTCACCCTTATCGTCAACATTTGTTAATGAAAGAGAACATAAATATATCTGCTGCAGCAATCTCGCTGCTTTTAATCATACTAGAATAAGCGCAAGGCTTTGATCCTTGGGGGAGGGTGGACTTCACAGAGTCACAGAATGGCTGAGGTTTGAAGGGACCTCTTGGAGGTCATCTTGTCCAATCCCCCTGCTCAAGCAGAGTCACCCAGAGCAGGTGGTCAGGACTATGTCCAGTGGATAATGTCCGCTTCAAGTACCACATGAATTGCTACAACGGGGATCAACACAGGCATAAGGATTTTCACCCTGTTTCTCACTTGAGCCTTGTGGTCCATTTGTGTATAAATTCTGTTCAGACAGCCTGAGGTTCGAGATCAGCAGAAGGAACAAGAATGACAACACAAGTGAATGAAGTTCTAGGACGTGAAAGAGAACACAAATCAGCTTTTAAATTACCTCTGAATTTTCAGCATGTAAAGCAGAGCATGCTGACTGTCAGATAATTTGCTAATTTGTTCTTATAAAAGCATGCAGTGCGTTTTATACTACGTCAGCTAGTCCAGCATGCTCCATTTACAGCATCAAAGGGATGTGAACTTAAACCTCAGCTGAAACAGAGACCATTCTAGATAGTGCCCCAAGATTAAGAAATGTTTTGAAATCAAGTTCAACGTAAGAATTCGGTCCTCTGTGGAGTAAGTTATCACTAGTTCTGCAAACAGAAAAGAGTATCTTATGTTTCCCAGAGTAAAAGGGACCCCACAGACTGACAATCCAGCCAAAATCAGAACAACCTCACTCTGTATCATGTTTATTTTAGCTGTATAACTTTGGCTAATGAAGTAATCGCTTTTGCAGTGGGCAAAAGGACAGTATTTATAAAGTTTCAGGCAACCAAGGATTTATGATTCTATGGTAGATGCATACATCTTTCTGAGGCAACAAACACACAGCAGACTGAATATTTTTCCCCACTTGAAACAGGAGGAAAGCTGAAGAGGCTGAAGAGCCATTGTGTTTTCAATACTGTGAAATGGATTGGTGCTTTTCATAGCTATATTTAGTAACGATAAACATTGCACACAGAGATTCATAAAGTAAAGAGGGTACTGAAACCTTTTTGTGCTGTTGGAAGAAATATAGCAATACCTGTTCTCTTAGTGAGGCAAAATGCAGCAATGTTTTAATGTGAACGGGGAGACATAACAGTTCTCTGGGGAACTATCTTGTGGTTACTGATTACTGTAGGTATTAAAAGACACCCTTAATTCATAAATCCTATTACAATCAAACCCTATCTTCCTTCCTTTTATTCTAAAAGGTGATGATGGGAGTGAAAATCAATTCACATTGTCACTCAATCTGAAGATCCCAGTTGTCCGAAAATCGTGAGTCAGAGGCCCAAGGAAGACAGAACACAAAGCTGTCTACCTCTGACACCTAGCCCGAACCAGATCATTCAGAGTCCTGTGACAATGATGTGCTCTGTTTCATGTGACGCTGTATTATCTAGGATGCTACATCTCCCACAGACCTCAAAAGCAGGTGTCTAAAATGTCTTTGTCCCACATGGGTGCAGATGAGGCACTTCCTTGCACGCCTAAATTGGTTAGAGAAGAACATAGAGTCATACAGGCAAACCAGTGCTGGCAGGTGTGGTCACTTGTTTTGCACCTGCATGTATTCAAGCATGCCACACAAGGCTGGACGTGCCTCCCAACATTGCTGTCAGACTAAAGGTGTTGATCTGAGTAACAGCCTGAAGTAAAATCTCTTACTAAATTTAACCATGCACATTAATTCAGCATTCTGTCTCCTTCGCCTTTGTCCGTGTACAGAGGTATGACCAATGTGCCTGGTGACTCATACCGAGGGACAAGAATAGCATCAATGAATTACTTGAGTCTTTATGGCAGGGCTTGCCAGAAAGGTGCCTTGTTCAAAATTTTAGATAAGACTCCAGCTGCAGTTTGTTATACAGAGTCCAATTGCTCTGAAACCTGAGAAACTGTAACTTTATTAAACTTGTCTCAGCTAAAAGTTGCTGTTTCTCTATCTTGCATTAGCTGAACTTCCACATGGGTCTTATATTATTGCAAGACTGTCAGAAATGTCTCAGCGGGAGCAGTAAATGCCAGCGAACTGTAAAAGTGAACCATCCATTTCTAATAGCACACTGAAGGAAGGTGACAACTTGTTGAGTAGATTATCAGGAAACTTTCTTACATGGTAAGTCTCTTTAGTCATTCAAAAATACAGAGAGACTGAAACCGGTCTGAAGAAAGCAACTTATGTAATGCAGGTCTTCCCAGAACCATCAGACATTTCAGCAAGATTTTTCCTGAATCCTAGCTTTGTTACCAGAGCGTTGCTACAACTCTTCAGAGAAGACTGTGCGCACCGTATCTATGGATAGTGTAATTGTGAAACAAGGGTACGAGTTCAAATGCTCACTGTTGTTCCTGGTACTGGAACAGCAAGTTTTCTGCAGAGAATATTCTGGTCAGATGCAAAGACACTTTTATTAAATTGTAATTTGAAAAAGTTCAAAAATCAAGTTCCGTTCGGTGGTAATAATGCTCTAAAAAGACAATGGGTCACAAATTATTTCATCTGTGAGAACTATGTACATAGGTTTATCTTTAGGTTGTTTTTTAAGGAGGTGGCACCTGGATCCCTCTTAGAAGAACTACATCCACAGATGAAAAAGGACTGTTAAATTCCTCCAGAAATCTCCTGAAAAAGGGTAAAACGTCTATCTGACATTTCTAGTGGTTTTAAAGTGTACAATGTACCCTTCTCTTTTTTCTTTCTGTGTGTTACTATGAAAAATAATTCACTTTGAATCAACATTTATGTAATAGGAAACTCTGAGAACTCTGGAAATGTTGCTCTGGGACTCTGTGTTTACAGGCATCTTCATTCAGGGATTTCTAATATTGCCATGCTCCCATGATCTGAACTGCTCTACACAAATATGTCAATATATCAATACTGTCAGGCATAACTATACTAGCTTGTCTATCTCTGCCGTGTATAGCTGAGCTCTTCCTTTTCCTTCACCTTTTCTGGTAAGGCCTCTGCAGGGCTGCTGATCCTCGTGACCATTGTATGACTTTTGAGGTGGTGGCAAAGCCTACTCACCTGTGAGTCTGTTGTGGAACTTGTGATTTCATAACTTAGCAACTTCAAACAAAAACAGGTATGATAATGCTCTTCTACCTCTAGCAAAGTAAATATCAAGTGCCTGAATGTGCTGTGACCAGGCTGACACAACCAGGTGTTGCAGAAAAAAATAGCCTTCTCTTTGCAGCCTTTCATTTCATTCTTTTATTGCCCAATCTCATCCACCCTTCTGTGCATGTCCAACACCTGATCAGTTCATTAAACAAACTATTCTAGTTCTTGTGAGTAAACATCTTGGAGAACCTGTTTTTCAATGCTGTGCAGAATAAGGGAATGGACTCACCATCCCTGACCTTCATACAGACCCTAGCTACCACTTGTCTTTCTAATGTTCCTATCTGAATACTGTTTTGAAAATCACTTTAACAAAGCTAAAACTCAACTCCCTGTGAATTTTCCAGTACTTCATCATTCTTATATGCACAATCTCTTTTCTCTCACTTTTCCTCATTTACTACTCATCCTCTCCAGGATTATTGCTAGACCAGTGAAGACCAGAACCTGCTGTGCTGATACCACGCTTATAGCTATTAAACTACCCCTTTGCTTTGGAGTTTTTAGTATCTGCATACACCAGGCAGATAAAGGAAAAGAAGTGGATTAATGGGTGATGATAGGCTCAGGTACAAATCCAAGTCCCCAGTAGATCCTACTTCTTCCTCTAAAATCCTCTGCCTTTTTCTTTCGTGCATCATGTATTTGGAAAGCCTTTATTTAGCTCTGATGTTTTGAGGTGACAGTAGCTCACTGAGTGCCTTTGCAGTAAACTCATCTTGGTTGAGCAAGTGGGAAGACCTAGCCTGAGCTGGGAGAAAACCGACACGAATGTCGGTGAATCACACAAACATAATTTGCATTTCAAGCTGACCCGATGCATCTAGCTGTTTCTTAATGAGAAATTTACTGAAATGATGCTGTGTCTGCCTACACAGCCCCCCATAGCAAGGCACTGATTGCATTGGGGATCAGAGTGAGCAGCTTTCATCTGCATTTTGAGATACTTGCCAGTTAAAAAAAGAAAAAGAAAATAACTTTGGGGTCTTTATTAACTGAAAAAATTGTTCCTCAGAGGAGAAGAAGCAGTGCTGCTGGTCCTCAGAGTACATTTTGCCATGATACTAACTTATCCTTATCCTGTCGCTCCAGCAACAGTGAAGCAGCAGGTGCCTTTAGTTATGTTAAGAAGGATGGCATTTGGTGGCCATAAAGTCATTACATATGGGAATCAAGGCTCGTATTACCCAAAGATTGTACTGTCAGGGCAGCAGTGTGAATGCCATCTCGCTCCCTTATGGTCAACAGTTGTGTTCATCTGAGGCTACAAACCAGCCTCCGAGACTTTGTTGAGTTTACACTAATTCGTAATGGCCATCTGTCTGTGTTACAGAACATTTTCTCAAACGTGGTGTGCTTTTAGCAGAGGGGCTGAAGGAAGAACGAGCAGGAAAACCAAGCTGCCCTGTCACCTCCTACAAGCACCTCCCTAGGCAGAGCAAGTTACAAATAGATGAGTGAAGCTTGCACTGACAAGTGGTCCCAGCCAGGTCTAACAGCAGCAGACTTGTGCCTCTGTGACCGTTAACGCCACACTCTTCCTCTAACCACAGCCAACCAATTTCCTTCTTCACGCTGCACCCCACCGGGGGTGTGAGACGCTGAATTTGCACATCGAGCCCTGGTGGCTAAGAGACATGCTAAGTGATGGCAGATGCTTGCTCTGAGTGTACGCGTGCAGCGCTTACAAAGGCTTCTGAAGAGGGGGGGAAAAGAATAAATAGCAGTGGGTGCAGTGATAAAGACTGCCCTTACTTTTGGTTTAAAGCTGGGAAAGATGTAAAAATGCTGGAAAACTTCAGGAAGGTGGTGACTGAGTTACCAGATAGTCAGCAGCTATTCTGGGATGAGGTGACTTTGAGGGAGGCTGTAACTTCGGTTGAATTAGATTATACCTTATGGCTGAAAAAGCTGATTGAGGATTTTTTCTTGAATGTAAACACATTTTCCTTTGACAGTTTTTTAAATGAAATGTTTCCTCTTGGAAACAGTGAAACATTTTTTATATTGGTGTTTTCCAAATGAAACTTCCCCTTTTGAAAAGGCATATTTTGCTAAAATTATATTTAAACCTAAATATCGAAAGAAAAAGAGCAGTAAATGAACCAAATTCTTCAAAAAGTAGAGATTAAAGGGGAATGAAACATAAAATGTTTGTGTCCCTGAAACATTCCTGCTTCATTTGGTCCAGAATTAGCCCGCTTTCCTCTGACTATTTTATACAGTTGGGGTACACTGGGTGAAAAATCTCTATATTTTCCTACAGCGTAAAGGACGTCAGTAATGCTGCAGAATGAGTGGAGGTTAAGCTCTGCAAAGGTTGAGCAGAGACAGATGGCAGCAATAAACCTTCACACAGACTACTGCAAAAACATGCCCTTGCTGCTCTTAGATCATTTTGTTTGATGAAACCAAAGCAAAATGTCTTGGAAAGATGATCCGCTCTGTGTCACTGGCAGGAGGAACACGCAGAAGGAGATCAGTGGTGGAAAATGTTCCCATAGAAGATGCTGTACCTGCTAGGGCTCTTTTCTCCTCACAAGCTAAGAGTTAACCAACATAGCCAGGGGTAAAGGCTTGGCGTTTTGGGGTTTCACATAGCTGACAAAATTTTTGTAGCTGTGAAGCTGACTTTGGCTGCATACATTCTTGATGTACAGTATTTGGGGGGAGGACACAAAAAGCTGCATGTTGTTTTTAGACCTACTAACTAAACAGAAGCTTTCTTCCAGATTTAACTGTGTATTCAAATAGTTGGATCTAAGCAGGCTTTTTCCTTTTAATTAACTCTTGATGGCAATAAAGAATATGAGCAGAAAACTGGAGTTCCTTTTAAGTTATAGTATGCTGCTTGGAAACTCGCTACACTAAGCACACACTAATTTATTACATTTCTTATGAATTCCCACTCTGCAGAAAAATAAAGCAAGGACAGGGTGTGGTCGCTCCCTTGAGATCACTGAAGAAAGTAAAAGGACAGTTCTGGGCTCCCACACTGACACTTTCTGCTTTTTAGCATCTATACCATTAAATGAGTAGACTATGCTGGCACATCTCCTACATCTGTCTACGCTTTAAGCACAATTCAATCTCTAAGCTGTGTTGCCACTAAAGGAATGAGGCATCTGATCCACATTCAAGTACCAGGAGGAGTTTGTGGTGTCACGGTGTTGCATAATCCCGTGACAAAATGTGTCGGTGTCCGTCTCTGAGCTAGATGAGCTCTGACACCTCTTAGAAGGTTGTCCTGGTCTCACAGAGGTCTCTCGTGATGCCAGCGGAGGCACCTACACCACCCCCAGTTGTGCCATGTTACGTAGCATGACTGTTGCGAGACCTTTATGGACAAAATAATCAACTCAGTAATTTTTACCAAACCTATCTGGGGATTTGAAGAACGTATTTATAGATGTTAAATGGAGATCAGAAAGCCCTTTTCCTCCTTCATGGTTTTGACATCATTTTTGAAAAGCCAACTTTGTCTTGACTTGTATTGTGTAACACAGAGTGGTTTCTTCACATCCCGCTTACCCAATAGCTAAAAGACCACAAGGTGACAGTCTCTGTTAAATCAGTATGCTTCTACCTGTTATGAAGCTAAAAAGGTACCCAGTTCTATCAGTCTTCCCTATATGGACTGGATAGCTATAGTTTGCCTTAGTAACTTTTTATGCAGCTGAGAAACACAGTGCATGAAGAAGCCACAACAGCTTACTCAGCAAATTAGCCAGTGTGGCATTATTTGATAAATATATAGGGAAATCGGCCTGTGTGTTGAATGCATTGCATTTCATTTTTATTCAGTGATATGAAAATAATTCTAAAACAACATGAAAGCACCTCTCTTAGATGTCTAAAGGAGTACTGAAAAGTGTGAGGAGGGTGGTGGTTTTAATAGCAACCTCATACAGTATTTTATGGGTTTATAATAGAGGAGACTGCATATATTATTTGTGTGTGTGTGTGTGTGTGTGTGTGTGTATGTGAACACTTACCTTCTTCCCCGTATGCCTAGAGGACAAGCAGTGTAGTAGGATTCTGAAAATCAGTGGCTTCAATTTGTTTCATCACCATTGGCCTGGCAGGTTGATTTCAGCCAAATCAATGTTCTTTCAGTCCACATCCCTCAAGGACTTCGGTTAAGATTCAGCCTGATTAGGATTTAGATTACTGATAGTGTTGTCGAGTCACTATGAACACCAGATCTAACTAGTTTACGATAAAATCTGGGGGATGCTTATCTCTATTTTCTGGGTCCAGTGGAGATCAGCTAGGGCCATCTTTTCATTTGACCCTGGATCAATTTGGTGTCCCAGACTCGGGTGTGTTCTATAGCACAGCTTTGAGCTGGAGCACAAACCGGCTCAAGGCAGTGGAGGGGACCTGAGCATGGCCAGGGAAGTCTCCAGGAGTCAGTCAGCCGGGCTGTGCCGTAACAGTTGGCTTGCTACGCATGTCACATTATAGTGAGAACAGCGATAGACCAGGAAATCTGAGATGGTCCCATAATTAATAGCTTGTGCTTAAAATGAAAAACTAAGCATGGCCAGTGTCCATTATTGTAGGAATATAGATGGTTCAAAACTGTTTTGCTAAGCTAAGGAATTAAATCACAGTGAGTTGAAGAGTTTGTGGTTACTTGACAGTGTGGCTTTCTCCAGCAGAAAACAAAGAAGTCTCTTTAACTGATGTCTTCTTTCCAGAGAAGAGTGTGCTCCCTCCTAATGCTTGGATCACAGACAGGCCTGAACTGGACCACCAAGCAGCACGAACTTTGGCTGGTGACTGATGTAAAAGCAGACTCAAATCCAGATTTATAAATGCAGGAATAGGTCCCACCTCTGTCATTTATCAAAGTCCAGCAACTAGGGAGCACACAAGCTCCAATGCTTGTGAAATCCCATTATTTTCTCTAAAAGGCTTAATGGGAACCTGGAATTTAAATGCTGCTCCACGTATGCAGACTAATGCAGGAACAAACTTAGATTTCAGGAAGGTATCCCAGACTGGTCCCGGTGTCTCAGGCCTTAGACTGACTTTCTTTGCAACTTGCTTTCTGCAATGGAGGAGAAAATGAGGCAAAACCTGCCTCTTCTCCTCAGAGAACCTCTTTGAGACATAAATGGGGATATGGATGGGGATATAAATGGGGAGATGGGCACAGGTCCATCCTAGCTTGGTTTCTGACATAAATAGTCTGTTCTGCAGATGCTCATCAACATGCTATGTCTTCTGAAACCAAATGTTTTCTTTACGCCCCAAATTTCTTTTTAGCAGTAGAAACAAAAGGCATTGTATTAAATCAACAGTGGTATCTCATGGTCACTGGATGGTATAGACAGTCCTTTCCAGCTCTCTCTGAAGATGTGGAAAACAGCAAGCAGGTTGAGTGCAGCCACTATTCCTTGCAGATCTCCAGTTTTTTCATTAAATAGTCTGTCAAAAGGTTGTAAAACGGAGACTTCTGTCTCTGCTTCCTGAGTTACTGCTGGAGACCAGCTGTTCCCAGTCTTACTTTACATCCTGCCTCCAGCCTGAAAATGAAAAAAACACCGGCTTTTTCTCACATACCTATTCCTAGGTTATTACTTGGTTTAGAACAACATTATATTACGTTAGATGTTTAATATTAGCACAGCATTAAATCACAGATACAGAGCTGAACCCACAGAAAACATTCTCCAGCCCAGGCAGACAGGCCAGCAGCTTCGCTGAGCCTGCAGCTTGCTCGGCGACTCTCGGCCATTCCCTGGCGTGGAGGGAGCCGTGGGTGGCGGGACTGGCAAGGAGCACCACGAATTCCAGCAGCGGAGAGAGAAGGACAGGTCAAAGGCAGCGGCAGAAGCAGCACTGAAACAGCCCTTCAGAAATCATCTTAATTTCTTACGTGAGGATGGGTGTGTGCATTACTTGTGTTCAGTCTCACGCTTTAGAAATGTTATTGCTGGTTATATAAACTTCTTTTCTGCCACACAAAAATGGTGAAGAAAACACGGGTGATGGTCAGATGAGCTCTTAAGCTTTGATAACAGAGCCCCCAACCCTAAAGAGTCCCCGCGGGAGCAGAAGGCCCCACAGATCCATGACTAGCACAGTACCCACACACAAAGACGAGTTTTAGCTAGGCTTCGGAATCCGTGCCTGACTGAGGTGGAGAGGGACAGCTGATGATTCTCAAGCTCTGCTGCTTCCTGGCAGAGCTGGAGAAATGCTGTATCAAGCACTCACTCACTTCAGTGTTTCTACCTAGCTAGGCCCTGGGGAGAAGGAACCCCTCCACTATATTCAGGTTTTCTTTGCAACACAAAAGGACAGGAATAATTGCTTTAGTTAGACTCTTTGGAAGCTGACTGAGTCACTGGAGAAACGTTGGTAGGGAAGTATCACTCCGATCCCACATGCACACACTGTGACTACAAACTGCCAAACCCAGCAGTGTAAGCTCCATTTTAAGAGCAAGTTCAGAGGGAAGATGAGAGGTGTCAATAGCTTGAACAAACCTTCAGGCTGAATTGAACCATAATGTAACGAAGTTCTTCCTAACGCACTTCATCGCCCACAGCCCAGGTACTGTGTGCGCTTCCTATTCCACCTGCCCGTCACTTTGTCGCTTCCCCTTCATTAAAGACAATAGATATTTTGAGAACCCATTACTTCTTTGCTGTAATTTCTTTTGTTCAGGCTTGGGTCCCCTGTAATTGGCCATGGTGATGTTCATTGTGAAGGAGATGTGAACAGGTTGGTCTCCTGGGACACTCCTTCTTGACTGGGCTTTTTTCCTCGAAACAAAAAAGGAACAAAGAGATTGCCGAACACTTGCCATATTAACACAAATATGTATGGCTTATCAGGGTGTTTAGTTGTAAGGAACAGTAAAGAGGAATAAGTTCTGGCTTTTCAAAAGGATTTAATTCAGCCTGTAATGGTTTGCAGACACGTTCAGCAAATCTCCAGACAACTAGGCCTGTTTCTGGCATACCAAAGCAAATTGTTTACATCTTTCTCCCTTTAAAATCATGTTTTCTGGAATGCCCTCATTGATAGCAGAAGGATGAAGCTCAGAGGCATAAAATGCTTTGTGCAAGACAACACAGCTGTAATGGTCTCTTGCATTAATTTCTGTGAACTCCATCCTTTCTCTCGGACAGACTGCCACAAGACAGTCAGGCAGCTTTCAGAGCATGTGCGTTCCCTACCCCTGCTGAAGCGGTAACTGGGGCTGAGGAGGGGCAGCAGCTTCTCAGGTGGATGCACCAAGAGCAGCTCAAATGAAAAAGTACTGACAGATCGCTGCTCTCTCCCTCTGCCTTCTCAAAGCACTCGAATGTATTGTCACTTCCATTACTACTGAAAGGAAAACACATAGAGCTTTCCTGCTTAAGGAAAATGAATGTATTCTCATCTATCACCTAACTGTGAAGCCAAGCCAAAATTAGTACAAACTTCGTTTTAATACCATGCTGAGGAGGTTTTATTCACTGAGTCTCCTTGCCTCAAGACACGCCGCTGCCTTAGAGCAGAACTCCTACGCATTCTGGTTTATTACCAAAGCTCACATTTTGTAGGCAGTTCTTAATCCTCATGTCATTTGTTACTCAGACAAATATATCTAAATCTATCTGCAAATTCTTGCAAATACAGACTGTGCTGTCTGAGGATGCAGTCTGGGACTAGCTGAACAAAGGAATACAAACATCATGGGTTTCATTTGCTTAGAAGTTGCAAGCTGGGAAGGTCGTCAGGCCATTTGCAAACTCCCCTTTGCTGCACCTGTGGAGGCAAAGGCTGACAAAAAGAGGCTTACGAACCCCACCCCAGTCTGACCCTTATGATAGGAAGTGCTTAAAACGTATAAAAAGGGACTCCTGGTCTCTCTTCCCAGCTGCCACGTTGTAATTCTGGAGGAGAAACCCTGCAAATTAATTATAACTTGATTTT
>Ga0181612_140697_pt1 | contig 14275 bp, 7 predicted proteins | sample HoacroProtozoa21_FD_119630 | JGI IMG/M metagenome (GOLD analysis project Ga0181612, IMG submission 119630) | Hoatzin crop microbial communities from Cojedes, Venezuel. Combined Assembly of Gp0051906, Gp0051904, Gp0051908 | reverse complement strand
TAGTGACACTAGTGTTCAAAAGGTGTTATTTTGAGAAGAGAAAAGCCTTGAAAATACTATATATCTTGAGTAAACACACAGAGCCATTATAAGGGGTAAGAAGCCGCTGTACAAGATACTCTATTTTAATATTTTTAGTAAATAATTTAAAAAAACCAACCCAGCACAATTGCTGTGCTTGTTTTTAAGCACAATCTACATTTTGAAAGTACAGAAATGGTCAATCCAAGTAGCAAGAAGAGCTGCAAACTATTCCAGATATTACTCCAGCTAATGAATTGAGAGGTTAATGCAAACCAGCTAAACTATATCTTGTCATAAAATTGTGTCTCAGAACAACGTACTCCAAATGAGAAGATAACAGCCGAGGCCCTGAAGGATTTGTCACCTTCAGTGATTCTGTTTAACGGGTTCATACAAATAGTCTGGAAAACTGAAAGTGGCTGTAGGTTGTCCAAATTTGCAGATTTATTAAAAAAGAGGAATAATAGTTGGACCCATGTCAGGGGTAGGAAATAAACAGAAGGAATCTGAGTACGGTAGGACAACAGGAACTGAGAGATCATGTGCAGTGTCAAGAGATATGATATAATGCCTCTAGGGAGTCCTAGCAAAGGATTAAAAATAACTCAAGTTTGACAAGTCACAGGGAAGATGAATCATGGATAATGACAAAAAAAAACCCAGCATGAAGACAGGATCACAGAATTTGTGTCCCCCAGCAGTAAGAAAGTCAAAAGGTCAGTGAAGAATAGGTAGGTGAATCAGGCACTTATGATCTGTATTCTCATCAAATAATCAGTTTTAAAGTTTTAGAAGAGCAGTAAATTTACAGGTTTCATATACTTGTAAAAGGAAGCGGTGATTTGTTTCAGACAATTTATCTTCAGTCTAACCAGAATTTTCTTCCTTTTTGCTACTAAAACAGAGATGGAGAAAACAACAGTTAAAAATGATAACCAAGAAACTGGTCATTGACTGCTATTATGATGTAACAGTGGTAAGGAAATTGCAGTGCAGTTTCCCTTCTCTCTTTTGGCAGATCATCTATTGAAGAGACTGTTTTACAAAATGCTGTGTTGTGCGCCGTCAGTTTTTTGTTTTGTTTTGTTTTGTTTTTAAATTTTTATGGTAGGGCGAAAAGGAAAAAAGGCAAAGGGGAAAGCAATGCTCACAGACTGAAATCTCTGAAAAGGGAAATGTGCCATTACCATAACAGAAAGAGCATACAAAGCAACAAACAAGCTCTCAGAATTTCACAACTGGGAGATAGAGGCTTCATCTACTTAGATGCCAGGACTCTCATTTTTTCAAAAACATATTAACATGCACAGAAACACATACTTATATCCCCTTTAACTTCAAATTGTTTCAGGCACTCATCAGCCAGGGTGGAAAATGGCTGTTTAAATTACAGAGAGAGCAGAAAGCATTACACCTTTTAGAAAAAAGGAGAGAAGAGAGAAAAGAGAAAGAACAAAAAAAGAAGAAAATAAAAATAAGTAAATGTTCTTTCTTTTTATAAGCAGTGCTTTAAAATGTGGCAAAACAGGGAGGAAAAAATGATCCCAAATCAAACCCTGCCCAGAAGCAGAGAACTGAAGTACAGTGTTGTCATTGCTTTTCACAGCTGAGACTGTGTTGCCTAGTCTATATTCAGGAATTAATTCTTTTCAGACACTCATTTGGTTCCCTGCAATAATACAGGCCTTGTGACATGAACAACATGCATAATTTCCGATCAGTAAGTATTGCCTTGTTGCCCAGCAAAGAAGGCTAGAGCTCTGCTCCTTTTCTCTGTACCATTCAAGGTGCACCACACATCTTTGGTATCTAAATCCCAAATGAAAAATTACGGACTTCCGTCTTGTTTGCTTTTTACCATTTTCTATAGTGCTTATCCTCAAGGCTTAGTACTGTATTCCGCTGTAATAATTCTCAATAACTGTATGTTGTAAAGCCATGCTTATGTCACAGACTGAACTATTCATACTTACTATGCCAGTTATAAACATTTCTGATGATGAAATCATATTAAAAAATGAAACAGATTTTTCAATGTTAAATAATCTTTCAAAGTAAATATATCTTTCTCTGAATGGTAAGATTTCCTTTTTTTTTTTTCCCTTCGAAAGATATACATCGGCTATGTGAATTGCATGGTGTTTCAGTAAAGCAAGTTCTCTGTCTGAAGTTTGTTCGCAGTCACAAACATTAGATTCCACTGAAAGAGAGATAAATCGTACTTATGTCACTTAGTCATTAAAACACATTAATTTTTCACTTTGTTTCAGACTGTTGAGATTTATTGACATTTTGAGTGCTCTCAGAAAGTGAAAGAATGGTTCCAAGCTTAGTTTCAGCAGGGCAGACCAGTTCAAAATCACAAAACTGCACGTGAAAGAGACTGATGAGGAACAGCAGGTTTGACAATAAAAAGAAGTGATTAGAAAAACCTCTAAAGCTGTTTTTTCTTGTTTCTCAAATTTTGAAGTGTTGGTTGTATGAATATACGGTAGGAAGATTCCAGCTGAATATCCTGTAACATTACAACGAAGAATGTATAATCTTCACAAGTGAAGCACTTTATGGAACCGTCTTTATCTGGGTGGTTTTTTTTTTTTTCTTCTCTCTATTACCTTCATTCAGTACCAGCCTCATAGGGAACTTTGAGATCTTCAGTACATGGTATATTGCAATAATTTAAGCAAAACTCATATCACAAAGAACCAGAGTTATCTGTTCTTATACAAAAAATATTCTCATGCCAGTGCTACCTTCTGAATCTCTCCGTCAAGCTGTAGTGCTGTCTGATTGTAATAGCTGAAAAAGTGATTCTGATGCGCTTTCTTCTGACTACTAATTAATGAAGTTTGAGCAGAGAACTGAAAAATCACAGACTACAACTCTTTCAGAAATCTGCATTTCTGAAGAAATATCTTCTCTTCAAAGAAAAACAAACAAACTTTAGCATGTGAGTGCATAGCCAGTGTTCTACTATCAAATTTTATCCAGGCAAAACTGAGATATAAACAGTGATTTGAATTAGGAAAGAAACTTCAATATTCCATCCCTACAGGTAAGGCGACAGCCACATTAACACTTGTATATATCAAGGTTATTTGCCATATTTCCCACCAATTCCATGGAAACTTCCATGGTAAAGAATAGTTCTTTTTATTTTGATGACGAGCAATCATTTGGATCTTTCATAATACTAAAAAATGTACTACAATACTGCTAAGTGTTGCAGTATGGTTAAATCTGCTAAGGGAAAAAGTCAATGAATTCAAAAACAAGGCACTGCAGAGTGAAAGCAGAAGTCTTTCTCTCTCTAAATGACTGCTCTGTGAGTCTACACCCTGTTCTGTGGCATTTCACATTACCATGAAATTTATGGGACAACATGGCTGCGTAATCCCTTGCCCTTTCCCACTGCCTGGGGATACTATTTCTGATGGTCCTCCTAAAAATATCCATGAAATTTTACTGTTAGGCTCCCTCCTCTAGAGCAGCTATCAACACACTTACACAATAGCTCCACATTTCAATAGAGCACCTAGATTCATTGACAGAGCATTTTTCTAACAGAAACAAACATGGAAACTGGAAAATACACAAGTACAAAGAAGTAATTTCAAATTCAGTTACTATTTGTAGCGAGCTGTAACTACAAACGTTCAAACTAGGAGCTACAATTCAACAGCAAGTGAGGAAAAACAGCCAGACAGATGGCATGCCAGGCCTCACACCCACACCCTGCACACACTCTTTGCAAGGGTCCATGCAGAGCTCCAAGTTCTCTCTGTGATGCTAAAAAGATCTATAAGACTTATGTCTACGAATTTTGTCTTGAACAGGGTTCAGGTGGATATTCCTTTTAAAGATCCATCAACATATAACTTCTTTACTTTCTCTGATCTTGAATTAAAGCTTGGATCTGGACCCAGAAGAAAAAGGCTTCTTGTAAAATAGCTGAAAGCTAATGTAATATTTCTTTAATGAATACAAGTCTTATTGGCTAGGGGAAAATAAAACACAATGTGAATCAATTTGTGCCTGTTCTGACTGTGCATTTCACTGCTAACACTGTGTAAGATAAGGCTAAATAGTACTTGGGGATAATTTTGCTTTTAATTTGTGCTTTTTTTGGCATAATCCAGGGGTCAAGTTTTATTTTAGTTCAAACTGGCAGCACAGCAGACTTGAGTAGCTTGATTGTTATATTTACCTATTTGGTTTCTCCTACTCATACAATACGACAGTTTGACAATACTGAAGGACAAGGGGCAAAGCAGAACCAACATGTCTTTTCCATTTGTGATAGGCTGGCCCTGGCTGGCTGCCAGTCTCTCACCCAGTCACTCTTTTACTCCTCCTCCTCATTAGGACAGCACAGTCCCTCTCCACAGGCTGCAGTCCTTCAGGAGTAAAACTTCCCCTGGTGTGGGCTCTCCACAGGCCACAGCTCCCTGAGGGCATATTGTTCTGCTCTGATGTAGACTCCTCCTCCACAGGTTACTGCCTCCTGCTCCAGTGTGGTCCTCTCCATAGGCTCCAGGGGAATCTCTGCTCCAGCTTCTGAAGCATCTCTTCACCTCCTTCTCCAACTTTGGGGTTTTCAGGACTGTTTTTTACACACATTTACACAGAGATGCTACACACGTGGCTGATGGGCTCAGCCATGTCCTGTAGTGGGTCCATCAAAGCCAGTTGTGTCTGGCACAGGGCAGCCCCTGGTCTCTCTTCACAGAGGCCACCCCTGCAGCACCCCAGCTGCCACCACCTGGGCACCTATGCCCAGTATACCAACTTAAATATATCTTTGGTTCTATGACCGTATGATTCAAAATGAAGCAAACCAGGAGGAAAACAGTGGGAAGAAGTTCGTCTTTCAACTTATCCTGCAGCTGCACTTCAGTCTTCACCCTAGATGCAGAGCTGTCTCCTTGAGTCCCACCTAGTCTCGAACTCTCATTAACACTTGGCGATTTGATCAACTGCAGTGGTAACTTCATGAGAAGATCCAGCATTAAAATATGACCGAGGAATAAATAAAGGAAGTTGAAGAGTTTTTTCATCCCTGTTTCTTTCAGGATTTTCTGCACTATTTAATGGCATCTTCTATTGTGCACATTAAATTGTCCCCTAGCCTTGCCCAGGATGGCTACAGCTATCGTAGTGCCTGAAGCTGAACACACACATCTGCACAAAGATGGTTAATGAAACAACCACACTGCCAACAGAAGTTTCTGCATCAATGCAGAGCCCCTTATTGTCCTGAAAATTTGAAGTAAGCTTTTCTGATAGTTTAATTATGTATCATATTAAGGCACTATGTTTAAACAATTTGGCCCAGTTATCTAGAAATTAGGGGATAAGAATTAATTTAAAGTACTGAGAAGGTGGGAAAGTCAACAGTTCTGATTATTAAAATCTATCTCACATCATCAGGCTCCGACTGTACAATCCTGTCACTTCTATAAACACAAAAGAGGATGCAACATGTGAAGTTAAAGACTAATCCCATGAGAATTATTGGAATGACTTTGAAGCAAACAGAATTGACACCAGATGAAAAAAGAGCCTAAACTTTAAAACAGCAAATAAGGTACAGTAAACAGTGGTTCTATTTCATTGTCAATATACAAGCTGTTAAAAAGAATTACCACTTATATTGCAAGGAATTCTGCTCTTTTGTCCTATGGGATGCAAAGGAGATACCTGTCTTTGGAGAATTATTGAAATCTGACGACAACAAGCAGATGAAGTAAGACGCTCTTAGCTTAATAGTGGCTGTGACATGAATCTGTACAAGAAATTGAAAATGGGTGAAATCAGCCTTACATTCTGACAGATGAGGCTCAGCCCATTCGAACACCAGATCCACTTTTGACTCTTTTTTCATTACTTACTGCAAAAATGGTTGCTCAGGCTGATATCTCATTATTTTCTAACTCTTTCAATGCATTGCTTTCTTCAGCTGTTGAACAAGCAACAACATTGTTCTTGCAAAAAATAAGACATGTACTTCATAAAAACTTTTTTTTTAATCTACTGAATAGATATTTTAAATAGCTGCTGTCTTCCTTTCCCATTAAAGCTGGCCAATTTCTGTGCAACTGATTGCTTTATTGTGGACTCCAACTTTTGACTCCCTGGTGACAAAAGCTATAATAGATAAACAGCTGGGGTATTCTCTTCACTCAGATATTACCTTTGCCAAGACTGCTTTTGATTGTGAAAGCTAACACACACACACACACATATACCAGGAAAGGACTGTGAAAATCCTCTAAGAAAAATTGTAAACATTGCTTATTCCTTCTTTTAGGACTTTCTGTTGTGCTTGTGACTGTACCGTGGAAGAAACGCATAGCGCACAAAGGAGCTTAGCTCCACAGCATTGCCAATTACTGTTCTCTTGGTTATGCAGGGGAACAACCAAGCACAGAGATATAAAATGAGTTCCCTAAGATCACAAAGACCAGCTACAACGTAGACAGGAATAGAAGGCAGCAACCTCTGTATGCTGATGTCCACAGCACAGCTCATTCATTCTCTCCATGTTCCTGGGAAAAACAAACTGTACATCTAGCTACTCACAGAACAAGCCTCTGATCCAGTGCACATTTACTATTGCATATAGGCCACACAAGCCATGAAAAAGGACTTTTAGAAAACATGCACATGCCAGAGGCTGAAATCATCTAAGGAGATGAAAAGAGAACCACTGATATGAAGAAGAAAGGGAGTTTATGTCGCCGGTGCGACCCACTAGCAGAATTATTTTAGCAACAGCATTTTAAATGAGCTAAGCACAGTGGCAGCAATCAAGACCAAAGAGAAGATGGCAAGACATGACTGCTTGGACTTGGGTTCCTAGGGGCAAGATTTAGCCACCATTTCTGGGTAGTCAAGAATTAGGGTTATGTAAAGATGATGTGCAAGCAACAGGTCTGTCTTACTGAAAGGTGATCTCTGGGGTGGGGGGGAAAGGAGGGCAGGAATAGATGGAGACAAGATGAAGGAATCACCTTAGCACATACACAGAAGAAATGTGCAGGGGTGACAGACAGGGAAGTTTCAGTGAAGTATATAGGAAAGGGTTCATTTGGAGACAATGAGATGAACCTGAAGGGCAAAAGCTGCAAACAGCAGTCATGGCGAGGTCATTTAATGAATTCAATGGTGAGGGAGAAAGTGGACAGCATTAAGATATGGAAGGATCAAGATCAAGTTTAAAATGCCTATGGTCAGATGGGGCTCTGAGCAATCCAATCTAGTTGAAGATGCCCCTGCTCATTGCAGAGATGGTTGGACTAGATGACCTTTAAAGGTCCCTTCCAACTCAAATTATTCTATGATTCTATGATGACAGCATATTTTTACCAGGAAAAGAAGAAATTTGATTAGGAGGAGTTTGTTAGGATGAGCATGAGGATGAGAAATGTAGGCACTGGGCTAAGTTTATTAGGAGTTTCATGGAGAGACATTAAGACCATCTGCCCCAGAGAACTTACACTTTTCACAAATGAACTTCGTGCACATCCTGGGATGTTGCAAAGATTCAGTCTTTGTTAATATATAGATCAAACTCACAGGCGAGTTTTGAGCGTGAAATATCCCATCCGGCTTGTAACACTCACCAACATTTAGACAGAAATAATAATAATGTGGTGAAATGGGATATGGCATACACCATCTGGCAGCTGTGCAAACAAGAAGAAGAACCCTATGAAGAACATTATTACACGTTTGGGGACCTGCTGATTACATTGCATGTCTAAGGTTAGACATTTTGGTGTGTAAAATTTGAGAACACAGTCTAAATTGTGGATAATTTAATAGGTTGCACATGGACTTCACCTCTAGTTTATTAATTCTTTTTTATTCAACAATACATCCCTTTTAAAAGGCTGTCTTGCTTTTATGGTGAACTGCTTCAAGTGCTGTTCCAAACATGCAAAGCTAAAAGGAAAAATTCTCATTTTTCTGTAACAGTAGGAATGTGCATAGTGGTCTGGTCCTATCAAGATATTCAGTATTTCCATACATCTGAGAGCTCATATTTCAAATTAATATATCACCTGCATAGATGGCAAATCCTCTTCCCCTTAGAAAGGACAAGGGGGTTTTATTCATGCCTTTTTTTCTTCCCTCACTTTCCCCCTCTTTATGAAGGAGAACAACAGAGAGTGATTAAGGAGAGTGTGTTAATAAAAAAAGCTCTTTAAACCAACAAGCTTATGGATTTTGAAGGACTGCCAGGAGAGTCATTAACAGAAAATATTCAAAAGGCACTTATACATGTTCTCTGACTTCAGTAGATTTGTTTCTGTCACCCCACAAGAAAACAGAACAACGGAAAGCTCAGGTTCGCTCCCTGGCTGGTTCTCTGTGCTCGGCAGTGCATGTCAATTACCCACTCGGGCCTTTCTTTGCTGCCAGTATTCTCTCTCCCACCCTCTCTCCATCCAAAAAACACTCATCTTTCCTTCACTTATCTCAAGTTGACTATTTCTGCTACTCGAAGCCCTGACTTCTTACTTCTTCTTTAAACCATTTCTATTACCAGGGCAGTGTATTTCATTGCACACAACTTGCACGTGGTCCCCTATTCATTCCTGCATTCTTTTCCAATCTCCTCTCACTGTCTCATCCCAAATTCCTCTCCTTCGTACATCATGCTGGTACTGCAGCAGATGGTACTTCAGAGAAAAGGGATCAGATGCACAATTAAGATGGACAGGTCTGAAATTGCAGATTGAGATTAAGTTTTCTAGGTATGATGAGGTTGTTTGCATCAGATGTCACACTAACTTGGAAACTGACCTCAGACACCTTGAACCCATGCTCCTACTAGTAACTGACCTTCGTATCACTGAGAAAAAACTCTTCCTCTTGGTTCCCCTATAAACCCAGGAACATTATTGCCTAATATTGAATCACCTGTTTTTTCATGCTGTCTCAGGACAGAAAAGCACATTGTTTCAGAATTATAGAACTGTAGAAAATACATTTTCTATGGATTTCTGTCTCAGGTCTTCTATGTCATAACCACAAAAGTTCCTTTAGTCCTTTTCTGTATCTCCTAGCCTAACCTTATAGTTCTCTGCCTCATCCTGTCCTTCCTGTGACTGTGATAATCCCAGCTCACTCAACTCCTGTTTTTCCCTTCAACACTCTTAGCTTTCTTTCCATGACTTCTGCATAAAATTTTGGGCTTGTTGACTAGCTTCGCAAGGAACACTACGTGTTGTGAGCAGTCCAGTCTTCCACTTACTAACCATCCTGGTGGCCACTGTCTTGCTTTTTCCTACCATCAACATTAAGTTAATCTCTCTTCTAATCCCAGTTGCTGAATTCCACAAAATTCTGTCAAATTTGGCATGTGGAATGACTGCTTAAGCCTCATTTCCTTAGGAAACCAGCTAAAACATTTCACTTCCTTTCTCTAAACTGGATTAAATAGCTGCAAGATGGATGGTGTAGCAGCCGGACAAATATGACCTGGTCAGGAATGGTGCCAGGGCTCACAGGTGCTCCTTTCAAAGGCTGGGGAAAACAGCGCACAGTGTTGACTCGCCTTTCAGCCCTCACGGATTCTCCTAATTGCTCAGTGAATTATTCACCCCAGCTTGCTCTTCCCTCCCTCACTCCTCTAACACCTACTCTGCTCATGCATTTGCATGTAACAACTATTTGTCACCCTTCCCCTAAAGTACCTACAATAACAAATCCAAAAAGATAGCTCCCACTTCCATAGCATCAAGGACTGACACTTTTGGGGGTGGGCTACAGCACATGGATGACAGAACAGAGAAACATTTTGAGGTCCTGAATTATGAACGAACACCCTGTAATAATCAGGGTACAATCACAAATAATGGAATATCCTCCAGTGGACGAGTGGACCTGTTTTAAAGCTGGAGAAGAGCTGAAATTTTTGAAGTATAAAAGTATTTGTAACAAAATACAAGAGCAGGATGTAGCAGTAGTAAATTGCAAGCTAACTGACACAGCACTGCTCTCATTAGCCCTTAAATTAACTTAACTGGGAAAAATACTCCTTTTTTGCTGTGCAATGTATTCTTTTAAAATACACAGAGCACGTAGTGCCATAGCTTTTCTCCCACTGCTTTCAGCAAAATAAATTACATTTGAAGTTACCTTCTTAGTAGATCTCAAAGCCTAACATAATATTCAGTCAGAATATTGAAACCAAGGATCTGAGCCTTTAGAATCAGTCTAAAAGATGAAAGAAATACTCAGCGAAATGGTGATTACAACATACTGTTTTTTAAACAGGAGAAACAGAGTTTATACATGCAAGGCTGAAAAACCGGCAGTTTTGATACCCCAGATCCTTTCAGCAAAAGATTTCTGAGAGTTTACAAGTCTTAATTGACCATAGCACCACATGTCAAGAAAGGTAAGTAGTGTCATTCCTATGCCAAGGAGGAGAAAAGGAGTACAACAGGAAGGAGCAATAGGTCAAGCCTGGACAGCATGACAGCCTGGATTAGAAGTCAGGCATTGCTGGCTCCCAGTCCAGGCTTAAAAATCACTGCTCCAACAACACACACAAAAATTGTCGGTCAAATTTGATTGAATTTGAGACACCAATCTATAATCCATTGTGACAGGGTTAATTCTCCTAAACTCTCACTAGCAGATGCTAATCTGCCCTGGAGTACATCCATGATTCCAGCATTACTATGAATGCAAATCCTAAAAAGCATTTTTCTAACTGAAGAATTGTGCATAGCTTTCTTTTTTATTCTTTTTCTTTGCCTCCCAATAAACAGGGACAGGCACACACACAAAACCTTTAGCAAACACTTCACTAAAAACTAAAACATTAACCACATCATATCAAGGAGAGGTAATGAATATACAGATGGATTTCAATAAGCCAGCAAAACTGTAATAACTTAGTAAGACTAATTGAATTAGTCCAGTGTGAGGAAGCAGAGGGCTCCCATGAAATAAGCCACAACTCCAGGAGCACTCCACTCTTCACAACCTCATTTCCCTACAAGAACCTGATTATTCTAGCTCCTTTCACCCTGTACCCCAGCAGAAAATACGTGACAGAGAATCAGGGTCCCACCAGCTGAATTCTAGACATCTGTTACTCCTCGGTCCCTTCTGACCTTCAGTTCTATCAAGTGGCCATTGCAAGTTGCTCTCCTAAAAAATTCCACTGTACTTTCCAGTATCCAGCTACTCCATAACTACTTTGAGCTTAACCCATTTTGAACTAACTCTTCTTCTCCCAGAGCAAAAAAACAAACTAAAACAAAAAAGCCCCACATATCAGAAACCCAACCAACACACAAACAACACATCCCCTACCAGGCTTCTACCAGTTTGTGGAGAAAGAAATCTTTACTTCAAAGTGAGCAAGCAGTCAAAACCATAGTGCTTTAAACATATAGGTCCTATATAAAAGACACATGAAAGAAGAAATGGGTACAGAACTCAACAAGAATGAGAAGTTCTGGAAGAGAAAGGCAGAATATAGATTATGAAATTCAATGAGAAGGAGGGGGCACAGGGTCATCAGCTCTTATCTCCTGATGGTGGACTAATGGGAGAGAAACACCTTTACAAGTAGAAAGCACTATCATTTTTTTCCCCCTAAAATGCAAAACTTTACTGCCTGTTCTGGAGGGATAACCCTCACACTGTGTTCAAGTTGCTTTTCCCCACCCACCAGTAGACAGTGGGGGTTTCACATAAAGCATAACACATGAAAGTAAATCAACAGGCTCCAAAAATCTTAAATCTCCTGGAGTGAGCACATCACAGCATGCTAAATTTTTTCACACTGATTGCAGTGGTTGTGAGAACAAAATGTTCGGGGCTGTAGTATGGCTGTTTAATTCCCTGAACAGAAGTCACAAAGTTGCTTTTCTGAGTTTTTTGTATTTTCTTGACGGCTACTTTCCCTTATTGGCTATAATGAATATAAATCCTCCCTAAGATATAACAACCAGAGCACCTATGCACATGCTGAGCAGTTGTCCAGCAGTGGCTAGGAAGGATTGCCGAATTAAGTTTATTCTCCTTTAACTGAAACATTATTTGGGGTATTTCCTCCTATCCCTGGATATCTGTTAGGAAACTTACTGTACTTTTAACAATCTTTGAGACTTCAGTTTCATTTTCAAGTTGAGTTAAAGCAAGGGAATGAAATTCCAAATACTTTGGAATGGGAGAAGAGACAAACAGGATTGGACTGAGGAAAGCAACTAAACGAACTTCATCTCTTTAGGACACAAGCCTAAAAAAGCACTGCCTGTTAAGCTGGCTCCAGACCATAAAGTTAGAGTTTGGGCTCTGTAGCAGCCAACTTTAGCTTAAGAAACAAACCAAAAATTTAGCAAACCCTTCTAAATTTCAAAACTAAAAAGCCAGTTATTCTTATTTAAAAAAAAAAAAAAAAAGTAACAGGAAAAAAAGAACAAAAACAGAAAACCAAAAAAACAACACACAGTAGCACAGTTATTCATTCTCTCTAAATAGATGCGAGACTCTCCAAACGTCCTCATGGTTTCACCTGTTCTTTCTTCACGTAAACTACTTTGATCTTTCTGGGTGAATGTCTTATTTTTCAAAAGGTGGCGGGGGGGGAGGGGAAGGAAGGAAGGGAATGTCTGTATGTGTGTGTTTGAGAGACAGAAAGACAGGCAGAGAATGAACAAATGAATCCCTAGAGCTGCGTAAAATAACATCTACCCAAACGTGTTTATAGTATTATTCCTGAAGTCAAAAAAGCAACTGGCTGACTGACATTAAACAGTACAACTTCATGAATGGAGAGAGGTGTGAAGTTGCAGTGGTTTTTTTCCAGAACTTAAATAATTTCTTTTCAATGGAAGTGAGGTCAGTAAAGCATAAGTCCAAGAATATGTCTCTAATTAACTGATAAAGCTAATTGGGTCTGAGTTTATTTCCTGATAACAGCCTGCACTGCTGAGATAAATGGCTAGGAAAAGCAGAGGGAAGGATTTCTCTTCTATAAGCTCCAGTTGAGGGACAAGCTATCATTTGATTTGATCACAACACTATTTTTAATGTTTAAGATGCACTGAAACAATAGAGACTACATTACTTTCATCAGTTAGGAAAATGTAAAAAACAAATGAGCCACATTGTAAAAAACAAATGACATGACCGTCATTTGATTCCCAAGCTCTAAGGTTTTTGGTAGGCCAAAGGCTGAATGGAAATACCCGTTGAAATACACACAAAGAAGTGCTGTCCTTGCTGCGGTTTAACAGAACCACATTTCCATTTTTCTAGTGGAAAAAAAAAAAAATCCTAAAACACTAAACTTTCTGGTACAAACTAGAGTCAAACAAATAGTGTAAGTGTATTTCTTATAATAGGCATGTTTCTTATGAAGAATCTAACTTGATTTCGCTTAGGAACAAACAAAAAAGCCAGTGAAGAAGCGGATCCAATTAGTATTTTGCTTAAGGACATGTTTCCCTTCAAGTGCACAAATGGTCTCTTCGACTTTGGTATTAAAGTATCTCACTGGATTGCACCAAAGTGCTAAATGTGTTGCAGAATCAACTCCTAAATCTCCAGGTGCAACAGCAGGAAGGGAAACACGAATGTGAAACCACAGAACCGCGGCAGAAATGTCTGCCCAAGTCTAATGCACTAGCATGGAGAAGTGTAATTTTCCCAGAGGTCTCAGTAAGGGGTTAACTCAGATGCCAAGAAAATATAATTTAGATGTCAACATTGTTAATTATTTAATTGCTCATAAAAGCACAATTGGTGCAGACTCAGCTATGAACAACATCTCATTCCTGAGACAAAGCTGGGGGGAGGGAGGGCTGCTCTGGAGAACACTGCGGTTTGTACTCCTCCGTATCCTCCCCCAGCAGCCTGCTGGAGGCGGGGGTCCCAGCTCTCCCATGGGGAGACCCCTTTCACAGAACATCCCGGAGAGCCCAGTGATGCACCCACTCCTCCAGCAGAAGGGCTCAAGAGCACGGCAAGCCCCAGCACACACCTGCACGCAGGCAGAGCACCTGCACCGCTGGCTACGTGCTGTGCCCCACATCGCCAGCCTGGCTGCAAAAGGTTTCCTTGGGAGAAAAGTTCAAAGGAGAAACATCAAAATTTTCCTTGGTCTGATATTCCTCCACCCCCCCCCCCCCCCTGTAAAAGAAAGACATCAAAACAGCAAACTTTGCCTGTTCTTTTTAATTATATGAGTTTTTCTCATGTATGATTCTGTTTCGTCTAG
>Ga0181612_104769_pt1 | contig 14275 bp, 9 predicted proteins | sample HoacroProtozoa21_FD_119630 | JGI IMG/M metagenome (GOLD analysis project Ga0181612, IMG submission 119630) | Hoatzin crop microbial communities from Cojedes, Venezuel. Combined Assembly of Gp0051906, Gp0051904, Gp0051908 | reverse complement strand
CCCGGGTGAGCCCGAAGGACGAAGAATCCTCTTGGAACTGAATCTCAGGTGTTGTGGTTTGTCGTCGTTGTTTCCCTGAAGTGGGAAGGGGGAGCGGGTGGAGGGGGTGACCGGGGGCAGGCTGTAAGAAGGTGGTTGTGAAAAGGACCATCAATGGGATGTATGTGCCCTTAATTTGTACTTCAGAGTTCAAATCTCACATTTTTTTTTGTTTGGCTTATCTTATAAAAAAAAAAAAAAAAAAAACAAACCCAAGTCAGTTAAATCGCAGCGTCTTGGCAGTCGCTCAGAGGCGCTGTCAAAGCAGCTCTCGGGCAGCTGGCCGGAGTCCTGCCGGCAGCGCTCGGGTTCTCTGCCTTATTTATTCACTGGAAATGAGCACTGAGGCTTGTTGGTGGGATGGTAGCCCGTAATCCTGGCTGGCTCTGCTATGTTCTCAAAACCTTAACTTCAACGTTGTTCTGTAACTGAAAGCCTGGGAAGTGTTGATCCTCTTGTCCTAAGAATGAGGTATTAGGGGAAAAAAACCTCAAAAACACCTCCCCCCCCCCAGCAAAACCCAACTTGTTATTAATACACAGAATATCAGTCTCACCAGCACAGTGGTACACAGTAATATGTAATTAACTGTCAACTGATTTTTTTTAAGAAAATGTTTAGAAATGTGTGCAACGTGTGTAGCCACTGAATTGTCATTACTTCTTTCTTATGTGATGCACTTGATTACTGGTGGTATTGGACAAAGGGTGGAGCTGTGCTACCCTTACATGAATTCAAGGCTAGTAGTATACCACGGCATTTGAAAAACTCAGAGTACACTTAATTAAATTGCATTTAAGAAGACATGAAGGAGTAAACGTGTTTGTTGAGAAACTGATAGTACTAGGAGCTTTTAACATTTCTGGATTGGGTTCTGGGGCTACTGTGTTACCCAGTAAGCAGTACTGCTCAGGTAAAGTGTAACCATTTCATTTAAAGTAGGTAGTGTAGTTTAAGTGTTTTCAGGACTTTCCTATAGTGATGCGTCACTCTTCCTAACCTTTTTTTGGTGCATCCACATACAAAACAGAAATAATTCTTAGTTACGCTGATTCTAATTAAAGATCAGTAAATGAAATAATTTGCATGGCCATACTGTTATTCAAAATTAGTTGTTTGTTGTACAGCTTTGGGCACTACAAAGTTTGTCAAACTGAAAGTAATTTAGCTGAGATGTAGTTGCTGAAATTCAAAACTGTAATCCTGAAGAAGATTCAGCTGTTGCTCCCTTTAAAAATGCTTTATTTTTTTCACTTTAAAGTTCTGTAGACGTGTAGAGTTGAAGTCTTATTCAAGAACTGGCACCAATCCAGTCGTGTTGGACAAGTAGCATGGTGCCTGTCTTAGGCTTCATTATTAACTGGGATCTAAAAGTGAAACATTCTCCTTGTCCCTGAGGAAATTTAATTAATTTGTATCTAAGGTACAGAACTAAAGAGATGTAGTCTTGGAGTTCTGTTTTGCTCCCATAATGGTATATTTTTCATACAGTAGTTTTAAATATAATACTTATGTAGGTAAAACACGTTCATCACCCTGGGAGCAGTAAGTAAAAAGCTGGATTTCCCCCTCTGTAAACTGTAGCCATGAGTGGCAGATATTGAACACCAATAGTGGACTGTGACTCTCCACAGCTCGCCGTGAGCTTGGCAAGAGGGACACTGTCCTGCAAATCAGGATTTGACCCTGCTGAGATGGAGAAGGCGCTTAGAGCAAAGGTTCACCACTTTCCAAGTGTTGTTCTAACCTCGGAGGCATTACGCAGTGGCACTGACACTGCCAGGAGCAGCGCAGATGTGGAGCATGTCGTGAAATCGGCCCCGTGAGCAGCTGCTGCTCCATGCTGTGTCGAGGATTGTTCACAGCAGCGCGCTCGTCTGACAGCTGAACAACACTGTCTGCTCCCTTCTTGTAACTCACCTGGGCAGGCTCGTCCCCTTCTCGCATAGTGGGAGATGGATGAAGTCTTCTTAGCTCCTTGAGAGGAAAGCTGTAGACAGCTGTCTTCAGGAGAGGTTTCCAGACCTTCATGGAGTACAAATAGAAGCATCTTCCTGAAGATGGACAGATTTTAAGCTGTTGTCTGTGTTTTCTGTAAGTTAGCCCAGCATTTTGTTCTTTTACTGTCTCTCTGTTCCATGCTTTGCATCTCTTTTTTGCATGCCAGTTCTCAGTTCTCCTCATATGCTGTTTAGGGAGCTACGTGTCTCACCCTCACCCAGAGTTGTAGATCCAGAAATATCTCGCTTCCGAGCATCAAAGACCCGTGTTGGACTGAGCCCTCTGTCATGCCAGCTTGTATTTTCAGAACTAGGGAACAGGGGATGTCTGATTATCCAGAGCGAGTGATATGGTGATTACAGCAAGTTAACATAACTCAAGCATGCTTTGTGTTGTGTTTGAATGTTTCAGGTGATCCCAGGGAGGAACCTTGAGTTCTTTTACTTTAGCCTCTTGTGGCCAATATTTTTTCAGATGTGCTGTTTAATGTGTAATGTGCAGAATTTCAACAAAGCATCTGTTGCCAGTGATAACATGCACGCACATATTCTGAGGAAAATGTTTTATGATATCTTCAAACACATTTGTATAGGTAAATGTTGAGCTTCCAGCAGTGGAAGGTCTCCACAGTATTTAATTTAAAGGGCAATTTTCCTATACCTAATAAAGATCTGCTGTGACCAAATACGTTAAGCAGTCATTTCGGCTGTATATTGTATCACAGTTTGGTCACTTCTTGCTACCTTTTAAAACTATGCCGTGGCTATGCTTGCCTAAGGAATACGGTGCACATGACTGAGGAAGAAAGTGAGTAAATTAATTATTCTGTGCTTCTCACAAAGTCTTTAGATGATGAGAGTAGAATTTCTAGAAAACAAAGCTAGAAAGACAGATGGTTACTAGAAGTGGACGAAATTGCCTCCACCAAGAACTTCACTCGACCCTGATGATGGTGGCAGTGCCGTGGAGGACCAGCTTTGAATGCACTGAGAGGAAATTGAGAAGGGAATTGGAAAAAATGGGGCAGCTGCTCTGCCCATAAAGATGTACGGAGATGTGCTTCTCCTTTGCAGTTTTAATCCTCTGCTCAGCAGTTCTTAAAATTTTGCCACTTTTCTACAGATGGTTTAGAAGTTTAGCTTTAGGCATGCACATCTGAAGTGTTTACCCGCACACTGTGTTTACCTTGTCTTCTGTATGCTTTTCTCAATATTGCTCAGAATCAGGAGTTATAGGGTAAATGATAATACAAAGACAATGGCTTTGGCCGTTTCCTGTTCCACAGACTCTGCCAATGTGGAACCCACATTGTTTAAGACACCCAGTCTTTTCAGCAAAGTGACTTGGGGGGGGAGGAATTGGGGGAGGAGTACAGAACAATATAATTCCAATTCCTTTACTTATAGATTTATGCTAGGCCTTAATAGAAAGAGGTGTTGATGTAGACAAAATCAGTAGTTTTACCGTGCTTCTAAATATTCCACAGCTGCTAAATATAATAGTCCTGTGAAGCAGCATTTTTATTTTTTATTTTAATTCTGGAAGCCAGTAGTGAAGAGGTTAAGTAAGTTGTTTAAGGCCCAGAGCAGCTTGCTCAAGATGACAAATGGGTTGTGTCAACGAGGACTAGAAACTATCTTTTGAGCTTTAAAAAGAAGCTTGCTTGAGTTGTGCGCATTCTGCTCTTGTAGATTACACTAGAAGCCTGACGAGTTTGGGAGAGGTCATTGAAAGTAAACATCACTTTCTATGCTGGTAGATTAAGACAAGCTACTTCTCATGGAGTAAGGATTTAGAACTGGGACAGGGTCTAGAACAAGGGTTTGCAGAGGCTGATTCATCATCTTGTGCAGTCCAACACAAAGAAAGAAGCTGCCGGGGCCAGTGATGGTACTCAGTGCTAATAAACATGAGCCACTCTGCCTTGTCATACTGCCGCAAAGAAGAGAAAGACAAAGTTTTGTGATGTCCTCATCTGGACCATATCATACATATAACACTGGCTTGACTCTGGAACAGGGTGAGAGTGAAAGCCTCTGAAATCTGATGCCCAGTCTCTGGATGTGCTTTTGGCAATCAATTTGTGGCATCAATCCTGTTTCTGGTGGGTAACATCCAGCTCAGGAAAGCTATCACAATTAGTATTCTTAGAGGAAAGCATAAGGATTGATTTGGCCTGGATTACAAATTACTCTCTTTCTCTGGAGTTGACCCTCCAGGGCAATTTGAGGTAAGGCTTTTTCCCCTTTCTCTCTTTTACTTGGTAGAGGCAAGTGAGAGGCACAAAGTGGCTGTTCTCTGCCTGTTCCGAAGCTGTCGGAAGAGATCCTTGTTTTAAGCTTCACTTTAGGGAAGCAGATACATTTTTTTTTTTAAGGGAGTTTATAAAAGCTGTGTATTCCCTGTCTTTTCTGTGTCTTTTGTTGTGTGGCATCTTCTTTACGTCTCTTCTTCGCCTCTAGTCAGAACTAGGCTCCTGAACCTCCGGTGAGTCCTCTGGGTCGTAGACAAAGATCCTCAGAGAGGTTTGCAGCTTCAAAGCTTCATACTGAGAGTTTTCTAGTGCAATGGCTACATGTGTCCTTTATTGAACAGAATATCTTCAGCACTTATCACACAATAAATAATTATTTAAAACAGCAGTGTTAATATATGTCTGCCCTTAGGTATTAACAGCATGATGATAGTAACTGCCACGTTGGCTGTCTTGTCAATCTTTCATTCCTGTGCAAACTCTGTCCTTAGGCGCTTAGAAGTTATCCATAAAAATTTGCTTTTGGCTTAAACTTTGCATGTGGCATTTCAGCATGGAAATGAATTTGTATCAGACTAGGTTTAAAACTGGGTCAGTAATATTTAAGTTACATATGCAAGGAGAGAAAAAGGAAGCATCTACTATCCCAGCACCACTGACTCTGCTCAGAGCACTGGGTTGTCATTTCCCATATGACAGGATTTTTCCTGCAAAGGAGGAAGAGGCAGATTTTTAGCAGCAGGTCCATGTTGTTAAGAGCTAGTGCAGGAGTCCCTTGTGTAGCATGATGGGAATGTGGTCCTCAGTGGGGAATGGCACTCATTTCTTTCTTTAAAAAAAAAAAAAAAAGTAAAAAAAATAGGTAAATTTAATTTACTTATATGGCAGTGTGGTAGATTGTAGACAGGAAAATTAACAAAAATTAAATCCTTTTGTGTTTTCTGATTTTTGCAACCTTCTGGATAAGCATGTGGTGTACTAATGAGTATTTCCAGTGCTCTGATGGTCTGGCTGGCTATCGCTTCCAACAGAATTCAAGAGCAGCTCTTGGAAGTGGAGTCTGATTCTTACCACTAAGAAACACGCAAAGCACGTGTGCTTTATGTCTCCCTGATATGAATGTTGATAGTACTGCAAAGGAGACAACCATTCTGTTCCTGTTGTTCCACGTATATAGGCCATCTCCATGATAGTAGTTTCCAGAATTACCATCTTGTCTTTCAGATAATTAAGGTGGCCTATGCTTTTGTCCTGAGTGCTTAAGCTAATTGCTGATGTTGGAGGGGTAACCTGGCCCTAATACCCTTTAGCTACTGAATTACTTCTGTCACACCGCAGTAGTGTTTTGACTGTTTGAGTGACCCTTATCTAATTTTAAGAATAAATCCATTAATATCTAATAGCAATTCATGTAAGAAATTTAGAGATATTATGTTTATGGATTTTTGTTCTTTTGTAGTAATAACTGTCTTTTTTTTTATTGTAAGAACAGAAACCAGAAATTTAGATAATCTTAAGCAATTAAATAATTACTTGCAGTCAGATGACCTTTCATCTTGCAGTACTCCAGTCTTATTACTGGACTCTGTACCGTAAGTGCAGAGTGGCACAAAAAAAAATTGCAGTAAGTATTAACTTTATTTATCATAGGCAAAACTGAGAAGTTTGGGAGAGCCACCATGGTGTGTTGCATTAACATGCTCTAAAGCAACAAAGTTTGATGTGAATAGAGAACAGCCATAATAAAGTGATAGACTATAGTGGCTTGGGGAAAAAAAAAGTCATTTATATGGTATAATAGGAGTGGGCGTAAAGAGTCTACGAGGGTCACTGAGAGCTCAGAGATGATTTAACTTGTACTTGGCTTGTAGTTGCCAACCTTTTCTGTAGTCCAGCTTTCCTGTTACAACAGGGAAATGTTTTGGATGCCCATCCTGCCTTGTAACAAAGGAAGGAGGAGTGCCTTGTAGTTTAAGAAACACTGTGTTATCAACATAAAATTCTGTCTTAGAAAATCCAGAAACCACTTCTTAGAACTCATTTATTTCATCTTTTTCCATATAAACTCAGCCTATGTTGTTTCCCCTCACTTCTGCATCAGAAGGCACGCCCCAAAACGCAGTGCCTTAGGTGATTAATGGTCCTTCTCATTTCCAGCCTTGAGTTGCTCACAGCTGGTTGATTCCCATTCTGTTATATTCACTGTCCTTCAACTTAACTAGCTTTTGTATCTCAAGATAGACTTATTTGCAGATAGCAGCAATATCAATTCTTGATCGTCTTCTTACCGGACTGAGTGACCCAACCTCTCCTTCGTATTCACTGACAGAATTTGGTCTTCATTGACCTTTTCACTCAAGTCACCTTTTCTGATTTCATTTCTGGTTTTGTTTTCATTACCTTTACCTGGTCAAACAGGTATTAGTGAGAGAGAATTCAGAGCCTAATTTCCAGTGGCATTGCTCACTCAGCTACATCTGCACTGCTTCCCTGGCCAGGCGGAGGCTCTGCTCCTAGAGGCCAGGGCCAAGAGCTGTAGGACCGCAGCCAGGAAAAGAAATAGGACAGGCTGGGGAAGGCCTGGGAACATTTTGGTAATTGTTAAAGTTCATGAAAGGGGAATGGGTATGCTGGAGGGATGGAGAGGAGAACTGATGCAATTAAGCTGAGCATTTCATGAGTTTACTGTTGTTCTCTGCGGCCTCAGCTGAGTAATGGCTGGTGAGCTAATGACCAAAGGTTAGTGCAGCGCCTCGAAGGAGCATCACAGTGCCCACTAACATCCCTGTCAATGCTTTTAAAAGAGCAACAGTATTGAAAGACCCTCTTGTAACAATAATGCCGTCTTTTTTGTGTGTAGCTGCAGTAGGTAATCCCTCAAACAGCGATTCTCTGCCCAAATAGTGTGGGGACGGTGTTACGGTTACTTCACCACTCCCTCAAAGCAGATCAGTGGCTGTTCATTTAGAAACTTTGTGACTTTTCTGATATCACCTAGTAAGACAAAGATGTAAACTGGTGTCACACTGAATGTCTGGAGACTGAAGAAGAATCTTCGTAACGACCATATGGAAATGAATCAGACAACTAAGTGATGATCAAAAACTACTGAGCCTGACTTGCCCTTGCCTTGCCTCATTTCCTGCCAGGTTGCCGAAATTAAGACTGCAGCAGCATATCAGCGCATCAGAAACTCAGCTGTTACAAGAGGAGCACCATTAAACTCCATGCAGCTTCACACTACTTCAGGATTTGTTAATTGTCCTTTATCTACTCCCCATCAAATGAATTATCTTTGTTCTGTGGTTATTTCAGGCCAGTGTAACAGATTAAAAAGGAAACTTCCCTGCCTTCTTCCACATTTTGAACTTAACTCTAATTATTGGCGTGACTGGTATGAAGAAACACCCCTAAAGTGAAAATGTGAACACACGCAGTGCGTATCCCGGTTCTTGCCCATTTAAGTTGTGAGCAGCACCCATTGATTTTGCTGGCTGTTACTCCTAGTCTGCAATGTGGGGGAAATGAAGTGGGGTAAGTAATCAGGCCCTTAAACTGCTATACAACCTTTAAGCAAGTCAGCTGGAGTGAATCCCTGTTTGTCTGCTTGGGAGTGTGTGTTTGTTTTTTGCAAGCTTTTCCATGGCATCTCTAACTCCATTAATCTACAGAAAATAGGAAACCATTGCCTGTTCCAGAGAAACACTGGCTTTGTTTAGCTTGTTTTATCAGTGTATCCATGGGGGAGTTTTCAGAGCTGACTTCTTCTGTTCTTAGTCGTTTCCTCTTGCTCTGTTTCACTGTCTTCAACCTCCAAGTTGCTGGTCAATTAAAGTGACAGGAACCCCGCAGGTTACGTTTGTTCATGGTAGACGTGTCTTCTTTCATTAGTCCAGCCTTAACAGCTGCAGAGTTTTAATGTCTCAGCCGCTGTATAACAGCCTGTTTGCAATGAAATGCTAAAGCAATAAAAGCATGTGCGTTGGGGGCGGGGGAGAGGCTCATGTAAGAGCGGAGAGGGAAAATGCTAATGTACAAAAACTCAGATTTTCTTCTCTTCTGCTGATTATTATTTCAATCTCTCTTCACTCCCGGGTCTCAGTTATTTCCCTGTCTCCCTTCATTGTAGAGAGCTGAGTCCTGACCCTTTTGTTATTCATGTTGGATGTTCTGGCTAAAGGTTTTGCTGTCACTCTAAGGAATTTGAAAACTGCACACACATTTAAATGTTTTGGAAGCAAAGTTTGAATTGAAAAATCTGACTCTCAGCAGTGATACATGAAAATTATCATTCATTAGCTAAATTGATCACCGTTCATTGAGATTTGCCTGTGACTAATTTTTCTTTAATTGTTTTTATTTTTTGCTGTATTTACCAGGCTTTCTTTGAATCTTGTCAGACAGTTTTAACTGACTAAATCAATAAGTTTGCCTATTAAAAATGTTTATGGTACTGCTTTGTCATCATTAAATATTCCTGCAAGTTACTTAGTAAGAGATTGCATTTTACACTTCTCATCTTCTAGGAAGTTGCTTCAAAGAATTCCACAACAAAGCCAATGCCTGACGTTCTAATCCCATGTGCCTAATATTTTTTGGTGATATTCAATATTAGCAATCTGATATGGCCATTAAATATTGAAGGCCAAAATTAATGATACATTTATATAATTGTGCATAATTGTACTATCTATCTTTGCAGAACTTTTCACAAAAGATGCATAAACAGAAATATTTTAAAATTATGGTGGAAATCAGAAAGTTTTTATTTTATCTGCCTATATGAAATTTTAAATATATGATTGCACATCAAGTTTGGGTAAGCAAAATTATAGTGAACTGCCTAATATTACCCTAGATTTCCCAGTTAATTGCACAGACGTAGTTTATTCGTGATAAAAGTAAGAATTCTTTAAATTTATTAGGAATATTATTTAACAGTTTATTTTCTTTTGTGTCAACACATTTTCAGCATAACACAAACATGCAAACCCAAGAAAACAGATTAATTGGAATGCAACAGGGCACCTAATCTTTCTCCAATTGAAGTTAATGGGAGTTCTGCTTTGAATTTGAACTGAAGTTGGATTTATTAGAAATAGGATTAGGCCAGAATGTATATAGTCTTCTTGCAAATTTATTTTTAGGAAATTTAATTATAAACAGGATAAAAGGATAGGAAATTAAGTTTCATGACAGTACAAGATTTCTACTCATGCACAGAAGGATGGTTATTAAAGCTAGAGAACATATGCATTGGTCTGTATTTACTCCTTACAGTATGCAATTGAGAGCTGTCCTATCATTTAAACAACAAAACTCCTGCGATTTCTCCTGGCCTGCAGAAAAACCTCCCGCAGGAGGTTTCCTGTGAAATTAAATTCTAGATTTTCCTGTGAATTTTTTCCTAAATGAAATGGTGAAGATGATAGATTATTAAAGCCTAAGTATTATAGTGAAGGTAAATTTTGCACTGGCTATGAAAGTCTGAAGATTTCAGATACAGTCTCTTTGAACTCACAGTATGGGATGACTTTATGTGTCTACATTGCATCAAAACTTCACTTAAAAGCCTGAGTCCACAAAAACAGTTGTCAGACCCTACTGCATTCAGTAGATGCTTAATCCACAGGGTACCGAAATTTTGTACGTATGGAATGTTTTGATTTTTTGATCCCCTGCACGCTTGATGAACGTGTGATGTGGGCATAAGTTGGTGCTTCTGATGAAGGAATACTCTGCTATCTCTCCCCTTTTGAGTCTGAATTCCAACCCCTGTGGTGGAACTGAGCTTTCTGAAAAACACCCCTTAGAAAAATGGAGGGGAAGAAGGGGTTTAGTTTTGCATATTGGCCAGTTCCCCATTTTTTTTCTGCTCAGTGTTGCACAGGTGCTCACGTGGGCCTCCAGGAGAGAAGAACACCAAGCTGAAATAAATATTTGTAGGCAGAAAAACTGAAGTACGTACTCTTTTGGGATGTATGCTGGGTGGTAGCTCAGCAAATGCTGGAAGCTAAGTTCTGCCTGGGATCCTTCTTTTGATGGTGCTCAGCACTATGATGCTTGTCTTCTACACTGATACCTGCCTTTGTCAGTCAAGGGGTTAGACTTGACTGATGTTTCAGAGTACAAATTGAGCTCCCTTTAAATTATGAAAGAGTACAAACCTCTTCCAGAGAACAGCTCAATGGTAAAAGCCTTCATCCAATGTACAAAAAATTAATTCCCTCTTTGGCGTAAGCAAGTTCAGACCTTCATCTTCTATCTCTAAGAAGACTGCCATCAGCAGGGGACCAGGAGACTTTTGAAGGAGATTAATTTTTTCCACTCTCCACTGAATAATGGACTGTACCCTTGTAGCTGTCCCTTTTTTTTTTTTTTTAATATTTTCGGTTTTTTTTTCCCCCTGTATTAACTTCCATTTCCTCTTCCCCTTGCCAGGTAGCCTCTCTCGGAGTCACCACATTCACACTGTGTGCCCTCTGCATTGACCGCTTCCGTGCGGCCACCAACGTGCAGATGTACTATGAGATGATTGAGAACTGCACCTCGACGACGGCCAAGCTGGCGGTGATCTGGGTGGGCGCGCTGCTGCTGGCCCTGCCGGAGGTCATGCTACGGCAGCTGGCAAAGGAGGACCCCGAATACAGCGGCAGCCCCGCGGGGGAGCGGTGCGTGGTGAAGATCTCCACCGCACTGCCTGACACCATCTACGTGCTGGCTCTCACCTATGACGGGGCGAGACTCTGGTGGTACTTTGGCTGCTATTTTTGTTTGCCTACCCTTTTCACTATTACGTGCTCCTTGGTAACAGCGAGGAAAATCAGGAGGGCAGAAAAGGCTTGCACAAGGGGGAACAAGCGACAAATTCAGCTGGAAAGTCAGATGAACTGCACGGTGGTGGCTTTGACCATTTTGTATGGATTTTGCATCATTCCTGAAAACATTTGCAACATTGTGACTGCCTACATGTCCACAGGGGTCTCTCGGCAGACTATGGACCTTCTCCATCTCATTAGTCAGTTCCTTTTGTTCTTTAAGTCCTGTGTTACCCCGGTTCTCCTTTTCTGTCTCTGTAAACCTTTCAGCCGGGCCTTTATGGAGTGTTGCTGTTGCTGCTGTGATGAATGCATCCAGAAGTCTTCAACAGTGACAAGTGATGACAATGACAACGAGTACACCACAGAGCTGGAGCTCTCCCCTTTCAGTACCATCCGACGTGAAATGTCCACTTTTGCCTCCGTGGGGACTCACTGTTAATTGACCTTGGGACTTTATTTCCTGTATCCTTTTCTTTTTGCCTTTTTTTTTTTTTGGTTACTTCATCCTTTTCTTCTTGAAACAAAATGCAAGAAAAAAAAATATTATTGGAAGCTACTCTAGAAACCAGTCTGCCTATTAACAGTTCTGCTTTGGAAAATAATCTGTTTCATTGTTAAAATGAAAGAAAGAGAGAGAAGAAGAGCCAGCACTCAGTTTTAAATCATGATATTTTGTATGGTGCTAGGATTTTATTTTTTGGGGAGGAGAATCCGTATCAATCCACTTCTGTTTAATTCCATGGTATTTTTTTGATAATCACTGTAAGATGATTATATAGACATTGTGGGGTATGCAAGATGTGTCATGTGAAAGATGTGGTGGAAAGTATTTGAAAGTAGTTTTAATCCAATTACTGTACACTATTGTGAGAGGACTTGGACTTCAGAGAATTTATGAAGCAGCATAAAAATAAATGAGGTTTTATTCTTTAACTTCATTGTCAATCTGCATTTAACAAGGACACCTATAAATACTGTGAAATTCCTTTAATAAGTAAAAAAAAATCTTTTCTTTGCGTAAAACAATTTAAATGGCCATATTTAATTTACCATTTGTGTACTTACCCTTGGAGGCTATAATTACAGTGTGTAAGGAAGATGGTTAGAATGGTATTAGATTTACATGAGTGGGTTTTTTAATGTATATTACAAAGGTTCAATGTGCCTCACTGAAAATTTCCTTCTTAACCTGCAGGTATACAAAACCTGAGCTATTTTCTGCTTCTTACGAAGAAAGATTTGGTTTCTCACTAAATTTCATCCCGTGTGCTTTTAAAATCTAGTTTCTTTCCAATTTGTTATTGGTTTTACGTTGAGATTATGTGCTCAGTCTCTGTGTGCGTAGCTCCTACTGGCTTCAGTGAGAGTTCCATTGCAGAGGAAGGCATTCTTTTGCCAGAGGTTTGCTGACAATAAATGTGAGGGACTGAAACACGTGAAAAGTGAATTCCTCCTTTTTTGAAAGGTATAAACACACTTGACGCATGGGGCTTGACCCAGAGCCCACTGCAGTCAATGGAAAGATTTCCATCAATTTCAGAGGGCTCTGGATCAGACTGGTATCTCCTATTTATTCTGGGATGTGTAGCATGAATATTAATCACCGGAGCTCTGTATGCCGATTATAAATCACGCTGCTCTCACAGAGACTGCTATTCACTAGCAGCTCCCACCTCTGAAGCTGTTTTTGAGAACCACAGTGTGTTTCACTGATGGCTTCTTGCTGTCTGCGGAGTTATTAAAATGAGGGTATGTCAACACTGCCAGCAACAGTGCAATAGAGTAAAATCTAAAGTTGCTACAAGCGAGCCTGGCTGGAGACTGGGAAGTGCCTATCTGTACCAGCGGAGCTTATTTGCCCTGCTTCTTGGCTGAAGTAGACAAGCTGTTTCTGGCAGGCATGCTGGCTCGTATTTACACTGGGCAGCAGGCTGAAGTGTAGACACATGATAAGGAACTGAATTTGTTATAAGTAGCTGATATTTTAATACTAATTAAATAAATAATACAATTGGAATAGTATGTGCAGAAGTAAAATCCCATTTGTCCTTTGAAATTAACGGTGACTTTAACTGCTATAGTCTTACTTCCCGATACCTGTCTCTAAATATGTTAAAGAACTTGCTGTAACTTCTGGAAATGAGTCTATTTTTTATTTGTAGATTCTGGACTTAATATGTTTAATCTTTGTGTCTGCTTGGGCAAGCAGTATTTCTTCTTTTTATTTACCATTTTAACCTATAACAATTTCAACAGAAAAGCAGCTGAAATTAATTCATATGAATCTAAATATATATATATGCACTTGAGTTCTTTTTCTGATTTTTCATTCAGACATTGGACCATAGCAAAGCAATGTGCTTTAAGCACAGGCCTAAATTTAAATATGTGTTTCTGTTCAGGACTTGCTGAGGTACCCAAGTTTTTAAAATCATGATGTTTAATCACTTCTGAAGACCGGGGAACTGACCTGTCTTTATAAACCATTCATTGACTTCTCATTGCTTAATTACATTCAGTAAAGTATGAAAGGTATTAAAAAGAAGAGATGAAACCAAAATGTCCTCACTGTGGTGCCTGTGTCTCCTCAGATAACGTATTCCCATCACTACATTTTGATTTGTACTATTCTTCTTTTTTAGGTGCCAATATTTATAAAGAATGAAAATAAAAACTCCATTTTTGTTCCTTCATTGTGTTGCTTGCTGAATTGTTTCTCTCAGCTGCCTTTTCAGACCCAGCATGAGCAGACTTGAGAAAGGAAGAGCAGAATGGGAGGAAGCACCTTTTTTTTTTAAAGAAGGAAATATAGAAATTACTTGGGAATATTAAATGGTGACATTTTGCTGATTTGGGTGCAAGACTGCACTGGGGCAGGAAAAGTCCTCAATTGCCTTGGATGTTAGGTGCTTCCAGCTTCGCAGTGGATAGGTGTAAGCTGTACCAAGGAGTGCTGCTCGCTCCCAGGTTAAATACTCGATGTCCCAGAGTGGTGCGGTTTGCTTTGCTGTGGACACATTTCCACAATATATGTATGCTAATCCTACTGGGAAAAAAAAATAGCAGAAAAGAGACTTAAATAGTCGTTGGAGGAGGTAGAATTTGAAGATCAATAAAGCTGTGTTTGGAAATAACCCTCCTGCTTGCGTGGTGGAGTCTT
>Ga0181612_144763_pt1 | contig 14276 bp, 12 predicted proteins | sample HoacroProtozoa21_FD_119630 | JGI IMG/M metagenome (GOLD analysis project Ga0181612, IMG submission 119630) | Hoatzin crop microbial communities from Cojedes, Venezuel. Combined Assembly of Gp0051906, Gp0051904, Gp0051908 | reverse complement strand
AGAAACAATGCTGTAGAAAACAGAAATAATGAGAGTAATGAATGTTTGTTTTTGTGTATAGTGGAAAGGCGCGGGTGGGGGGGGGGGAGGGTGTAGAAATAAAAGGGGGGTTTTGTGTGTCAGGTTGGTCCTGTCTCTGTGAAGCATCTGAAGATGGAGAGTCCGCTGCTTGTCTGGGTGACCTGCCCCAGGGCTGCATCACCCTCCTCATAAAAAAGATTTTCTGGTGTCCAATACAAATCTTCCATGCCAGTTTTTTGCCCTTGCTTCTTGCTACATCTTCTAGCACCACTGAAGAGAGTCTGACTCCATTGTCTTTGAACCTACACCTAAAATACCTAGTCACAGGCTGCAATCAGATCACCTCCTGGGAGCCTCAGAGGGACCTCAAAAGTCTTCCTTGAAGACAGATATATCTTCCTCTTTTTTCCAGTCACCAGGGATCACCCCATTCCCCTCAGTTTATAGGTGACAGCAACCATGCAATCACATCAACCTGTTCTAGCTTTCTTCAGAATTCAAATTCCCCCGGGAACTGAAGCATCCAGCTTCTTTATGTAGTCCCTAACCTGCTGCTCACCCACTGCTGGCAGCCTCTCTTCTTCCTGAAGCTTACTGACAGACACAGCAGCCTGGGAATAGGTTTTCCCTGTGAAAACTGAGGTGCAAAAAGGCTTGGAGTACCACAGCCTCTTCTGCATCATCTACAATTAATTCTCCTCCCTCGTTCATGTATGGATAAAGAGTTTCCTTGAACTTCCTCTCCCTACTAGCATACTTGTAAAATCCCTTCTTGCTGCCTTTTTTGGCCTTAGTTTTAGCTCCAGATAGTCTCTGGCCTTTCTGAATTTCTCCCTTAGTGTCTGAGAAATGCTTTTCAACTCCTCTGTTGCCTATTATCGTTTCCATCTCTTCTATACTATCTTTTTGAATTTTAGTTCATGTTGAAGCTACTTGCTTAGCCAAATGTGCTGGAATTCCCAGTCTTCCTGCAAAACAGCAGCTCTCAACCAGTTTTCTTTAAAATTCAGCCAGCTCTCCTGGCCACCATTCTCCTTCATTTCACCTAACAATTTTCTAAAAGAAGCTCAAGTCTGCTTTCCTGAAAGCTAGGGTCCAAAGTGTGCTGCTCATCTTCCCATCATTCCCCCAAATCCTCAACCCAAGGTCATCACCTTATGATCACTGCAACTCAAACTACTGTCTAGGGCCATATTCTTCCTTTAGGTAGTCTCTTCTGCTTGTGATCAGCAGGTCAAGCAGAGCATTACCCCTGGTTGCCTCTTTTACATTTGCATTAGAAAATTATCACAGCCACTTGTGAATCAAACTCTACAGATACTGTGGGATGCCTTGTAAGTGGGAATACGCAGCTTTCACCCTCACATGCTTTATCTGCAGCTTTCTCCCTAAAGGAACCTGGATCCAAGAAAAGCTATTTTGGGATGTAAAAAGTCTAAAAGCCTTCAGTTTCACTTCTTTTTGAAGAACCAGGTTGGGCCTTTGAACTGGAACCCTACAACCTTTCCCATGTATGCCTACATACATGTGTGAAGTGAAAACAGATTAGCACTAAATTAAGTTGCAAGATTTCCTTCACTCCAAGAGGGCTGCAGCCTGGCATGGTAGTTTCCATTGCATTGCATCTATCACACAAGATCTCCCTGTTTCAGAACTTTCAGTTCTCTTTGCTAAGGCACAACAAAAATTAATCAGTCCTGTAGGTTTTGTACTAAATACAAAAAAGCAGAATTCAAACAGTAGCCAGACTATGGTTGAGAAAGATTTAAAAGTTCAGGGTCGGTTCTACTTTTTCCCTTCTCCAAATCCAGATGAACTCCTTCAGAGAAGTAACTAGATCTAAAAGTGCCAGGAATCAAGGGGACTTGGGCTGCTGAATCATATTTCTAAGGGATATAACACATTAAAAAGCAGTTAAACAATTGCACACCAAAAACAGATTATTTTCTCATCATATAAAGACACTGGAAGTCTATTGTACCTAATTTCTTTTCTATAACAGAATAGTCTCCAAAACTGGTAAAAAAATTCTGTAGCTCATCCACAAGGTTATTTGTATGCTATGTAACACACTGAAAAAATTTTCACTACTGTTAATCTTTCAGAAGTGTAGGTTTAAACAGAAATGGTGACAATATTTTTTAACTGCAGCAGAGGTTTAATTGTGAAGGATTTAAAGTATCATTGAAAGAGGAGTTCATAAAGACAAACATTTTTAAAATGTTAATCAAAAATCTTGACTTTCTTTTACCATAACCAGAAATAACGTTAGAGATCACGAAGTACCAGACACCTTTTTTATTTGGCAGTGATCTTGTATGACGTCTTCATCCTGTTCTACAATAATTGGGCCCAAAGTCCCTTTAAGTTAATACCAAAAATGGTGTTTTTATGGTTTCTTACAAAACATGACACTTTTTTTTTCCGCTTACCTGAAGTTTCAGCAGTACTCTGTAGGGGAGTGAAATAGAGAAGATTCTAATTCAAAACCAATTAAAGAGCAGTCACTCCATGTGATCAGTAACTGTACTCTACTGAGGTGGCATTTATTTTCCAACCTCATACAATGTCATGAATATGCAAAAGCTCCAAATTATACTTTGGTGTAATGATAGGTTTTCTATTACTGGTACGCAAATGAAGTGATGTGATATACAAATCCTGATTGCCAAATAGCATTTTAATGCTCTGAGCAGTCCCAAGTTAAGTAGGTTTCCAAAAGCTAGAGTACGTTGACAATTAGCAGAAGGATCATAAGTTTCTTTGCCTTCTCCCTCTACATTACAAGATATCAAGCCCGGATCAGCTGAAAAAAGATAATTACCTTCCTCCCACCCAAATTCATAAGATTTTCAAAGGAAAATTAAAAAAAACCCCAACACTGCTAGTTTCAAGCTAATTAAGCATTTAAAACTGCCTTGCTTGGCCTTGATGCTATAGGAAAAGTACTTAACTCACTGGTTAATTATATTCCTCCTCACGAATACCACCTTCTTTCCTCCCTCCCTACACACTCCAAAACAGTACAAGTCTCACGAAGTCTATGGGACCAAGCTGAAATGCAGCCAATGCATCAGCTACACAAGGCTACACACCACCTTGGGCAGTCAGAGTCCAAGACAACAAGATCTGAGAGTGGGCCAATGGTCAGAGAAAAGCCGTGGTTTGTGATTCAAGCCTCTGGTCTTCATCAGATCCTTATCCTACCCTGGAAATGCTGTCTCATACCTCTGTATCTCAGGGTTTCCCATCGGATGGATTGGCACAGCACAATTTTTCTTCCTGACATTAAGAGAATAAATACATTCCTAACCTGGATGTCAGTTGATGCTTGGAACTCAGGTATGAATGTGAAGCCTGGTCTATGATGCTGGATGCAACTTCAAAAATACAGGACATTGGCAGAACTAGTGAAGGTAAATAAATATTTAAATCATATGTTACTAAATCAAAATAGAAATAAATTAAGATTTCTCAAACTAAAAGCCCATGTACCAGTTGCATCTGGGAAGACAAAAATCAATCCACCTAAAAAATTATTCCAGCTAAAGTTAACTGCATAATAAAACTTAGATGTATATCACAAAAATACACAGGGGTAACATGCACCACAGAAACCTTCCCAAAATTTCGAAGTACTGGAGACACTCTTCCTGCAAAATTTGGTAAAGGCAAAGCCTCAGTTTTTGAAGGTACAGATAACAAGCTAATCTGTAGCACTAGATTTAAACCTTTGAAACAAGAGTCTGAATAACTGCAGAAGTAGCAAAAGTAAAACAAGTTTCAGCTGAAGAAGTAATGACTTATGACACTGAGGCAGCTCTATTAGCAGTTGCCTTCCAATACCAAATAAAGTGAAGTGGCTTTGAAACTTATTTCTATTGAATCCAGCATGTATTTTAATATTTCAGATAAAAAATTTTTCAATAAAGGTAATAGAATTAGAAAAAAGTGTAAGGATGTTATTACCATGACTGTTCCTATGCGTATGAGGACTACACATGACTAACTTCTACACATAACAAGGCTCACAAGTGCAATAACCATTGCTACTGCGCATTTTTAATCTCAAAGACACACTAGAAATTATATCAGAGAGGTCCCTGTGGTCTTAAAAATCAAATAGTGCTTGTGTGCCTTTTTTATCCACAAGTCTTTTGCCATATGCACAAAACATTATAGGTCGATTGCAAGTAAGCAAAGAAACTGAGAACTTTCAAAAAAACATGGTTAAATGAATGATAATCTCTACATTAACACACTGCCTTCAACACATTTAAACCCTATCCAAAAAAATAAGCATAAAACACATGCATTGGATGAATCATAAGGCAGGGACACTGCAGAGTCAGGAAATGACAGTGCAAAATAAAACAGAGAAGCCAAATACTTCTTAAAACTTCTCTTATACCCTAATCTCCTCAGAAAGCCATGGGGATACCCTACGCTTCTTGGCTGAACTGTGTTAGAGATGTCTCTGTTTCTCTGGATAGGAAATTTCCCACCAACTTTGATATAAGAACTCCTCTGGGAGTAGGTTAAGTCAAACAGGGATGAATTTGCTGAGCCATCCTGGGTGAGATGCCACCACCTGTGTTTTGCTATCACGAGCAGTAAAAATCTTGCTTCCTGCAGCCTGATAAGCAGCTCAGACGTTCCATTTGAAATTTACAGACCAAACTCTCAGGACAGCTCTGTGTTTGGTAATTTATTTTTTTAGGACATCTGGGAAACAATACAAGTTTCCTTTTATTACTTTCTTCAGTAGTTCACTTCCCCTCCTGTGAATGCTTTTACTTTTTATTCTCGTTATACATTGTTGATTTTTTTCCCTTTCTTTTCTTCCTTTGGGTTAAAGCAAATAATAGTAAAAGCCACATGGAAGACAGAACTACAGAGACAAACCCCATGGCCTAAAGATTGTGCTTGGAAAATGTGTTCTTCAACTGGAGAGCAGCTGCTGGCCTGGGGAAAAGACAGCAGCTGAAAATAAGCAAATCTTTCAGTATCTGCAAAGATGAAGAAATCCTGCTGCTTTCCAGGCACTGGGAATCAGTGGGACAGTCCCCACAGGAGACACCCACCATAGTGACACCCTTGTGGGCCTTTCATGGTCTTTTGGAGGCGTGTATTCACAGAATTTCCTAAGGCCATACTTTCCCAGGTCTGTCTTAAAATACAAAACCTGCAAAAGTCAAAACACTGTGCGTAGCACTGCTGCAGCTCTCTGCAGTCATTAGTTACCTGCTACCTACAGTAGCTTTCACCGATAGGGGCCACGTGAGAACATCTCATCTGAGCAGCCTTCCATCAACCAGAGGGACAAGCAGCTCCAAAGGCTTTCACAGACCCAAAAAGGAGACTTTGCACCCATGCCATGGACCCCCAGCTGCACCCCTTGATTCACCAGGATCCTGGGGGCACAACAGACACAGCCCGTTCAAGCACAGAAACTGTCCTTTGGATTATTTTTCTCCTGGTTATTCATAATTTAGGAGCAGCTACTCATTGCTCTCTCTACAAGTCTGACACTCTGCTTCTAGCTTTGCATTATTACTGATGGCATGGGTAATAATTCACACGACTTTGCATTTCACAAGTATTAAATAACTAATTAGCAGCATTAATAAAAAGTACCTTCTGCTTTGCATTTCTGATAATGAATAGGTCCATGAGATTTGCATTAGGTAAGAAGTTATGCATAAAGTATATCTCCTGCTGTATGCCCCAGTTTTAATTATAGCTGTAGGATTAATTGAATACCCCAGTCTAACCTCCCTGCGTAGGTATTGCATTGGGCTACAAGTAGTACTGCATCAGCATTTTGAATTGAGCTTATTTTTTAAACAACTGCTATAAAACACTGACTGCAAAGAGAAAAACAGCATTAGAGGGGAATATTTAAAAACAACAGCCCTGTTGAGATCACCAGAATGTATTCTATTTTAACTGGATCAAGAACAGTATTTTTCGTATTTCAGCACATTTTTACCAAGCTGCTCCTTTATATTTCCTGAATTTACAGGCTATCCCTTGTCAGGAACAGAACTACAAAATCACTAAGACCATGATGATGTGGAAAAGCTATCCAAATTAGATAGATAGTTCAGTCCCTTGGATGATTTGTTTCTAGAAGACATGCACTTTATCACTTATCACTAACGCAGAAATACCTCAGACTTCCTATTCATTCCTAAAATCTTATTGGTTTACAGACTTAATATGACTTTTTTTTTCCCCACTGAATATATACACTCTTATTAATCAGTATTGTCACAAACCCTTGGGTATTGCTGGTTTTATATTCATTGGTATTTCCACTCATACCTGATTGCTTGACTATGTAGTTATTAGCAGGACTAGGCCCAGAAAAAGTAATCTAATTTTACAAGAGTGACATAACTTTAATTAAAGGGCCCTGACTGAAACTCAGCCAAGCCTAAACCAAACCAGCTAACTCAACTTTTAAGGCCTGTCCATTTTGACATATAAACAAAGCTACACATCGAATTTTTAATCCATATGTTGTTCTCTCTGTAGCTATTTGTTGCACAGACTGTTATCTCAGTAACTACTGGAAAGAGCCTTAGACATCCCTCATGCATACAGGAGGACAGCTACATCTTGCACTTCAAACCTGACAACACAACCAAGGACCTACTAGCTATGTCTGTGTTACAGGTCTTCCTCATCAAGGTTCAAAACCAGAGCAATCCTTTCACATCACTATGCTGAAAGAAAATAGCACTAAACCAGCAACACCCACCAAAAATACTGACTACTAGCACTAACTGCCAACACAAACTATTAACACATATTGCAAACAATCATGATGCACATAAGGGTATGAATGGCCATTGAAGAATTATGCAATCTAAGGAAGTCTCTGACTAAGCATTTTCTCATTTTTTAAGGTTTCTGGTTTCAAAAACCAGTTAAATCCTTAGTAAAATACTGAATTCTTTTCACTGCAAACTGCGTCTGAATTGTAAGTCAGAGTAGAGGAAGTTCTTCATGTGGAGTGGTTCAAGAAATTCTAGTGTTAGACAGCAAAGCTGATGTTTCAAAGAGGAGGAGTGATAAGGACAAAGCACTCAAAATCCTTCTCAGTCCACTCACCGAAAGAGCCACAACAGTGACAACATTGAACTCACTTTCCAGTCTCAGGAACAAAAGTGTTTAATGCAGCCAGTCCAAAAAAAACTCCTCTTCTTCAGGCAGGTGCACACAGTGAGACCCCAATGGATGGATCATGGCGCATAAGGAAAGCAGAGAAACCTAAAACCAGGAGACCTCTGCAGTTTGCCTCAGAGGCACAGCAATCGTTTCTGCTGCTATGAGTAGTAACATATCAGTTTACACCATTAGAGGGTTAGAAATTTGCCATTAACAAGTAGGATGGAATAGCAAAACTTATCAGCCTTCTTTCCTAATGTCTACAGATGATAGTCAGGGGCAATATTAAAGACTCACTGATCATCGCTAATTTTTAATTTGCTCACTGTTCCTGATACATTCCCTTTAGTGAGCATAACCACACATCCAGATGAATCATCCAACAACTACTGCAAGTAAGTATAGGCTGTAGAAGCTACCTGGCCCTAAAGACGTATTGAAAAGTTGAGATTTTCTAAATATTCACTGATACAGTTAATGCACTGGATAGGCCGTTCCTGACCCAAGAGTGTAAACTCTAATATGGATTAGACAACTGGAATTAGCTTCTCACACCATGAAGGCATTCTGCATACTACCTAGTAATTAATCTATTTAAAATACAACAGGAGAATAATTAAAAACATCCTCTTAAAATTCAAAGAGATGAAGCTAACAGCAAGGTCAAATTTAGAAAGGAGAAATAAAAAGAAACAGAAAGTCAGACAGTGTGGTCGCAGAATAATCTTCTAAACATCCTCTATTGATTGAGACCTTGTAAAAGTGAACAGAGAAGGATTTCCGATAGAGCCATTTCTTTCCCCTAGGTGCTTGATGGGATCCCACATCAGCAGGTAGGATGGAAACAGAAAGTGGTTGAAGAGTGGCTTGAATGTGTTAAACACACTAAATTTTGAATACTGAAAGTTCAACATTCTTCCTATAATATAAACACACAGAAAACTAAAAATGAAATATTAGGAGTAATAGATTCTCAGCAGTTGCCTCGCATCAGAGATCTGTTTCACAAGCGACCAAAGAAATACATGCAAACAGCAAGAAGAATAACAGAAGTTTCAGTGAATTTCCTAAACTTTTTAAAAGTCCCTTACCTTTGTTTTAATCCTACCATCCCAAAAATCAAAGTAGGACAGCATTATGAGTCTTTCTAGCGCCTTCCCTCCCCAAGAAAAGAGCTGTTTAAAGAAAAAAAAAACCCATACCATCAGCACCACCATTTCTTTTATATCACATTAATGCTATGAGAGATAGCATTTAAACTAAGCTGTAAGCTAAGCTTAAGTGCCCAACAACATTCAGCTGCAGTTCATGAGTTACATAATTTCTAACACAAGCATTGATTTCCAGACAAAATACACAAACAACAAATTGAATTACAGCTGTAGGAAAAATATCAGTAGATAAGACATTGCAGAAATTTGTATAATGTCACCCAGCCATTTAGCATTTGAATCTGAGTGATGGCTTGCATACTTCTACTGTAGCAACAACTGGGCAGATGTTTTTCCAAAGCCCCTTAAAAATGCAAGCACAACAGTACGAGAATACGAACAGAAACTTCAGTTTGGAGCATGTTTTTCATTGTTGCTCTTATGGGATGTTGACAACCCAAGTTCTTCATGTGATGTTTGTTTTGATACGGTTGAAGACTGATAAAGAATCCTAATCCTGTGTCTGACACACAGTCTGTTTGGCTATATTGAATTTTGAAGGTTATTGGGAGTTGAAAAATTACTACCCCCGCCAACAGCATGTTATATTTATCAGCTACGTGTGTTCAGGAAAATGAACTTGTCATTCTGTCAGAAATTGTCTGCTTTGGGAGGTGTGATTAGACTTTAACCACTGGTGTAGAAATGCCATTCTTTCTTCCAGTTCATTGCTTTCCAGCCCAATGGTTTAGTCACAGACTACAGATTATATAATACCTTAAAATGAATTGTGGGTGTAGAAACTGCTTATCAAACATCAACTCTGATTGCATGTTTTCAATAGAAATACACTTTTGCATGAAAGTCCATTTTATGCTGAATCTTTATCTCACTCAGGTCTTCAAAGGAGTACACGACTCTTGAATACCAAATTCATTGAGCCTCTTTGTTTGCATTTTTATGAGGTATAAGAAGCTTACAATGTACAGGGAAGTCCATAGAGACACCAGAGCAGCAGAAACAACAAACATTAGCAGCAAGAGACACCCAATGGAGAAATCAGGGTCTAAGTAGGTGTCAGCCTAGGAGAGAAAGGTAGGCTTCAAAGTTCAGTGATCACTATTTATACCTGCTCACTCTGCATAGAAGTTAAGAGCTGGGGCCAACTTAAAGGGCAACGTGAACCTTGCCTCAAGAATAGCCAAGAGCAGCAAGTACATTTGAAACCACTTAACACTTAAGACTGACCCATAATGGCTGTTGCTTATTCTATCTGGCAAAGGGAGCTCTCCATCTCCCCTAGGCATCCTATGAATTGGAGGAGTCACCTGAGGACACTCAGTATCTCTCTCCTCCTCAAAAAATAGAGATCAGACCTGGGAAGAGCAATATGGACCATAAAAAGCTGAACACCTCTACCAATCTTGAGGAGATCCTTTGGTAACACCACTCATAGTGCTCCATGCCCCAGTCAGCCCATCACCACTTCCTCAGGCCTTTAATAAGCTGCTACAAGAATACTAATTATTAGAGATACAGGAGCCCCCCATATCACCAAGCTATAACAAAAGAAGGTAGGGCTGTCCTCTATAAAGCCACAACCTACCTGAAAGGTCCTATTTCCTTTGTTGGATAGCATTAAATCATTTTCTTATTTTAATGAAAGTAGGTACTATGAATAAAACATAGAATAGGCCATTCACACACCAGAAACACTCCAGAAACTGAGGGCGGGCAGGAGGGAGCATAGTGCAGATATCATCCCTGTGTCCCACCCTTACCTGGTGCAGAATTTATACTGGTATGAGAAGCTGGACAGGCAACCTACTACTCGGACTTCACCAGAGATGAATAACCACAGAGAGAAAACAGCTGCTAGCTTATGATAGTCATTATTCTTCAGCAGAGCTCAGATTTGAGGCTACAGATTAATGATATGCTTAAGCACCAAAATTTCAGAGGTAGTCTTTGCTCTCCTATAGTGCAGTAGGAGCAAGTGAAGGAGACCAGAGGCCAGGAGGCTGGGACATGGAAAGGACACTGGGGTAAACCTTGCTTTGCACACAGTGCAAGCAGCGCTTCTATTGAGCAACTTTTTTGACAAGCAATCCCCATTCTATGTGTGAAAGTATGTCCTGTGCCAACACAGCAGGGATGTACTCACTGAAAGTAATCAGGGTGCCCTGAGATGCAGCTGTGCAGCGTTGGCCTTATTAATGGTACCTTCATTAAATTACAACAGAAAAAGCCTGGGTCCTGAAGCAATGAAAACTACAGAAAAGGTAAAATTGGTTGGAAGAGCACATTTCAGCTCTGGGAAATGCTTCCTCAGAACAAGAATGCTATGCTTCAGTTGCATAACAGGCCAAGCTGCAGATGCCCTGCAAGGGTTCAGGGAAGAGACAGAGTGCACAAGCCACCCAGTCCTTTTGGATGTCTGTTTCGGAGACCACCACAAAGACCTTGTGCTCCCACAGTCATAGACTCCTTATTGGAACATGTTCTTGCTGTTTCATAAGTTTTTGCTGACATCCAAGCGGGGACTTGCAATTCCTCCCTATTTGGCTTGTCATAAGCTCTTGGAGGAGCTGTCACCATGTTTTTTTGACAGGGGTAGAGAGGTTTGCTTTCGAACTCACACCTTCAAGGGCTCCTAGAGACATCACATCACACTCTAATACAGGAAAGACTCTACTGGTGATCAGGCAAACTTCACTCCATGGCCTCCTGTACAAAAACAACAGTACATCTTTCTTATTCTATGGAAAGTCATAAGAAATAAAACATTCTCTGCACGTCTGGGAAGTACAGATCCCAGTTACGATAGTACTCGTCTCAAATAACCAAGGAGTAAAACATAAAAAGGCTGGAGTTATTAATCTGTCATGCACTGTATGACAGCTCTCAAAGATATCGTAGCATAACTCATTTCCCATCACAACAGCTAATCTTTCATAAGGCTAATATCTAAACACTAATGTTTTTGTTAGGTAAGAAAAGAAAGACCGAGCCCTCTATGTATTACATAATCTCTACCTTGGGATGAAAGCAATGTGATTGTTTTCATTAGCCTTTCATTCTTATAAAAGGGCAAAAATCAATAACAAATTTATTCAGGCGAGTGAAAGGCAATTTCAAGCTATTTCACAAGGGATTTCATTTTCATCGCTTCTTTCCTCCCACAAATTCTCATAAAAAAATAATACGATCTGTCCAAATGTAAGACAAATACAAAAAGCAAGATACTATCAGCTCCTCAAAGACACAGAATGAAACCACCTTTTCACAGCTGGATAACTGTCTTACTGGAAATATTGCTTTCTTTTGAATCCTAAACAAGTCTGCAAGGCAACATCTTACTGACAGCCTGCGAAACACTTTGTTGCACAGTACTGAGCAGGTCTCTTAAATAAAGCACTTCATACATATTTTTTCCTATGACAAATTAAGCAATTTCTTTTCGGTGCACTTTGCCATCTCGTACTATGAACAGAGGTTTAAATCACATGGATTTTGATGCCCTTTCCAACTTTGCTATTCTTGTCGTATATTCCACTGCATTTTGCCTTTTAAAGAGTTGGCTTTGAATTCACGGTCTGAAAAATCTGACAAAAGCAATGATAAAAACCACAAAGTAATTTGTAGGCAGCTCCATTTTCCACAGAGGACAAAAAAAAGCTGAAAAAGCATAATACATTATTAATATTTGTTTAATTTAATCTGTGACTTCACCTCTTTCCACGAGTCCTCCATATATTCTTTCAGCATCTTCTGTCACAGTGCCATAAGGGGTAGAGAGGGAGCAGCAGCAGCCCCACTGGTTCTCTCGCAGCCCACAAAATTGCCAACATGGTGTCTTTTTATTGTGGTAGCCTTTACAAGTACCTTTAAAAGTAAAATTTTAAATTATTTCTGTAAGCACCCTTATTCTATAGGTGCATCGTTACTATAGCTGTTCATTTTCTATTGATTTTGGTTCCTTTACTCACTGTGATGCCATTGGAGAGTCTAAGGACAGTCACAACTCATTTTAAAAAGTTAAACTTCTGGTGAACCTTGTGAGTTATTTGCACTATTCAAAAAAGACTGAAAATATTGCATAAAGTTTAGCAGAATTCATATGCCAAACTACCACTCATCAGCACAGGTGTTTAAGACAAGATCAGCTCCTTCTGATGCTGCCTATTCTTATATGGTTACTTTAGAGGGAAACATCGTCCCACTTTCAGCAGCTGAAATTAGGGGTGCTGAGCCCACTGGGGTGGCATCCTAAAACCCTCTGCTCTCCTTTGAGCACTGCCATCCCCATGGCACTCATGTCACACAGGGACATGCAACTCCTCTTCCAGCTTCTCCATGCTTGGCACAAAATACATTTGGCCAGGGTGTTTGCCTTGAGGATGATGGAGATATCAGTTTATTACTTTTTCCACCATGTTTTCCACAGGGGAATGGAGCTTGTGATTTGGGAAATGTGCAGTTTTCCTGTGAGTTGCTAGTGGATGGAAAAGCAAGCCAAAAACTGCAGCATTCTGTTGATGCCCTAACTCAGCAATGCATTTGGGCATATTTCAGTAAGGCTATGCCCCAAAACCAACAGAAAAAGATGTAGAGATATACTCACTTCCACAAGGTGAGGAAATCCAGAGAAAGTGCATTCAAAGTCAAGTGAGACAGCACAAAATCTTCCAGAAATGTCTTTAGGCCTTTGTGGTTAGTGTTAAAAGGCTACAGGGCAGCCACTCTATGCAAATCACCAGCAGGAAACCTTTGAGAATACTTCATACAAGATAATGATGACCTTACAATGGCAGTAATATTGAAGAACCACCAGAAATGCTAATAATTTAGCTAATTTAGTTTGCACTGGAGTTAAAATAAGCCCATAATCAGTATTTGTGTTTATTCATTGTAAATTATACTGGAACACACAAGAAGATGAAAGAAACGTTATAAGGGACAAAAAGCTGCTAGTTAAAGGGATCTAATTCCAGTAAATGTTGTCTTTCATCAAAAAAATTACTGTATTATTATACTACTGTGTTATTAGCATGCTATGTAATTCACCATCACCTAGAAGCAGAAAAAAGTAGGTAACAAGGGAATATTCCAGGGAAAGCTGAAGAGGTTCTGTTGTTTTTCCACAGAATTAAAAAAAGGCAAGAAAATATAAATAAGTATCTGAAGGTGCAGAATGTACTTAAAAGGTTTCGCCTTTCTCTCAGCAAAATGTGAGTTCCGAGATGTGAAGAACCTGCCTTTGACAGGCCATCAGTCTACAACAATGAATCTTCTGATAATTTGCAGTTAACTAGATTATAGAAATACATTTTTTATATTCTCATTTCAGTTACTTGCTGAGAAACTTCACAGAAACACATAGACATTCTTAAAGACTAATACTTCTATACATATAAATTTATGCTCCTAGGGTTACGCAAGTCAATGTTGTGGTTACACTATAGTTTTCCCACAGGATATGACAACCCATTTCCTACACAAAGAAGTCAAACATTTTATCAGTCTATACATGAGCAAAGTATGCAATCTGGTGTTTCGATATTGTACAAAGCAAGAAACAAAGATCAGCAGGACAGGTGAGAGACTGGCACGCAGGCATACTTCCTGAGTGGATTTCATCTGGAGATTTCTACAAGGGATTATACATGCCATGTTTCTACCACAGAGAGAATCAGGGGCACTTATCCTCCATTTCCATACTCGAATGTGTCTGACAGCAACAATTGCTATCCAAGCTTGTCCCAAAGAGACAGCTCAGGGCTTCAGCAGACTTGTACTGTCCAGGAGCAGCTACAGTCCAGAGGACGGGTGGAAGCATTCAGAAGGAGCTGAGCCAACATCCAAAGAACTAATTTTTTCAAGTCTCCTTTCCGGTCCAGATTTGTCACATATCAGATAGCAATTTTT
>Ga0181612_162868_pt1 | contig 14277 bp, 11 predicted proteins | sample HoacroProtozoa21_FD_119630 | JGI IMG/M metagenome (GOLD analysis project Ga0181612, IMG submission 119630) | Hoatzin crop microbial communities from Cojedes, Venezuel. Combined Assembly of Gp0051906, Gp0051904, Gp0051908 | reverse complement strand
TTCAGCTCCTGCCTGGCCTCTGGTTGTCTGGCAGAGTCTTCTCTTGCCTTGTTAAATACGTGAATTATCCTTTTCTTGCTTCCTGGGCAGAGGAAGAGACCACAAATGCTCGGGAAGCATTAGCTGACCTGTAAGCATGCAGATGAACACATCGGGTCGAAAGGGGCTGCTGTCCCACTGGCACCCTACTGCAACACTCTTTGAATCGGGCTTTTCCTAGCAGCGTCCCTGTCACTCTGACGCCACACAGTCCAGCAGCTACCGCTTTGTGTGAGCACTGAGCTGTGTGATAGAGTTAATCACATTAAGCGCTGTTCAGTTCACATCTGTCTTGTTCTCTAAAGGCTTTTCCTCTCCCTCACCTCTTCTAGTCTCACCTTCTTCTAAGCTTCAGGAGGTGGCAGATTCAACTCAGCCCTCCTTGATGCTATCCAGCACAAGGATGGCTAATTCTGGAAGGCTGAACCTCTATCTACCTTTCCAAAGCTTTTCGCTGTTATTAGATGACTCTTCCAATGGCTGTGTCCACAGGGAGCAGCTCACAGTCTTCAGTCAGCAGGGCATTTGGATGCATCTGGATAATCCATCCGTGTGAGATTTCCAAAAGCAATGCTTACATACCTAACTCTCACCAGCAAGTTTGGCATCTACATGCCTTTAACAACTTGGCCCAAAGTGATGGAGGTGAACGAGCTCCACTGAAAATCAATTTCAGCAAAATGACTTCTTTTTCAAGGAAGAATAAAGCAAGTACTGAAGTATTTTGTTAGGTTGGTGACTGCCTGGCCCAAATATATCCCCTTGTTTTCAGTTTTAATCTTCTACCAGCTTTTAAATCAATCCCTTTTTCCCTCTGTTAGTAATCAAATCACTCCTTTAATTGAGCTAACAGAACACCACAGTTTACATTCCTGCTGGTAAACACAAAGAACATTAGCCGACAAACAACCAAAAAAGCATCCTTTGCAGTCTCATGAATTTTCTTTTGCATTCAATCTTCTGAAACCATTGATTTTCACAGCTGGCCACCAAGCCTCAGTGCACTGGGCTCTGCCATCGCAATGTTAAGGTGGCTTCCACAGGTTCTGCAAAAATGGAAGACGACTCCTGATTTGGGTTGGCATCTCTGCATCAGCACAGCTGCGCTAAGGAGTTGGCTGTGAAACAACCACCAGCCCCGCCGTGCTGGGAAAGCGCTGCCTGAAGAGGAGCAGGTCCTTCCCATGACTCCTCAGCATGCCATCTGAATGGGGTGCTGGGATCAACTGAGTACCCAAAAAGCTGGCTGGCTGCCACGAATTCTTCATCCACCAAGAATGAACGGTGATGCGGCTACGCTATGCTTCTGGCTTCGGTCTCCGAGACCTATGAAGAGGATCGTGGAGTCCAGCAAAGTCCAGCGTGGGGGATACATCTTCTTCTTGGCTGGTCACATTCAACTTGCATCTGCACAATCAATCAGCATATTGCACAGACTTTGACTGAAGGGGTTTTAACTGCAATCTTAAAATCTGGCCATTTCAGGAATTTCTGAAATAAATTAGAAGAGGAATTTTATTTAGTTGTTTTTTCTAAAGGAATTTCCCCATGGCTCCAAAACACTGCTTTCCATAAAGGAAACGAATATGAAGTCTTCTCTTGTCCTCTTGCCACATTTTCTGTGTCAGCTTTATCCTGCAACAGTTGCATATAATCAAATGGCAGACAAAACATCCTCTCCCCAAAACCTTCCTTTTTTTCCTCAAACTTCTAGTAATTTTTTTCCACACTTCATTGATTTTTTTGTCACTGATCACGTTAGAAGCAGATGCTTTCCGAAACAATGACCTGGAGATTTAGTGATCCACATCTTGCAGCTAAACAACAAGCTATATTTATGCAATAAAGCACAGGCAACTTAATATCCAGGCACTGGATTATTCGTTATTAAAAACTCGGCAGTTTTCAAGATAGCTGATAATTTGGAACAATAGAGACCACATGGAGAAGTTCTTTATGTCAATACTGGTTAACAACTTGTACTGTTAATCCATTACCTTCACCTAAAATACAATAAACAATTTACATTTATATGGAGCCTTTTGTCTCCCAAAATCCCACAGGGTTTTGCAAAATAAACAAATCACATTGCCTCCCTAAGACAATACCTGGGCATTGATTTGGTTGCCTCGCTGATTCAGAAGGAAGAGCCCTGGTCACTGACTGCATCGCCAACATCTCTTTCTGTGGCATCTAGATTCTCCTGGGAGGTCTACCCACCCAAGTGGTAATCAGTAGTAACCCTGATTAATTTATGAGTGTAAACAAAGTTCCTGAACCAGCTTTCACCCAGCATGTGGCTGGGCAGGACGCGAACAGCCTGGGGGGTGCCTGCCCATGGCCTGGCACCAACTCCCTGCCGCTGTCCACAGCGGAACTTTTCCAAAGGGACACCTCTTCAGCCCGTGGGGCCTTCAAAAAATCTCCTGCGCCGAAGAAAGGCATTTCTACATACTGCCTGCTATGAATAGGCAGCCTCAAAGGTCAGCCCCGGGGTGTTGTTCTACACAGTGGCATGCAATGTTCACTTAGGGACACATGTAACACACACCTGTTTGCTAAAGGAAAGGCTGCCCTTGGCTTCAACAGGCTGGGAAAATCCTTGGGGGGTTTCTGGGCAAAACACGCTGTGTTACAGAAGGAACAGACTGGGGTGCAGAATGCTTATTTCAAATTAACTCGAACAGAGAAATAATGAGCAGCAAGTTTATAGTCTAGTAAATTAAGAGAGAAGCTTAGGTAAGATGTGGCTTTATATGCATGGAAATAAATTATTATTTACTCGGTTTTGTGCTCATGCCCTCAAAGATAAAGACATTTGTATGGAATTATTAATATTTATAGCATATTACAATAAATATCCATAACAGCTTTGCCTGACTACATGCTATTTTACAAAGGTAAAATCTCTTCAAGGTCAAAGGGAACTTTCACTTGTGTGTGGAGGGAAGGATCAGACTCTTTACTTTGAAATCTGTATCAACTGTGATAATTTAAAACTTTAATTAAAGACTCAGTGACAGATTATCTACAAAACGTCTTCCTGCTGCCCAGTATTTCATCACAAATGTCTCCAGAAGCCCACAGTAACATGAGTAAGCATAGTTGCCAGGAAGTATTTAATTGTGGACGTTAGCTTTTATCTGCCTTGTTGGTAACAAATTCTTTTGTTGAGGATTGGTGGCAACAAAAATTAAATTAAAAGAAAAACCAGACCCCAAAACAGAAATTTATAGTGCTTATTCTGTTCATCCCTCAAGAAAATGAAAGTGCCAAGGCAAAGTCTATTTTAGCAATTGTGTTAATGTATGTGTAAATGGACGAAGGCGCCTTTGAAATGCTCTGAAAAGAATTTCACACTTTAGAGAGGAAAAGAAGTTAACAATTCTATTGTGGCATTTATTGGAATTTCTAAATTAATTTCCCTGACACAGCTGTGCCATAAAATCCCCCATGATGATGAATTTTTGCTAATGTTGAAATTATTTTTGGATATAACTCCGAATGAGCACTTTGTAAAATCAGGAGAACACTGGTTGCTGGGAACCCTCACTGCCCTTTTCTTGCCTCCACTCACCTCCATCCTTTCCCCAAGCAGCTGTGAGGCTGCTAATTTGAAATTGCATTTGGTTTTTCTTCCACAGAGCAGCAAACCGGGGATGGATGCACAAGTAGCATGAAGCTGAGCCCCCTTAGAGCGGTGGGCAAAGATCAGCATGTCGCTAACTGAGCACAGCATGGGAGCAAGGACCTCTGAGGCCACCTGGGGACTCCTTGCTGGAGCACATCTACTCTTCTCCTAGAAAGAGCATGTTGGGAGTGGGTGGTTTTGGCTCTGAACAAGCAGCACTGGGCAAGGCGAAACACAATGAGTCTCTCCTTTGCGCAGTGAGAGTTGTTCCAAGCTGTCAAAGAGGAAGTCATTTAATCTGGATCACAAATTAACCAGATTAAGAGATGCAAGTGATGACACACTGGGGGACCCCCCCCCCCCTCCCGGCATTCTGCATCCCTGCCAGATCATGTCCAAAGGGTTGAAGCAAATGTAAAGAACAACCTCATAGCAATGCATAAGGAATGGCTTTAAAAAAAACCATGTCCCACCAATAATGAGGCTCAACCCACAGCAGTGGATGGATTTATGGGGAGGGACAAGCAGAGGTCTGGAAATGAAGAGTTCAGGGTCAGGTGAGAGGACCTGGGGGAAGCATGAGTAACACCACGCAGGCATGTCTACAACCCTGGACACAGGAGGATGGTGACCTCGTGAGGGATTTTTGCTTGGAAAGGCTTCGGTGTAAGCAGAGTGGATGGATGTTCTTGCTGAACTGCAGGAGAACCTGGGGGCAGGAGGCATAGCATAGATGGTGGCAGCCACGAGCTTAACAGTGATAGACAAATTTTAGAGCCCGCAGAGGAGAGAGTTAACAATAGGTGACACACTTTTGTCTGGAGAAGTCACAGTGACTAGAAATAATAACTTGGGGCCATAATTCTGCGGTCTGTCACCACTAGGAAACATGAAATCCAGCGACCTTTCATCTCCATGACAAAAATGCTGTGCAGCACCTGGAGCCATCCCCCTTAAAATCCACTCTGACAAACTGGATGATGGGACACGGAGGATAAAATGTCCTCATCCTCCTTCACCCCCAGATTTTAGCCTCCCAGTGAACTCTGCCTGCTCTGCATGTAATGTTGTATCTGCTGCTGAGCAGAGCCAGCTTTGCACGAGACACACCACATTTAGCAAAGCACAAGATAACAATTCTATTTCTTTTGACAATAAGGAAAAAGTCTCCAAAGCCACTTGTTCAGACTGCTCTTAAATGATGGTAGAGGGAGGGAAATTGATACTGGCTTTTTATGAATCTTCAGGTCAGGTATGTTAGAATCAACAGATTTTTGCATTAACCTCACTGCTTCACAGCACTTTTGCGCTTGGCAAGACATAATTAAGAAAGGCATGAAAATCTATCTGAATGTATCAAGAGGAAATTATTCTCCTGTTAATGGCAGCAACAGCTAAACAAGCAGGCAAGCCACGCTGCTAGCAGAGTGCAGCAAATGATGCAGGGCTATGCTTTAACCTAAACCGAGGATTTTCCTTACCAAAGTTTTAAGGAGTAGCTTTTGAAATGAGGATTTGCACTACATATTGTTCTGGGGATTAACTTTTATTTTCCCCAGCAGCTGTATCCCTTGAGCTCTTCTGTTTGTCAGTCTAAAACGATGACCACAGGGACTAAGGCTAAGCTAAAATCTTTGCATCACACTGAAACATCGCACTGTAACTGCCTTCACCACTTTGGTAGAAAGCAAAAACTACTGGATGGAAGGAAAAAAAACAAACAAATTTTAAAAAGGGAGGGTTTCAGTCACTTAAGTGGGTCTGTCAGCTTGTGTTATCTTCATGCATTTGTGAAACTGAGCTTTAATTGACTGGGTAGATCGGAGAGCCAAAAGATAAAATCTTGGTCTCAAGAAGAACAGACAGCTTAAAGCATTGCGATCCGCATTCATTAGGACGTGTCAGAGGGATTTAGAGGGGGAAGAGACACAGCAATGTCTGTTAGAAGTTCCTCAAATGTAAGAGGGAGGCGAAGCGTGTGCGCCACACTCGGAGCCACATCCAAGAGCAGTAACAAAATTTGCTCATCAGATTCCCTGTGACAACGGAGGCTATCTTGGCGTCTACTGATTTCTATCACTGTGTGAATTATTTCATTTCATTTGCAAAGGATAAAGGCAGAAATACAAGCATTGGCCAGCTATTAGCCAGTCAGCTCCAGCTGCAGCAGGAGGAGCAGAAAGCCCTGCCAGCTGGGGGGTCGCACAATCCATCCCTACAGCGAGGCTGCGACGCAAGGAGGGGTTCAGCTCCCCTCCACAGTATTCCCCATGTAGATATGCTCCTGGATCCCAAGGAATAGCCAAGCCACCGCGATGCCTCTCCACTTCATCCACCGCTGGCTCAGAGCTGTGCTGCTAGCCCCGATCTCCCTGGCCCCAGAGACCAGGATCCCCAAGGCATGCAGGTTGCTCTTAAGAGGACGCTGAGAAATACTTCCCTGCCTAAAACAGGTTTCAGACAACTTTATATCTGTATCTCCAACAGATGAGTGAATAGAAGAGTGGAGAAATTTGGCTAAACCATGGAGGAAGCCTCCTGGCTTCTAGTTGAGGGTTCCAATCACTGTGCCCTGGAGCCCCTTCAGCGGGTGGCTGATTGTCCTTCTGTCCTCCTCTCCTCATTTCCTTCAGCATGAGCTGCTTCTTCCCCTTTCCTCCTGGTTATCTGGGCACTCTGACTGTTTTTGGAAGAAAGATGCTGCCCACTCTCAATCACCAGGGATGTTGGGACTGCAACACAGAAAGCCACTGACCCCCAAAGTGGGAGAGTCTGTTTACTGGGGGAAATGGACATGGTGGTGAAGGGTTAGTAAGGAAATCCAGCAGCTCCTGGACCTGTGTGAAGCCACCTTTGAGTCTGCACTCCTGGGAAGCCTGCCTGATAGTCACAGTTTGGATTCGTGTGACGCGAACCAGGTGGGAAGGAATCGGCAAGTGCTGCCACCGTAAATGAGGGGGTTCAGCATGGTACCCTACATGTGATGGGGACACAGAGGAGGCGTTCGTTCGGGTGTAAATGAATCTGGGCTACAGTGACAGGCACGGCGATGGCCACTGTTAGCTCTCCCAGTCATCAACCGAAGACATCAATCTCATTGAGTGTGATGGGAAACCCCACACCCAAGTGCAGTGGGCCATATGCAAAGGTGGTGGATAGAGCTCGTTAACAGACCTTTTCTTTGACGTTCACCAACAACAACAACAAACCAATGAAATTTCCTATGAACATCTTCTGCTTTTCAAAAGAAACATAAAACTCTAAACGAAAACCTTCCAAAATATTTTTTAGTAAAAATCATAGTTTAACATAAACCTCAGGATTTCAAGTAGCATTTTCAGTATAATTTTCCAGACCAGTCTTAATTTTGACAATTCCTTTAGTAAAAATATTTTGCATTTCCAACTCCTTGCTTTTCTCTGTCTTAAAGAGCAGAAAATGTATTGAAAATGTTATTTATTTGTAAACATTTTCATTTAGATCCAAAAGCAACCATTACTCTTCTCCAGCAGCAGTGATGTATGTAAGAGGAGATATATATGGATAGTGAATGTAAACATGAGAAGATGAGTCTAAGTAGCCATTTCTTACATGTTAATAAAGCCATGAAGAGGTTTATGTGAAGCTAGCTCACCTTTTAATCTGTCTTCATATCATACCTACATTAGGAGAAAGGTGCTTTTCCAGAGACATATGTGTGTATGAGCTGTGGTACAAGACTAGAGAGATCTTAGAAACAGATCTGTTTTCCAAAGGAGTACTTTCAGTCATCCCAAAACCTTTCTTGAAAGTATTGCTGAATCAGACTCCAATTCGTGAAATAATTTCAGCAGGACAATGAGGGCCAGTGCTACACACACAGACTCCAGCACACAACCAATGCCGTTACAGGCTTGGTGGGTGTTTTACTGGCCCCACTGGAAGTGTTGCCATTGATATTAGTGAGTTTTCCCCGGCCTTAGGTAATAACCATTGGTTTCTTAATTTAGGGACAAAGACTCTCTCTTTTTTATATACTTGATTTCATGTTAGACTAGTTATGAGAAAAAAGCAAAGACATGAAACGACTATCACCGATATCAGACTCAATCCTAGAAAGCCTTACTCAAGTCAGCAATCTCATCAGCTTCAATAAGAAGACACAGGCCAGGCAGGGCAGCCTTAATTTTCAGTTGCTACCTTGTAATGGGAGCCCACGCACAAGGAGAAGTAACAGCCCCAACGCCAGCCTGTGCTGATGGAAGCTAATCTCCTGGCGATGTATCAGTAACAACATTTTAATAAAATGTTTCCTTTATATCTGTTTGTTAAAGCCAATACAGTACTTTCTTACCATTTTTGCAGACAGGACAACACTGTTCTGGTTCATAGACCGGGTTGACACACTCGGGAACTGCGCAGTCTGCTACAACACAGTGAACTTCATTGCTGGGCTCGCAGCGACACCATTCGCATGGCGAGGGCTAGGAACAAATCTAAAATTAGCCCATTTCCTCCCGTAGCTCACAAATTTGCAACATTTCTATCTTGCCATAAGATAAACACATCTGCGTTCAATACTTCTTGACTGCATTCATTCATCATGGGTAATTCAAATTAACCTATAGGACAAAACAGCAACATCTGAAACAGGCAACCAGAACACTAGAAAAAAACAGCGAGCATGACACATGTTTTCCCAGAGAGGGTGCGGGGTTTTTCAGCTTTTGTCTGACTTCAGCTCCCTTCATCAAAAAGACTGAGCTGAAGCCCCTAGGTTGTACTTCTGCTCTACTCATCTGTAGCTCTCTCACACATTTGGCCAGGAGCAGAGCAGGACTGTTGGAAGACCACGAGTGGTGGTTCATCCCAGGAAGGGAGGACAGGGTGATTTCCCAGGTCATATCTCAGGTAGACCACCACTGCCAGCAAACCCCAAGCTGTCAGAAAGGTGCTGCTGGGGTGCTCTGTCCATCTGCCGGCCTCTCGATGTCCTTTCATTCCCGCTTTTCAGAGCAGAGGAGAAGACCGTGGTTCTTGGAGGGGCAAAAACATTTTATTCTGTGTTTGTGCAGCACCTGCATCAGGGGTCTGTAAGCACTCCCATACCATAATCATTGGATCTGGTCCTGGCCCCACTCCTGCCTGTTTCAGCAAGGTTGTGAGCAACTGCCTCACATAGAATACGTAAATAATTAAGAGCCTAAATAATTGTGCTGAAGTCAGGGAGTTCTGGATTAAAGCACCCAACTAAATGGTTTTGTTTCAGCTCCATCAATTTGAACAGGAATTTCTATCTACCTCCAAACAGTAGAGGGTTGTCACTGTCTCGCCTTTTGAAAAGCTTTGGAAATCTGTTAAAAAATAGAAAGGTCAGTGTTTTAAGGTTCCCAGTGTTCTTATGTGTGTGCAAGTGTGATGAAAGGATGACAGCAGAGCTAAAAAAGGAGAATAAGAGGAGAATTTGAAAGGAAAAAAAACTTCCTTTCAGTACCTGTAGGTTCAATACATAACTCCCAATTCCTCAGCAACGGTAGGTCCATCACTAACACTTGAACGAGTAAATGTGGGTATTGGAAAAAAATCTGCTTTCTGTTGCATTGGTGGGAATCTATAGCAATAGGAATTCCTCCATATTAAAAAAAAAAAAAAAAGTGAAATGCAAAGGAAAGGAGGATTCAGCCCAATGTGTTTCAGACCCCAGTGATGGGTCTCTCATTTCTACAGACAGATACAACCAGTGAACCCCGGTTCTGGCAGGTAAAAAGCTTCTCAGTTCACCTCTAAGAAGTTCCATATGTCTTGAGTCAAATAATTTATTCCCAGGAAATGCATTTCTACCTTAAAATACACTAATTAAAGCTTCCCTTGCTTTGTCTTAGTGTCTGCAGTCTATAATTCCCATCACCTCTCATTTGCTCACGGCTTTGGCAATTTAGATAAAATCAGCACTCCTTGAGCAAGGGAAGAAGTCTGTGGAGGTGGAATTCCTCTGTCTAATTATCTTTCCTCATTCAATCCTGCTTTGATTTCTGTCTGAAACACCAGGAATCTAAATTCATTTGACTGACATTTCTTATTCAAGGCTACTTAAGGAGAAGAAACAATACACAAGAAAATAGACAGAACTATTTGCTGAGGGATCAATAAGAAAATTGCTGCTTTGTTTTTACTCATTTTAATCGCTAATTATATGGAGCAGTAGAACTAGATCTTGTGATTTGTGGAGGCTTTCACTGACGTATCCTTCAGGACTTCTCCCCATCTTCACTACTACAGTGGCTGCAATGCTAAGAAATACGTGATGCATTTCGAGGACTGCAGCCCAATCTATAGCTTGAAGATGATCAGCACAAGCAGAAGACGCCCCTGAACAACTCTGCAACTGAGTAAATGAGACATGACATACACATCTTTCGCTTGTGCGTTGTCGGTGTAACGTGAAAATGACACTGTAATAAACCATGATGCTGCTTGACATTGAAAGCAGCTTTTCAAGAGGGAAGAACTGCACACAATTAAAGAAGGAAAGCACACCTCAGCGGTACACCGAACAACCAGCCAGCAAACAAAAAGGCTGCTCTGGCATGAATGACAAGACTTTTCTCAGCCACCTTCTCTTCCCCACCCTGTCAAAGTTAAGCTACCTGGTCTGGCCTCCAGGATCTTCCTCTATCTGACCATTATGTTCACTTGCCAGTGCCCCTTACCATGGCTCTTACCCAGCCCCTGACCTCCATGGGTGACTCAAGCCTTGGCGTCCACTCAGCTTCTGAATGTCTCGGCACTTTGGGATCCGATTTGCAAACCTCTGCCCCTACAGAAAGGACTTTGCCCCAAGTGACTGAGCATCTTTTTACTGTTGTCTGGGGGCTCTGCATCGCAGCTATCAGTTTCCCTAGAGCTACCCTTCTTGTGGAACAATTATGGGACACTGGCCAAAACAGTCCTCTATTTATTTACATAGGCAGTAGGTAGACCAAGCAGCGAAATGACAAACTGGGAACCAGTGCAGAACAGGCAACCAGTGAAAGATGTCCGAAAGTTTTGTTTTCTGATTCCTGATTTAAAGATTTATACCCCATGGAAGAGAGGTGGTTTACACTTCTGTAGCCACTGAAGTTCAAATACCATCTAACACCAGTTCAGGAAAAGAAACTCTCATTCCTACTGAAAAACAAGGTTCAAAAAATACAGCAGATTTCTGAAGTATGAAGGAGAGAGGACAAAAATCAGAGGCTATGCCATTCCCACATGGACAGTACAAACGCTTTATTCGTGTCCCTTGAACTGATATTCTGGAAAAAGTGTTTAAGATTAGTGGATCATAAAAGGCTTGGTCCAAAAGATGATTTATTTATTTCACCTGTCCAATGCAGAATAATCTCTTAGTAGACTCTCTAGGGAAGGATTTCAAGTGATGTTGGTGTGGAAACATTCTTCTCACCATTGTCCAAAAGGAAATGATGTTCACGGTGCCCAGCCATAACATAGATACATGTCCACATAATTGCATGGTCCCTTACTGTTCAAGGTATGTTTTAAGAAATGGACCTATCATTAAAACCAGAGGATAGAACGGGGTCCTTTTGTAGAAGGTATCAGTACGGTATTTTGATTTGGGAAAACTGGTGCAAAGCACCTGAAATTCTTTTTACTCAATTTTCACTTACAACAGGGGTGAGAGCACTAACCTTCAGAACTAGTGAGGAAATATGCTCTTTGATGTTGTTGTCAGTGTAGGGGCCAAGTCAAGCCAAGTTGGTGGGAAGCAGATGTGGCCAACATCTAACCACCATTCAAGGGCTTTTGAGAACAGATGAACTGGGACAAAGAGCACAAAGGACCTTCTCAGTCTCAGCACTGACCCTGATTCACCTCTCCTTCAGCCAGTCACTTCAAAGAGACCAAAGAAGTACAAGGATGTGGAACCTAAACACCCCTGTTTATAACCCCTCCTAAGATCAAGGCCCGACTTCTATTCCTCTTCCGGACTACTGATCTCAAGGAGGACTGTGACTCTAGGCTTGGCTGGGAGAGCAGGTTCATTCCCTACTTCTACCACCCCACACAGCGGGGTGACCGGAGGAAGGAGCCACCACTCATCTGTGGCTGGAAAGCCTTTGTCTCAGGTGCTGTCAAATGGGAAACATCTGCAATCAGGAGAGTTTGTTAACAAAGAAAGAAAGAAGGAAAATTAAAACTGAGAATAGAGAATACACGTGGCTAATAAAGATTTTATGTGCATGAGCACATAATGATAAACTTGATAAATGATATAAACAAACAAACGAAAAAGGCAGCAAAGGAAACAGAATGAGAAACAAAATACACCCTGAGCAGAGGAAATTTAGAAGCCAAACAAGATGTGGGTACCGTAGCTCCTTAGCTTCACTCTCGCTCCCATACACAGCAGTTCCCCACCATTTTCACCCTCTCTTTGGAAGCAAATGCCAGCACACGTAGGAAGCAAGCTTGCTAACATCATCCAGCTACTGCTCACAGTGATAAGGGGCTCCCTCTCTTATGGGGTTGGGCACCACGTGGGTCCTTCTTTAATCAGCCACTAGGTTTCATAAAACCACAGAAATTTCATAGCTCTGAGAGGTCTACACTCGATGGCTCCAGCAGGCCCTCAAGTCATCCAGAAGGACTGGAGGACAGACAGACAGATCTCACAATCAACCAGTTCCTCAGGAAAATAACCTAAAATACTGATTCTTCCCAAACTTACAGGAGAGGTGAAGAAAAGGAAATGGAAAATTAAATTCAAAACTCAGTGTCTAAATCTACTCTTTTATGCTTTTCTACAGCTGAAAAGATCCGAATCAAGCATTTTTTTAGTCTAAGGCAGCTGATACAATCACACAAATAACCGACACACAAAACTTCAAGGTTTTAGGGACGATCTTGCAAGAAGCTTCTGTAAGACCTAAGCTTTACTGCATCTGAGACATCTCAGTCTTAGAAATTCCCTTGTCCCAAATACTTCCTGAACCTCACCTGTATTTCACATTTTAGCTCATGCCTTGTCCATAACTACAGCACCCCAAGCTACACCTCTGCTGCCCCAAACATGTAAAAGACTTTACTATATCATGTAGATTGCCCTGCAAGACCTTATTCCTGAGTAGTAAGTATTCTCCTTGAGTGAATGGAGGAAGCTTACATATATATATATACATGTACATATACATATTTATATGAAACATTATACTGCAGCCCTCCTCTTCCCCAACTCCAACATGGATTTATCTGTCTACATGTCTGCTTGTCAATCACTCTTCGACGCTTCTACACAAACATCTCTAGAGAAGTGGAAAGGGAATGATTTAGCTAAGACAAATTAAAAACTTTGAAGATGACATCCGATTGATGCGTTTTCTTTACCTGTTTGTTCTGTCAGTCAGAAGCAATTTTACTCAGTTTTTGCTCCGCTGTTGCATTCAGCAGGCTAACCACGGTTTCCAAACACGCTCCCTTCAGTTCCATATGTGGGCTGTCACCCAGCTCAGAAGAGGTCTCAGACCAAGTTTTAAGTCTGCAGTCCCCTGGGATCAGCTGTGATTAGTCCAGCTAGCTTCACTCAGACTTGGGGTTTGTGGCTCACACCCCATCAGGAGCTAGGAAAACACTGCCCATTTTCCAAGCAGCCTTCTGAGAGCAAAGTGTTATTTGGCACCTACATTACTTCAAGAGCCAATGGATTGCTTATTATTAAAACAGACTATACACAGACCTGTTACTCCTTGAGACTTCCCACTCTATGAATGTAGGTTCCCGCTTTTGATTTCCTTCAGGCACATTTAGCACAGCCACTTCCTGACACTCTGGACTTCTCCTCACCTTTTCAGGAAAAGACTTTGGATTGCGTGGTAGTTCTTCATACCTGAGTTTTCAGCCTCATGAAAGAAGGTTTACATCTTTGCTGGAGTTAGCGTACAGGTTGCTCAAAGCTACTGCAAATTTTTGCAGTTGCCCTCTAGTCATCTGTTCTGAGATCCAGTTATCAGGATTTACTGGGCTGCTCTCTTCCCCTTCCTTCCTATGCTCTGCAGCTAAGCTTGAAGAGGGTATTTGTACAAGAACATCCCATAATCCCATACTCGAAGACATCATCTCATTGACTAGGTCCCATGAAGTGGTCGTGTAAGGACCATGTTCGTGTGCTGACTACTGTACAACAGCCCTTCACCAATTATACACAGCTACTAGGAAACAACTATGGAGCAATACAAACTTTACAACAATTCTATCACAAATCCTTGACGTTTCTTTTGAGGAAGGAAATAGAAAAGTTTCATGTAAGTGTTTACACCCATCTAATCGTGTTACAATAGACATATACTGATCATCATGCAGGGGCTGTTCAAGTTAGTAGAAGACCTTCTAAGTGTTTCCACTGAATTGAATATACCCGCTGTTGGGGCCTGTGATACGTTTCACGGTCAAATAGGTATATTTACAAAATGGGCAGAATGACTGGAGAAATCTGCTTGGCTGACTAGAATTTGAAGTGCTGCATAACCAAGAAATTAAGCCAGTGGGCTTTCTTTCTGAGCCCCATGGAAACCCAAGGATCCATCACAGCAGAGCAAACGCAGAGCAGATGCCAGGACACTTGACAT
>Ga0181612_108271_pt1 | contig 14277 bp, 3 predicted proteins | sample HoacroProtozoa21_FD_119630 | JGI IMG/M metagenome (GOLD analysis project Ga0181612, IMG submission 119630) | Hoatzin crop microbial communities from Cojedes, Venezuel. Combined Assembly of Gp0051906, Gp0051904, Gp0051908 | reverse complement strand
GAACTAGATGATCTTTAAGGTCCCGTCTAACCCAAACCATTCAACGATTCTATCTCCTCACCATGTATTCCAGGCTTCTGCACCTCATCTGTCAGAGAACTGGAGATAATAATACTTCTCTGCATTTCTGCAGTGTGTAGATACACTAATGATCGTGGGGTGTTCAAATGCTAAAGTGCTGGGACCCACAAAAAAATTGTTAGCTGGTGGATGACAGTGGGAGTTCACAATACTTAGGCAGTACCTGCTGCAGTTCTGCATTGTGCAAAGGACTGAATTCTTTGCTGTAGTTGGCTGAAATCTGAGATGTGAGGTACATGCTGCTTGTATTGGCTACTATATTTGCAACAGCAACAATAACAAAAGAAAAAGCAAGTAAATAAAACTAGATGTAAAGCATGCAACTGAGAGTCCAAAGGTGTCAGAAAGGGCAGTCCTTCTCAGCAAGGAAGAAAAATGTCAAAATCTGCCTCGGCAGGACTTTGTGGACAGAACGGGCTTGTCCATGAAAAGCATTCTAACTATCTTGGTGACTTGATGTTCAAGTCAACCCAGTTTATTGATGTTGTTCTCTTATGCGGGCTTCAAACTGGATGTGGTATTCTAATGTAGTCTAATGAGTGCTAAGCAGAGGGATCATTCCTTCCCTTGGTCTATGGGATATGCTCCTGTTAATACAGCTCAGGATACCTTGGCCCTCTTTGCTGCCAGGGCATAATGCTGGTTCATGTTCACCTTGCTGCCTACCAGGACTTCCAGGACCTTTTCTGCAGAGGTGTTCCCTGGCCAGTCACTCCTACCTGTCTTGGGACTGTAGCAAGGGGTTCCTCCTTCCCAGGCAGAAGAACTTGGATTTGTCCTTGTTGAATTTCATGATATTTCCTTACATCCTGTTCCTACAAATTGTTTTGGTTTATCTGAATGACAGCTCTGCCCTTGAGCATACCATCAGGTCCCCTAGTTTGGTGTCACCTGCAAAGCTGACAAGCGTGCACTCCCTCCTCCTCCAGAATGTTGATGAGGATGTTAAACAGGAGATGTTCCAGGACAGAACCTTGCAGTACTACATTAGTTATCAGCATTGAGGTCAAGCACAACCCATTACCCACCAGCCATTGAGCCTGGTCACTCAAACTGTTTTTAACACCTTGAGTTAAATAAATCCATATAGACTGTTATATTCTAACTTGGATGTAAGAATATCATGGAAGACAGTGTCAAAAGCCTTGCTACAGTCAAGGTAAAAGGTGCTTACTGCTCTTACCTGTATTCACGTCAATAATTATAAATATGGTTAAAAACATTATTTTCCAGATAAAGCTGTGGGATCTACCACCAGATAGCAGAATCCTTTGCCCAATGGGGTGAAGTTGCTTTCTTTAAGATAGCTTGCTTTAGATTTCTAAGAACTACCTTAAAATTTGGTGCAAGCTATGATGTTGCAAAGCAAAATCATAAACGAAAGTATGAAATGGTGACACAGCAGTTGACGTGGAAAAGCTCAGTTCCTCCATGGTACTGAATTAGGTCAAAAGTCCTGAACATGATGGACACTGTTGAGAATTCTGGGCATGTTAGCAACAGAAGGTCAGTTCTTAAAATGCCATGTACCCCTTCAGTCCGTCTCATCATCTACTTCCTGCAAAGCAGAAAAGTTTGAAATTAGAGATCACTGGTAATGCCTGCAACTGTGAGGAAGAGAAAACCTAACATGAAATTCAATTAAAGACAGTGAGCCCAGCCACTCCAATTCAAAACAATCCTGAGACATTTAATTCCAAAGTAATCAATGTTATGATGTACATTATTCAATCAAAACTGAATAGAAAGGCAACAAAATTATTCAAAATCTCAATGTTCTCGAAATGTAAATACTACAAAAACACCACATTAAGATCATCCTTGGATATAGGGTTGTTTTCCACAGTCATCTGATTAATTGCTTTTCTTGATGCAGATCAAAATATCAGCCTAAAGAAAGATTACTGAAATCATCTCAGAAGCATTAGTCAGCTGATGTAGGCAAACCAAATTCTGCAAAATGATGAGGACAAAAGTGAACTTGGTGATACAGACAACTAATGCAGACTGGCATAGTGTCAGAGCTCTACATTACACTAAAACATGCCTTCAGTCACAACAGGACAATGCCAATTCAAGTGATACATCATTTTACTTAAGTGCAAAGGACAGAATATATTTCTTACAGAAAACAGACAGAGCAAGAGAATTTATTTCAAAAAACCCAAGATTAATATTGTTCACAGGATCTTTTTCAGAGTGATAAATCACTATTCACTATATTTTCATTAAATAAAAAGTTTTGTAAAACACAAAAAATTTGTAGCCCAAATACATTTCACCTTTCAATAAGGTGAGATTAAAATATTTCTGTTTGAAAATCAATGCTTCCTTTACTAATATAGTCCCTGAAGTCTAGGCTAAGGGGCAATGGATATGAAGCCTTTCCAAACTTATTATTGCATGTCCAGAACCATCTAACTACTTAAAGGTTTAAGACTTACTGAACAGAGACCTTTATACAGCAATATCTGTTTGACTATGCGACCCAAAACCTACAGAAGTTGAGAGTATAATACACCTCTACAACAACAATAATGTGTGGCAGTAACCTCAAATTTCAAAATTCTCATAAAAATCACCCAAAAGTAGTGTGAAGTTACACTTTGCACAGATAACCTATTGAATTTTATTACCTAATTTTCTCAGTGTACGGAAGTACATACAACTACCTGGCAGGAAATTAGGTTTAACCGTATCTGAAAGTGCAGACGTCAAAGTTCTGCACTTATCCAGACAAACTCAAATATCTTGGAATCAAATTTCCAAATAAATTAGAACCGGCTTAATATTCAATAATGATGAAACCTCTCCACCCATTGCTAGCAGTTATGAGCTGTTAAGGAAAGACAGTGTTGGCAGATTTTCATTTTGCCATTCAGTAATTTGTACATATAATTTGAAGAACTGGGAAAAAATATACAAATCATTCTCTGAATTTTATTTTCGCAAGCAATCTGAGCATGATAACAATGATGCCCTGTGGCAGGGCCACCTGTTACTGTAAGCAGTTGGACATCATACAAGCTGCCTTTCTAGTCCAACATTCCTATTACAGAACTGAGAAACTTTCATTGAAAAGGTGTTTTAAAATTCTTCAGGTTTCAGTGGTCATAATATTCCACCCAATGATTTTAAAACACTAGACCTTGCTAATCCCAAACATTGCTTTAAAATTCCTAAAAATTAGATTAATTTAGTTGGTACTTTGTGTGTGTATGTGTATACAAGTGCATGTGTGCATACAAGCACATGCACATGTGGCACAAGCACACAAGGCCCTCATTGCTGCCACATAAACTTACGAAACAGTAAAAGGAGGTTTAAGTCATCATTTAAAAGAATTAGTAGTATTTTTACCACAAAAAAATCCACACCCCCCCCACCACCCCCCCCCTCCCATAGCAAGAAATAAGTGTCCTGGAAAGAATTAGGAAAATTAGCAGAACAGATTTTATTGGTTTTGGAGTAAGGAGTAAAGAAATCTCTCACTTCCCATTTGCCACCTAAAGATGGCCTGTTCTCACCTACAGATTATCAGACACTTCAGAATCCATGGTATGAAACAGAATTTCTGCTTTAACAAATTGATGTCTAGAAGATACCAGAAAAGCTGCAGAACAAGACCTGGAGGCTATGTACACATTTACATTTGGCAATAATTCAGGACAGTCATAGATCTTTATTATGCCCAGATGGTATGTTTCATCTCCTGCCTAATTCATTTAACATATTTGTGCTTACTACTTGTAAAGAAAGAAATACAGAAGGAAATAACCCCTCAGGTATCTTCTTTTCTAATTCCAGATGGGTGTATGACATCTTTCATTTTAGAAAGAATACACAGCACAACAGAAATATAGTCAATTCAGATTAATCTGAATACGTGCTTGTTAGATGGTAATCCAAGAACGAAACTATATAAATATTCCTTAAGATGTCACTGATTAATATTAGCCTTCCAAAAAAAAAAAAATCAAAACCAAACCTGTGTTTCAAAACAGGCAGACTCTAAATCATATTAATACAATAGAAACTTGATTGCCTATGAGCAATCTTGGAGCAGGCAGACTATTTTTCATATTATACCTGGTATGATTTTTGTAGACAAGGTGGTAAATAAATGTGCATTATAAATTATTAAAAACATTACAGTGAATAATGTATCTCTCATTTTCATATGAAAGCTTTTACCTACACCCAGCTCCCAATCAATTCAAATAATCGTGTGCATTTTTCCCATGCACCTAAAATAGGAATACTAATTTTAAAATAAAACAGTATGCTTCACAAAGCTATTGTGGAAGGATACATGTTTATGTTACAAAAGTCCTCCATGAATTTGCTTGCCTAGGAACACATCTATCATTCCAGATTTCATGACGAAGAAAGAAACAAGTTATTGACAGTTTGGGGCACAGAGAAGTGGCAGTGCTACAACAGTCTCAGGGCAGTAGTGCTAGAGTCTGCAGTCATCAAGAGGTAGACAGGATACGCTCACCATTTAGTAGAATTTATTAGAAAATACTCAATGTATGTCACATTTACACAAGAACCATTAACTCCAAAGAGGGAAAGCCAGCATGTCATTGGAGCCACAGTTCACTGGCTTGGTTTTCATGTTTGTGACACACAACATTACAGTTCACACTGTTTCCACTTAGTTTAGTTCACAAAAAATCACAAGAGTTAATTTATTAATCACTTTCTAAACAAAGAATGCAAATCCATCTCCAATTATATTCGTATCCCTAGAACTGTCAGCTAAAACTCATGCTGAAGTAATCTGAGTTTTCTTCTGCAACTTGACAAATAGGATTTGTGTTACAACTTGATTCAACCATTGAGTAGGATGATGGATCAGATGAGCTCCAGAGGTTCCTTTTGGTCTAAACCATTATGTGATTCTACACATTATCACAGTGTAACTGCTGTTTCTAAGAGGTACCAGACTAAAAAGAAAGCTAGCCAAGCTGCCAAATTTCCTACCTCAATGCTACATGTTCCTGGACACTTGAATAAAAATTGTATGTAAGTTTTAGGAGTAATTGTGGAGACTGATTTCATCTTTAAAAAGTAAGCATGAACTTGGATGCACATCTGGCATCTCTTAAGCCTTCAGAAGTGGTTTCAATCAGTGAGACAATGATTTTGTAATCAAGTGCTTGTGGCACTGAAAGGTAAGACGGATGAAAGAGGCCTCCTTAATGTTCCTTTATTTCATGAAAGGCAGCAAGAAAGATTAAGAAATATTTACCCTCAAATATCCTACTAATCATAAAGACAGCGAATTTATCTGAGATGTAGGACACACAAATTTCAGTCTCTTCAGAGACAGAAAATAATTGAATTCCAGACATCCACAGTAAGTAGTCTGATCATGGATCTTGTAGAAGAGTATGGTCACTCCTTCTGGTATCATGCTGAACCAGAGTAGTGTAGTCCAAGACATACAGAAATACTTCCATTCAAACGTGAGTAAGCTTGGGCAGGATCCAGAAACCAACTGCTTCCGACTGACAAGCCCTGATGTCCTTCTGTGCATGCTCATTAACAGCTACCCAAGCACTTTGGCAGAACTTCGAGGAAAATGTTGGTGGCCCAGTCCACCAGGTACTTGTGAGTTCAGAAGTAGTCGAACTGGAGTTCAGGGATCCATGTTTTCTACTTCAGCACTTAAGTTTTATTTATACATCTAAGCACTGGTGCATAAGATAGGGCTAAATATACAGAAAGAATTAACATGAGGAGTTATGAAGGCATGCAAGAGAGAGGAAAAATCCATCAGTTGCTTTGATAGTCATGAGAGGGTGATATCAACAGAGGAAAGTGATCTCCCTGTAATGAAGGAGAAATAGCTCCCAATGGGAGGAAGGCCAAAGGTGAAAGGCACAGCTTTTCAGTGAATGAGATGCAAGAAGCACACACTTGGCTTCACTAATTTAATGTTCAGTCAAAGTATCTGCAATAATTTCTATATACCTCTGTCTTTTAAAATCAATGTTGCATTTCTCCAGTAGCTTTGATCTACTGAGAGATCTAAATTTTAAACTCTGCTCTAGGTTTGAGCAAAGTTACTTTAACTCAAATTAAGTGTTAGGAAGAGCAGTCTGGCTTCCTTCTGAAATACATTCCATTCCTTTCATCCTGCAAATGGTTCTTACCCAACAAAACACACCGGGGACTGACAAAAATAGGTATGATTTTTCTGGGTATTGCAGGCTATAGTCAGAAAGGACACTTTTTGGCAGTGAGGAAAGGATGGCTCCCTCTTACAGTTCCTAGAGCTGGGGGACTTGGGTCTTGTACAGACAAAGGCAGCCTTCCCTCCGGATGGAAAAGGGGTTTTTTTGCTCTAAGGCACTTCTCTTAGTTAAAGGCAAAAGAAAGGAAGAAAGAAACTAACAATCAGTTTCTGGGTATCAGCCAAGGAAAGATATGCCTGAATCCATTAGACTGAGAAGGTTTCATTGTGTAGCTGTTCTAAAAGATTAAGTAGCATGGCTGGGTTCTGACTAAAGAACCTGAATTAGAATTACAACATTCATTGATATAAGTGACTGACAACAGAGTGCAGATTGTATTTTATACACCAGTATAATATCCTGTGCTGATGTAAACATGACTCAACAGCCCAAAAGCCAGAGAACTGTATTTAAATATTAGAATCTGTACTGTTGAAGTTGAACAAAATTGAAACTGCATTTGAAAATCAAAATAGGAAAACAGAACTTCCTTTCACTCAGGGACAGTGTTTAAATTTAAGCTATCGGACCTCAAAAGTCACAAACGTTACTGCAGTTTTTCAGATAATAGCCTAGAGTGCCAACTGGAAAAAATATCTATGCTCTAATCTCTTGTCAGCCACTACTACAAAAGAGATTGTGAAAATCAGCACTATTTTGGTATGATTTTCTCTCTGTCCTCTGACTTTTATGAGGGTTCAAAAAAACCCCATTCCTGCAGCTAAGACCTCCATCTATACTAAAATCTCCACCAGTTTCCATGGGAAGAGCAGGGCATTTTGTTTCAGCATTCTTATGTACCTTTCTTCACAATAAAAGTACAGGATGCCCTGTACAAACAAATGCAGTTAGCATTAGAGTAGCAAGAGAAAACACTTCATATTTAGACTATATCCTGCTCCGAGGAAGAAGTTGCAGCTTATGATTTATATTCAGAGATCTAAGGTCAGACAGGACTAGGTCACTTTATCTAATTCTCTGTATCATAGGACACTACTTTTGAGGTCTTTACATTTAGTTGTCATTCAACTCATAAATCACTTCTATGAAGCTTCAAATTTTTAATTTCTGGAAGGCATAACTGCCATATTCCAGTATCAGTCTCACCAATAATGCATACAGAGGCAAATAGTCATTGCCCTTCTTGTATTTAACTAAGCAAAATTTGTTTTGCATTTGCTGCCACAGTATCATCCTAGGAGTTCATATAAAGATACTTCTCCATTAATTTCCCCAGGTTGCCCAATTAGAGACTCCATTGCCCATATGTAAATGCCACCCCGTGTCTCCAGCGCCTTGACATTGTGACTGGGTGTATGAAACCACACTTTGTCTGAAAGGACCTACTTTTCTAAGTGATGCAAGTGACTATTTTCATTATTCACTCTTCCACCCACATTAAATAATCCTATTATTTGAAATATTTATAACCTACTTCCAGGTCACTGATATAAGTGTTTAAAAGGAATAGCACCCTTTCCATGAGTCCCCCCAAATTTTTTGAGATTCACCAGTCAGTTCCTAATGTTTGATGATGTTTGATCTATCAATGAGCAGTAATATTTTTATCCAGGTTTCTATGCAAAAATGAATGAACCCTTTGTAAAAGCTTAGTTATTAAAACTATGTCATTATTTTTATTAATTTAACTTACAGCCTTCTCAGAAAAAGAAATCATGTTTGACAAGATCTATTTTCATTAAATTAAAATTATGGATGTAATTGTTTTCTAATCTTTTGTCATCTGAACACTGTAGCAGCTTTTCTATTATTTATTTTGCCTCAGACTAGTAGGACTTCAAGTGGTTTATAAGAATATTTACATTGTCAATGTAGCTTCCTTAACACCAGTCTAATGCCTTACAATCTTCAGTAGTGACTCCAATATTCAAAAGGCAGACAGGTTTTTGGAATAGTAGATACAATTTTCCAGACCCGGTAGTATTTAGTTATAAATCAGTTTACGCAGAACTCCTTTACAGTTACTGACATATCACTCACGGAGTATATGGAGAATAGTGACTTATTTCAAGTGTTTATATGGAGATGCATTGTGTTTAAGCTGATATAATGTATAAAAATGATCAGCTTTCCTACCTAATATACAGCTCTGTTTCACCTTCTTTACCCTTGTATTACAGGCTCATGTTTCAAAGTTTATTCTTCCAGAAGCATCCATCCCTTCCACAATCAAATAGAAGTGCAAAGGGAGACTAAAGGGGAAATCCACATACATTTTCCTGAAACGTAAGATAGGCTTCCTACAGATGCAGAGTCAACTCCACAAACAAATGCGTGTATACATCTCCACTTTAGTGCATAGCAGTGCTCTTACTTTCACTGCAATGCAGTTAATCATGCATCTTTCCCTCACTGCAGGTGGTTGTGTTACCATGCTGTTATGCTCCAGATCAGAGCTTATTCCCACCACACAATGTAGCCACTTCTGAACAGCAGTTTGGGGAGGAAGTACTAATGTGTTGTGCTGCTGGGTTCTATAATTACCTAGACTTATATTAGGGGAAAATGGAAGCAGTATGCCTGAGCAAAAATGGGACTGGTTATGCCTCAAATGAGCAGTTGATTTCAGCCTGAGAAGAAGACATTTCTAGGATATAACTATCATAATGACTACTGTAAAAATAGATTTCTGAGCCAATGGAAGAGAGTCTTCAGCAAACAAAAACATCAGAGAATGTCTCCCACATTTTATGAATTATATTCTACAGGATTTCGTGGCAGGTACAATTCAGATACTATATGCTATGGACAAATAAGCAGGAAACAAAAGCCCATCATTTTTAGATCAGTAGGCAAAAAGTGCTAAAAACATCTCTCTTTGCAGTGAGACACTAAGAAACACAAAAGACAAAAAATAATTATGAGTCATCACTGAGATATCCCTGCCTCTGTGAGACACCAGATAGGGACAGAATATATGAGAATCAATAGTCAGCATGTGAGAGGGAAGCCTGCACCAACATAAAACTGTTCCAGAACATGAATTTTGTGAAACGCATAGGGAAGAGTTCGAGTCTTTCACAAAACTTGGCAGAAATAATTCTACTTAGCTTACAAAATCTACAGGACTGAAGACTGAAAATTCCTTTGGTTCTGTAGAAAGACAGTGACTTACATGAGATAAACTAAAACAGAAATTAATTTCATTTCTCCTGCAAGACTGGTGGCATTTGTACCACTCCCAGGTTGTACAAAAGTGTAGATATTTTTTTCATTTCTGCTGGTAATTTTGCTTTTGTTTAAAACATAAAATGTTGTTTTCTCAGTATCCAGAGTAGTGTTGGTCCTAACATCTAGTAGCATGGATGCAGTGATAGCATTGCACTGTTGTGCTGATACTTGTTTTTTCTGGTTATATAAGCTTGATTTTGAAACAAGACTTCATAGTAAGTGAATGATGACAAATTTCTTGTCTTGCTAAAATGCAGCTCAGTATCTCTTTATGTGTTTCAGCAGTGTCCATTGTACACGGTGTGACTGCCAGGAACTAGAACAACTACTAGGAGCTTTTGATTTGATTGTTCTTCAAGTTGAAGGGAAAATTCTCAGGTTTTGGCCTTTACAGTTCCTTATCGTGGAAGTATATCTTTATCATTGTGAAAAAAGATCAAAACACATATTGCAGTGAACTATGCATGACAGGCACTGAAGATGTGATGCCTCCTCAATTTGAAATGTTTATGCAAAACTGACTCAGGTCTGGATGCCATGAGGTTCACCAGTGGCCATCTGAGATTCTTTAGACAGATACAGTTTCAAAACTAGAACCAAACACAGGAATTCTTGAAGAGCTTTTAAAGAATCAGTTCCTGTAGATTATTAGGAAAAGGCTATTAAAATAAGCCACTGAGAGAATTTGTAAAGATAGTAAGAAGTTCACTGTGTGAAAATATTCTTGTGACAAGAAGGCTTTTACTGATATTAAAAAAATCAGAAATTGTTTCAATCTTATTAAAGAGCAAACTATATTGTTCATGATGAAACAGATGAATAGCCTGAATTCTTTTCTTCCATTGCCAAACTCTAAAATCAGAATTCTCTAGTTACCTGGCAATTGACTTATATGTGCTGACCAAGTATTTTAGTGCTGTGAACTAATGGCCCTGTAGAGTACAAAGCCTCAGCTGCAGAGGCAACAAAAAGGAAAATCCACTCCCAACACATGGCTTATGCTATACTTCGAAGCAGATCTTGATGGCCTTAGAAATCTGTATCCCCTTGAGCGAGGTTAGAGAGGAAAAGCTATCCAGAGAATAAGCAGGAGAATCTGGCATTGATTTATTGCCTTACAGAGATTATTTATTTATTCTGATTTCCAGTTTTATCTCTTAGATTCTGTAACACAGCACAGTAATTCAAAATGAACACTTTAAAAGTTACTATCTGTGCATTGCTTTGTAGCCTGTCCTGAACACATTCCTAAAGCACATGCTAAAAACAGGATTTCAGGAGATCATCCTGCTCACCATCCTGAATCAAATTATTTTTACATCATAGCTGGCAGCGTGCATGGCTTGCCTATTTTTTTAAAATAGTCATAATTTCCTTATACAATTCACTCTGAAGAGTTAGAAGGTTCTTTCCAATGTCTAACCAAAGTGTCCTTCTTCATAATTTGAGTTCATTACTTCTCATCCTATTCCTAACTACAAGTTCAAGCTGCAGAAGGAGAGAGTTGATTGTGCTAGTTTATATTAGATCAATGATTTGTATTAAGTGAGAAATTACAACTGGTTCATTGACACAACTCTGATGTCTGATACCCTCTGTGAAAGAAAGTTTTGTTATTACCTCTTTTATCTGTATTAGCACATTTCTCACATACATGCTAATACAGATAAAAGAGGTAATAACAAAACCGAACTGTCTCAGCCACTTACTGCACTGATTTGACTGGAGACAGCAGCAATACAAAACTTCTGTTGCTTTCCTGCTACTCTAACCCAATCTCTATTTTACAGTGTCTGTAACACACACACCTCTAGGTACTCCACATAAAAGCGTAATTAAAACAAATATTACATGGAATAAGCTTTTAGAAACAAAGTATCTTTTTACTGCCAGTTCCTTCTAGCAAAGAGAAATGCGATGCTGTGTATTCAAAGGGTTTAGTGAGAAGATGACCCAGGGAACATTCGGAAGACATGAATCAGATGAGCATGGTGTAGTAACTAATATGCTGATACTCAGCATTCACCATGGGACAACGACAGTGATGAATCTGATGCATCAACAATATTTTCATACTAATTCCCAAAGCAATTGACAGTCAAAGCAGCTGAAATCATGTAAGAGCTGCGGCACGTGAAATAAGATCAGCTGACATTACCATGAATGCTGCAGTATTTTTTACAACTTGGGAGATCTAGCATAAAATCAAAACAAGACAAAGGGAGATGTTCATCCATTTTGGTCTTTTAAAATGTATTTATTTACCAATTCTGTTGGCAACATACTTTCTCTAAAAGTGCAATAACTGGGATGAATAAAAGTAGATTCGAAACTAATAAGCACTTAACAGCAGAACTCTGCGCCCTTAACCAAAATTCTGTTTATTTACAGAATCATTTCATGTAACCTAAGAATTTAAATATTAGCAGCCCAGTGAACACTCTTCAAAGAGGCAGAGAAAACTGGGTCATCTTATATTCTGAATGTTCTGGTTTTAAACCTGAACAACTTCAAATTCTGTTAAGACAGGCGCTCATTAGAACAAGTGCAGTTGTAAGTCTATCATCATCTTATTATTTTGAGGGTTGTTTTTTCTGTATTTTTTCTAAAAGAGGCTCCCTGTTAAACCAAGACCTCTTAAATCTCTGTATTCTATGTCTTTGTCCTTTTACCCTTCCTCTTACATCACAAAAAAAATCTTCCTATTGAAAAGCGCAATTAGTAATTTTAAAGATAGCTAGGATGGAATATTCTAAAATGGCTTTGAAATTGGGATACTCAGCTTGATGTAATTAGGACTGGCCATATAAAAATGATTAAAGCTCATATGCATAATAAAGAAATTCTGTATAAGTGCAACACAAACAAATAAACAAATCCCAAACAATCACACTACACAAATTACACTACATAAACTTGTGTAAGCCCAAGTGGTTATTATTAATCTCCATTACAGAGACAGAAAAAACCCTTGGATTTCCCTAGACATCAGAAATAGATAGTATATATTTGTAGTAATACAGAATATCAGTACAATTTTGCTGTTGAATATCCAGACCCCTTGGAAGTGGGGCAATACTCCTTAGAAAAGAAGAAAAATACAAAAACAAATGAAAAGCAAGTATTGCAGTGTAAGAAAGCACATAAAGAATGGAAAAAAACCCAGCCAACAACCCAATGGACAAATAAATAGTCTCTTTGAGAACAAACAAATCCCACCTTTTCTGAACAATAAATTTGTCTCTTTCTTAATATTATCTTCCTTCATTTGCACCACCAGACCTCCAGTAATACTAAACAAGCTGGCATGTGCAAAGGGCAGTCACACCCAGTAAAATTATTAGCTTTGCAAGACTAATATACTGATGACATGATGACTTTCAGTTTGAACTATTAAATTGCCTCACAGCCTTCAACACCAAATAATAGCATTAATCAGTTACAACAGTTCCCTTTACATAAATCAGAGAACTTAAAAGCCCAAGGAACCTTTCAGTACAGTGACATTTTTTAAAACTCAGTTATTTCATTTCCAAACTTCTTAAAAGTTAACTCAACTTTAACTAGTTGCATAGCCGCCAGAAAACTAGCATCTAATGAATGTTTTAACCCTCAGACTTGGCAGACTTCCTGTACAATAATGCACCATGAAAGCTCTAAGATTTATTTAAAAGAAGACTTCAGTGTTGACCTCTAAGTTGATCCCTTCTGTGAACACAATATTGAAATTAAAAGCTGTGCAGGATCTAATTATTTCAGCTCTGTTTACCAGAGAAACACTACCTTACTTGCTCTTAATGGGGAAATTCTTCCCCTTCTCTCTCAAGTGCAAATAAGTAATCATGTAAATAAATATAAATGAAGGACAACAAAGGCAATATTTCATTTAGAACTGTGATGGGCTTGTAAAGTACAGGTCTTTCAACTAATTTGGTAAACAAGGACAACAGTATGATCATCTATGTAGTAGCAGCAGAGATTTAAAATCAGAATATGCAGGAAGAAAACATGGCTGTCCCAACTGTCTCATGGTGATTTCCTCCTCTACAGTAAAAATAATGAGAAGCATTTTTGGTACTGAAATTCTTTAAGGACATTTCTCTCCGTTCTGCATATTCCTTTTCGGACTTTTGTCCCAGGATTTCTCATATATATTCTCTTAGTTTTATCTTGCCTGACTTTTGTTTTGTGTTTATGTTCTGTTGGTCCTGGAATACAAATCAAAATGCCACGTGAATCAGACAGCTGACGGTGTGAGCCAGAGAAGAGGCCACAAAACAATGTCCCAAATTCAAATGGCAAAATGTATAACTTAATGTAGGCAATGATCAATTCTGCCTGCAGATCTAAGGATGAGAGAATAGAATGTACAGAATGACAATTGTTTATTCCTTTACTAACATGGTCAGACATTGTTATTAATTTGTTCTCATTGTGAGAATGTCTATGAATTTTTTTTATTTCTTTCTGGTCTCCTTTCTAGCCACGGGAACAACCTGAAGGAAATTGAAGTCACTTACACTCCTTACGTATACCTACTTAGACCCTGGTTTGTATCTGGAGAGGCTTAGCTGTCTGAATGTTCATGGATTTTGTAAATGCTATCGTACAGTCATTATCTCTTCTTCTTTCCTCATTGTTGAATAGTGTGGTTAACAGCCTGGCCATTTAAAAAAAAAAAAAAAAAAGATGAAAAATGTTATAGCAAGGAGAAACACCCCTGCCAAAAAAATTTTGTTTAGGAAATGTTAAGGGGGGG
>Ga0181612_183747_pt1 | contig 14278 bp, 10 predicted proteins | sample HoacroProtozoa21_FD_119630 | JGI IMG/M metagenome (GOLD analysis project Ga0181612, IMG submission 119630) | Hoatzin crop microbial communities from Cojedes, Venezuel. Combined Assembly of Gp0051906, Gp0051904, Gp0051908 | reverse complement strand
GGTGGTGAGGTCCTGGCACAGGCTGCCCAGAGAAGCTGTGGCTGCCCCCTCCCTGGCAGCGTTCAAGGCCAGGCTGGATACAGCTTTGAGTAACCTGGTCTGGTGGAAGGTGTCCCTGCCCATGCCAGGCAGTTGGAACGAGATGATCTTTAAGGTCCCTTTAAACCCAAACCATTGTATGATTCACTCTATGATTCTCTAATTACAGTAATTTTCATACATTTGCCTTTAAGATGGGGATTTCTAAATGCTTTTGTTCAGATTTGCATGTAGATAAACTGTATTTTAACAGTGAATTTAACTTGTGGACAACCTCTCTCCTTGTCATGACAGTGGAGACAATGAAAACTAGGGAATCTCAAAGAGCAACCTGAAGTATTTAACTTTCGGTGGTATCTGCACCAATAATCAATATGAAAAGTGAATTTTAAGAAGTATTCAGAATATTCTGACTCTATGAATTTTCTTATTGATTTTTATCTATTTTCCATTTCTATTCCACTGTCTCTGTACTAAATCTCTTACTCATCATGGTCTTGAACCCTGTTTATCACTTACAACCTCTTCTGTTGTTCTTACTTTTTATCACTGAACATTTCTAAAACTCCTGTGGCAATTTTTTGTTTTCTTTATATTTGTCATCTCCCCAGCTCATGAAATACTATATTTCAGCTATCAGCAACTCTTGCTAAATTATTATCATAAATGCCTTCACTCTATTATATTGCTGTAATGGCATCACCTCCCTCTAGCTCCATGCTTCCCTACAACTCCTCTCCAACTACTTACATGGCTTCAGGCTCCATTTGGTTGGACTGTTATGGTACAAAATATGTGGAGGCAAAATCTATTGATGTTTATATGTAAGCTTAATATAATAGCTCAAGATGACTGAATAAGTTTAAAATAGCATTTAAAAGTTTCTCATACCGATGCTTGTCTCTAGCATGCCTGGCACACTGTTCGATTCTTTTTAGATGCTTATTTCATGACTTGCATGATTGCTATATTTTGTTAAACATAATAATATTGATTAAATACTAAAGATCACTTAACAACCACTTTGCAGTTTTGTTATACACTGCTGTCCACAAGCCTTTCAGTGCTTAAGGCTTTAATTTTTGAAGCCGATTTTAGTGGAACACTGTCAGATAACAGTAATGCAAATAATTTCTTAAAAATAAATTCATGAATTGGCTCTACTTGTCTGAAGACAGGCTCAGTCCAACAGCAAAGGACACAGGGAATACACAAGATAGGCATGACAGGGCCTCGCCACATCCCTCTGTAAGACAAGACTGTGTATATCTACACAAAGCATTTAGTTTATTTATAAATCTTGCTGTCTGGCAACGTGCTTCCCTTAATTCCTCCAGGGAAACTGGTGAATGACCTACCTTGGAGCCATGCCATTGTCTTTGAACAAATTCATATTCAGCTTTATCTAATGTCAACCCCAGAAAATCCTATTTCCCATCTAAGCAAACAAAATAAATATTAGTTCCTCCAGAGAATGAAAAACACACAGCACAAGACCGTATTCTGAAAAAGCTGGCATAGTTTTTTCTGAACTTAACCAGTTTTTAGGAAGCTGACCAAGGTTTTAAGGAAAGAGCTGTCTGAAAAGCGTTCACATATATTCAACAGAAAACTAAAAATAAATTTTCACAATGAAAAGTTAGTTAAAATGTTATCAAGAAGAAGATATTTAAAATTAAAAACATATGTTTATGAACTGTTAAAAAAATCCTTCCTTTAATCCGTCATTAAATGTGTAATGGTGGTTATCTGTGACTTTTTCTGGTGCCATTTCAAACACCCATCTTCATCTCTAAGATGATGGGCAAGAACATTCCATCATCTCAGCTAAGACATTCACAAAAGTCTCACGACTTCACTCTGCTGTTTGCTCATTTCTTGCTTCTTTGAGAAGGTATGCTTAATCTGGCTCTGATCTAATAAAAATGCAGTCATGTTTTCTTGCTCATTGTTCTCACACATCACCTTGAGTGCTTTCATACTTCTTCTCTTGCCCCTCATCAAATTCAAATTTCAGCTTTTGCTTTCACTTTTAAAGGTCTCCAAAACTCTGCCTTGCCCAAAAAATGTTGCCTCACTTTTTATGATTACACTATGCAAGCACCACATTCCTGCAGAAATCTTAGCAGTTTTCTAACCAATAAGTGCTCTACGATAAAACTGATCTCGTGTTATTGTCCAAATTTTGCAATGGCGTGGATCTATCTGTGCCCTTGGTACAGATGTATGAAATGGAAATCACGGGCAGAAACCATGTACTTGTTTGTCCTACTTTCCTCTCTGTTAACTCCTTGATAGTGATGAAGCCAACTGATACCTCTACAATCTGTCCTCAGCCAAAAATTCTTTGTTATTCTTACAGTAAATGGGATTTCTATGAGACATCGAACCTAAGGACTGAACACCAGGCAAACTTAACTTTCAAGGTAAGATGTGTTTACACAAGCAGAGTCGAGACTTTTTCGGGGCTAGTCCAGTACAAACCGCTCTCCTACGCAGTGCATTTCAGCGCTAAGTGGATCGGGGGAGTGCGCTGGGGAAGTATATCTGACATGACCTTTACAAAACATAATTAGTTCACAGCTATTTAGGAATACAACCAATTTTACTGCTAATTGCTCAGTGGCCATGATCTCTCTTTTTGTCATTGTATTTGGCATAGCTGGCAAGAATCATTCCCCACTTCCACTAAAATGCATGGAATTAGTACTTGCTAATTCCTGACAGTGATGAAGACAGAAGGCATATTTCCTTCCGAATGTTCACAGAGATTGGTCATAATCTCAACTAGTCTCAGCAGAATCTTACACAAAACATAAGAAAAATCAGACCAAGACATATTTTATACTTTAAACAGATTCTGTGATGAAAGACTATCATGTCAACAAGCTAGTAATTCAAAGTTTACCTAGAGTGGTTTAACCAGGATTATGTATTGCTCTCAATTATCTTTATAGGGCAAATAAATACTTATATAATCTTCTTTGATAAATACATAAAATCCTTTTACAATGCCTACGTTAAAATTGTAATGGAAGACACCATGGTCATCAAATTGTAGGGTAGAACAGGCACACTAAGAGTAGACTAAAGGACTTCCTACCCTATCATTCTTTCTCTGACAAGGTCAAACAATCAGGAATTGGTGAATGGTGAGGAAAGAACATAAGAACAGGGCAAGCATATTGCAATACTTTGCTGGTATTCTCTCTCAGCTCCCAGGGACTTGCAGCTCAAGGATCTCTGCAGGCAAATGTGGTATCTTTGACTTTAATACACTTCACTCCATTTTTCTTCCAAAAATCTGTCATTGTTTGAACCCGTGCTCTGGGGTAATGATAACTTTATTTAATGTCCTCTAGTTCTTTTATTATGAGACTGTGCATAACAGCAGCCCATTCACTTCTGCCATGCCTCTCATGATTTTAATTACTTCTATCATCCTCCCTCTTTAATCATCTCTTGTTCTGGCTGAAGCATTCTAGTCTCTTTACATATTCCTCATCAGGAAGTAATTTAAAACTGACATTCTTATTTATCTTCTCCGCACCATTCCAGTTTACTACCTCCTTTTGGGATGAAAGAACACAATGTAAACATTGCTGAAGATCACTCAGTACTCTGACAGTCTTCTGCTACTGCTTGCACTTGGCTTTCATTTTTATTATGCTGAATATTTCAGTACTGTAAGCAAATGTTATCACCTCCATCTCTAGCAACAAATATAGTACAAACTGTACTGGATAGTACAAACTGTACCATATACCCATCCAGGACCAGACTGCTAATGTCCCTCCAGTGAGAAAAATTAATCACTTTGTTTGATATCTTTTAACCAGCTATTAACAGATGAGAGGACTTTCCCTCTTATCCATAACACTGCTATGTTTTTTCAAGTATCTTCAGAAAAGAACCTTCTTAAAAGACTTTTGGAATTTCTAAGATGCAGGGTGAAAAGCAGAATACTCCTAATACCACTACAAGTTCATTTGGGTCCCTCTGGTACAGCTGTGGGACCATGGCTGCGTAAGAGGTCTAAAATGTTCTTCATTTGTCTTACCAGCCAGTATGAACACTTGGTTGCCTAAGCAGAACTAAAGACACCAATCCAACATCCATTTAGGGACGTGCCAAGAAATATACAGGGAAAAGCTACAGTATGCTTTCTGGCCATGGTCATTCTATCACAATCCTTGGTGTTGCATAATTATAGCTATCAATATTGCTGGTACAGCAGTCTTCTAATATCACAGTTAAATGGAAGCAAGCAATCCTGATGACACATACAGATTAGCTAGAATTTGATTCTCTTCAATGCACCAATGAACCAATAGAGATGACTGAGCAGCCATAATTTCTGAGAGTTATATCACTCTCCTACACAGGCTAGCTCAGGATGCAGTCTCCAGGACTGCAAAAAGGCTACGAAATATATTTTGCAATGGGACTGCAGCTCTGAAGAAGTCTCTAAAGAACAGCCTCTGCAAAACAGCTTAAAAGATAAAGCTACTGATACACAATGCATTGTACTAACACTGTTGGCAAAACAGCAGGGACAGAAAGCGGCAGTGCTAACAGGGCTGAAGCTTAAGACATCTCTGTGGCACTGACCTTTGTACCTTAAAGTTCCCCTTCCATTTTATTTTGTTTTTCTTTCAGATTCACTTCTGCTTGGTGAGGTGCACAAGTGAAGGCTTGAAGGCTAGTCAGAGCACAGCTGCTCCGTGGGACCCAAGAGGGACCTTGGAATCAAGAAATCAGTCTTGTGTTTCTTACCAGTGACCTGCTGGAGTTGAAAGGACTTGTGGGGAAGGAAAATGGTGCAAATGTCAGTGACTGCTGACAAATCAGCAAAATGACAAAGTTCAGTGCAGCTGATCTAAGACACACTCAACCAGCAGTGCTTGGATTCTGTACTTTCTGTCTTGGTGTGCTATAGCCACAACAGATGCTCAAAGACAACACTTCCCAGTAATGTGTGCTTCCTTGAGGTAGGAAAATCACTTACTGTGAAGACTGCAGACTGTAAATGCATCTTGTGAGAAATGCCTATGTGCAAATTAGCTTTTTGTGATTCCACAAGCTATACTGAAGAATGTGATGGATCCTGGCTAAAAAAGCAAAGCTTTCTGGTGAAGAAGCATTGCATGGTCCCACAACTGCAGTCTTGAGTAGTATGATGAGTAGTATGACAAGGGAACAAGCAACTTAAAAGAAAGACATGAGGAAGTAAGGACACTAGATGAAAGAAAAAAGTACAGTAAGGAAGGATGTAAGGGTTATTCTGAGACACTGCTTATACTCCAGCATTACTGTTTACAGATAAAACCAGTGTTGCACCTTCTATTTTCAGTAACGTCTATCTTGTTTCTCTTCTCAGTAGATCACAGCATCAGAAACCTGAAAACCAGTATCACTTTTTTCTTCTTTCTAAACAGAGAAGTATGCACTTAAAACCTAGCTGAGATAATTTTATAGATGCAAATATTCACAGTTGTTAACATTCTTCCTTTATTGTCTGTCTAACTGAAGTCATGATAACAAGAATCTCAAATCAAGAAAGGAGATTTTGAAGTGTTATGCCCAAATGTTAAAGACAGAGAGATACAAAAATGTATCAATAGGTATCACTAAAAGCTTTCATAACATTTCTTCGTTTTTAAAATACATAGGAAATTGCACACCCTTTTCTCTAGAGAATAATTACATAAAAAGACAAGGTAGATGTGACCTACTGAGGTGGTGGGAATTGCCACTGGTATTAGCAGGCATTGAAAACATTGCATCTCGCAATCCTTGACTGATGCAGAAGTTAATAGCTTTTTATTAAGTCACTAAACTGATGACATCAATAAAGAACAAGCACAGATTTCATTGTATGCAACGCTGAGGGAATGTCATCTAGATTAGGCATTTAAAAAAAAGGAGATAAAAAGAATTGCTCTATTTCTAAATAGGCTTTCCCACTTTCAATTTAATAATAATATTTTAAATAAAAACATTAGCATAAAAACAGTTGGAGGGAATTTCCTATTAGCCTAAGAATAATTACATGTTGAAATAGTCACCAACAACTGTCACTCATAGGTTTCATAACCCCCTCTCTAATTCTGAACACCTAGCTATGTACCTGTCTTCAGGGATACGTACAGTCTTTCTCTACACGCAGACAGCCAGCACCTTTTTACAATGTTACCATCACTATCTTGTATTTCTGGTCTCTTCAATGTAGTTCTGTCTCAGATTTATGCAACAGCTTTTGAAGTAATCTTTTTAGGCCCAGTGCACTAACTGTCTCAGTCTGTTTTTTTAATTCTTGCACTTGACTATACCAAAGTCACTGTCAAATTAAGTATCATATTTTCAGTTTAAATGATCCTTCTCACTTCTTTTAGTCCACACTTCTGGTATCAAATTACTTTTGGAGACTTACCCTTAGTTTGTGAACTTTCTGTGACTGTACAGTGTTTATAGAATGTAACTCCAATTTAGTGGCATGCAAAGGCTACACTTCTGATGTTATTAAACTATAAATTGATGATAACAGGATCCAATCGAGCATATTTGCTATTAACTATTCTATTCAAAATACACTATTTATCTATTTTAAAATCTTTTTAAGGAAACTGTTATCTGAGATGTTCTTTTCACTGTGCAATTATATTTTTCAAAAGCTATCAATACTCAAAACAATAGCTAATGTAATATTTTTGTTTATCTGATAAACAGAAGACATTTTAGTAGAATATTTAAAATTAGCTTGTTAACTTTCACATATATTAAAAATCGGACTGGTAAAAGTAGATTGGCTTTCATTCTTGAATAGCATTTCCATTTTATCATTAACCTATCCTTGACCAAATGAAGCACACCATATGCAAAGCAATACCATATGTAAAGTTTATGAAACAAATCGGAATTCTGATAATGATTTCAATTGGAAAAAACCCACAATGCAGTACAAGGACAAACTACTCTGAACCAATTTTCATCAGCTTCAAAGCACAAAACTGCTTCAGTGCTGAGGTTTCTTACTTCTTGTATAAAAACTCAAAAGCTACAGATGTTCAGGGGTTTTTTTTAGTTAGAAGATAATTTTACTCTCCTCGTGGAAATTCTCATATGAAAGAAGACTCACATATTGATTACAAAATCTGTTTGGCTCAGTGAATCAGTTCAAGAAAAAATGTAAGGCAAAAGAAAAGACACTTGATTTTACCTAGCAGTCCTACAATGTTCAGAAAGTCTAAATTGTTCTAACTGTTGAATTTTTTGTGTAATCTAGGCTTCTCAACAGCCATCTTTCCCCCCTTGCATCCCAATCTAATTCTGAGGTCTGATTTTATCAGGTCTAGCATCTCTAATGAGCAGTTTACTATTCAAAGTTTACCATTTTTATGCCTGGAGTATTGAAACGATCTTGTGGAAGAGGTTTTGTCATATGGAAAACTGGAATCATGCAAAGTTTAAAAAGAGCTGTTGGATTCTCAGTGACCACTGAACCTGCTGGATATGAACTAGACAAAAGACCATATGCATTTCTAACAGGGACACAGAATTTCTTCTTTGACAATGGAGTACTGTTTTATAAAAAGGCAGTTATTCTCTCACTCAAAACTATATGTTTTCATTTCTTTCTAAGCACTGTAATGGTATCCCTTTTCACTCCAGTCACTCTACTCATGTATCCACTCTCTTTTTCTTCCCATTCTTTGTATTTTGCCTTCTGCAGCTCTAAGATCTTAGTAGGCTGTTACCATCCTAATTAAACAAAAATTAATCCAAGTAGTCTCTTTTCCCCTACCACTCTCAGTGATATTAGGGCTTGTGGTTGCGAAGGGCATCTATTACTGTGTTAGAAGTCTTTTGCTGCCAGCATGCTCAGACTTCTATGCCCGTAAAGTCCCTGAGAGCCTCCTGAGGTAGGGAACATCAGCAAAGTTAAGAAAACCAAATATCGATCTTTACAGCTGTCAAGCACAATCTGGATGTAAGCCCAAAAAAGCAGTCCAGGAAGAAAATAGTATACACTTGTGTTTTGAACTGACACAAACACTGCAGCAGCTTTTATTTCGATAAAGTCAGAAGAAAGAGACACGGCAGCAACACTTGTATTTAAGACAGCAAAGACAAAGTTTCAGACAGCTATGTGGTCTGGGTTTCCTTGTAACTAGATCTAATTGTGTTCCCACTTAGTGTGGGACTTTCAGGCTATCCTTTGGAGACATGTAAATCCAGCATTCTGAATTACCTTTGTGGAATGACACACTCAGTTTTCAGGTAGCACAGTACTGTACGCAGGAAGTTGTATGACCTCTCCAGATCTTCCTTTTATTTTTAATTATTTATGTTTTGTACAAAGCTCAGCATGGTAGCTTTTCCTATTTGTGAATGACATAATTCGTATGACACTACGGAATATATATGAATTATGTCACATACATAAAGTAATGCATTACAATAAACCAGTAAGCTTGGCACCAACATCCATGCTACATTAACTGCTGTTGGAGAAAACAAATACTTTGTTTTTCCTGCAAACAGCTTCCCCTCTGAGTAATATCAAAGATGATCTACCAGTCCCCAAACTTCTAAAGTCTCCTCATCTTCTATAGAGAGAAGCATTTATGGTTACTTTCAGTACCAAATTGTGACCTTGTGTGACACAGTTTTATAAGTGGAGGACCAGAATTTATCAAATTCGACCTGCAGAAAGGCCTGGGTTGACTCACAAAAGGAATATAAAAAAGATGTCCTGTTTTATTTCTTCCACATACTTTTAGAAGCAATCTGTATTGTTCTTACAAACAGGAAAAATATATCTGCTGGAAAGATCCAGCACTACAGAAGGTAACTGTGTAATTAAGATGAGCCTGGTGAAGAAGGCCATTAGACTGAAAACAAGGAAACATGCATAAACACTGAATCCCACATTTCAGTGGTCTAACTTAAATGTTTTTCAGTTAACAACCAGTTAATAACCACGAAAATGTTTAAGTGTGGAAGTAGCAACAAGAGGACTAAGCTTTCTTCATATAAAAAGCTAACACATGCACACCCTTTACTCCCATTTCACATGTATAAACCAAGCAACACAGAATAATACATATGATATTACTCCAACTTTTTTATATAACTTCTTTCATAAAAGACTGATCCTGATTTTTTTTTTTTGATCGGTTTTTATTTACCACACTCAGAACCAGCAACTTTTTTCCCAGAGTAATTTTAGTTATTCCACTATGCAGACACAAATTTTTCCAAACAGGACACTATATACAATTCTCCTAATAATGTGCACAATGTTAAAGATTTCAGAATAAATAAAACGGTACTCACAGAACTTGTCTTCTTACAATTTGCGGTTTATCTTTATAGTCAGAGCACTGTTTGTGTCTCATCCAAGAGAATTTAACTCCGCTCTACTTTAATAATCACCCATATCTGATTTACTATGGCATGTATTAGCTAGACACTTGTTTTCAACTATTATACTCAAGACTGTGTGAAGTTTAGGGAAAAATTAAAAAAACTTACCTTCAAAAACTCTGAAGGCTTTCTTGCAGCTTGGTAGGGGCCATTTTGCAGAATTTGATTTTTGAAAATTTTCTTTCAACTTCAAATATTCCATAGGGAAAAAAGATTTGGTAGAGTTGTTCAGTTCTACAATAATTAATGAGAAAGAATGTATACATCAACACTGCAAATATAGCAATAATTTGCATAGGTCTACACTACAAAATAAAAATGTCCTATCTACTGTGTAATCCTCTGATTATAACATCTCCTAAATTGTTTTAAAATCACATAAACCCAAGCATTTCCAGATATAGCAAATACAAGTCTTAAACATGCTGTTTTGACTGTGTTCCTCTAAAAAACGCCTTTAGGAAAGACGACGACAAATTCTACCAAAATGAAGTACATAATAAATCAGGCTCTTTAACTGACAAAACAATGATGACCTCTATGAATGAAAATGACATCTACCAAACTGACTGTGGTATTAACTCTCAGTTCATATTGGTTTTCATTTAATATAATAGTCAGTAATATAAAGAGAGGGGAAGAGTCTGAAAATTCTTTTGGAGATTTTTTTAAATGTTGCAGATTAATAGGAATTAAGAACACATTTGCAGGATGATTAATGACACATTGCAAGAGTTGACATAATTTACTAATCTCAGGAAACCACCAGCTTCTCAGGATACAGTTTCGGGAAATACCTACATGGACTGCAACTCAAAACTGTCCAAACTAACCTGTACATGGCAAAACAACAATGGAAGGCAATTTAAAAATAACCATATTTTCTTACCACAGAAGAAAAGTGATGTGCTGAAAACAGAGTTGCAAAGCTAGTAATTAACAGGGAAAACTTCAAAACTCCCCTTTTAGACCCTTCAAACAACCATGGCTCCAGATAAATGCTAGTAATAGCCGCCGCTACCATCATTCTTAAAAGAAAGAAAAGGCCCTCCACAGGTCTTTGAACAAGCTTATGTATTATTACTTTACCTGGTTCATTGCAACTGTGCATACTTTCTCAATAATCAATATTTTATGAAGGATCAAATCATTTTCTCTGGCAAATTTGATAAAGCTAAGTTGTTTGTGAGCACTAGCTTTTTCTACATAAGAGGAAGGCATTAGTGGATTGGAAGCTAAAAAAGTATGCTGGTGTCACTCTAAAAATTCTCTGTATTTCACCGTGTCAGAATGCAGGTAGAGTGAGGCTACACAACACATGCAGAGTACAGAAATCTCTAAATCCTTCCATCTCATTATGTGAGAACATCACTACTGCACGCATAAACCTCTGTCAGCGAAGAGAAAGAGGCTATTTGCTCTCCTAAATATAAAAGGAACAAACTGTGTACTTTTCACTAGCGTTTTTTTATTTTTATGTAAGAGTTTTATATGCTACTGAACATCTTTGGATTAAGTACTATTCGGATTCAGAGAAATAGCCTCTGATCAGACTCTGCTTGCCCCTCACAGCACCAACAGAGAATATTTTGGTTTCCTTCCACAGGCCGTAAAAATCAACTCAATTTCTTTCAATTTTATTGTCCAAATTTAAACACTGAAGCCTCTGGTGAGGCATTTAATTTCTGTTTTTCAGAAAAGGCAGTGGTGACAACTCTTACTGGCTTTTAGCAGGTTGCTTGGTTATGGTTTAAACGAAAGATCCTTTCAGGTTGGCCAGGCCATCTGCCTTTCTGTATGTATGTGATGTGACCCTTTCCCTGCTGCGTGCCTGGACCTCCCGTGCACAACCACGACACTGAAATCTGCGTTTCTGCAAAGTGGTGGATTTATTGCACAAGTGCCTGATCTGCCCCTTCTTGGAAACACTTTACACAAATGAAACTTTTTAGAATGGAAGTCCACAAGCCAATCCCTGGCTCACCCCTGCCCCTGACAGAAGAGACATTTAGAAGACAGAGTTACTTGCAGTGGGTTGCTGCAATCAGAGCAAAAGCTGTTGTCTTAGGTGTATCCTGGGCACCCTACCATCTGACCAGATGTGAGTTTACCCTGATGGGAGAAAGGCTTTTAAGAAAGCCTTCAAAAAAGATGGGAATGCATGGTGGACACCACCAGAACAACATATCCAGACTGGAACTCACTTTCAAAGGAACTGATGGAAAAGACTTATTTAATCAGGGCTACAGGCCTGAAGTATCCTCGTGGGTCACATCTGGCTTTGTAGCTCTGGGTTAAACACTCATTCGCTTTGTCATTGGTGGATAATTGACCTTTTAGTCTTCATCATTTTTTTGACGTTACATGCATCCTCCTGTCACAGTTACGTTCAGCTTGCAAAACTGTACAAGCTAAAAAGTGAACTTCTGAATATATCTTTAAATGCTTCCTTTTTGAGATATCCCTCTCAAATAAACTGCAGTTATACAAAAGTAAAGCTGCAGAAAGTATCCAGAATAAATTACTGAGGGAAATAAGACATCATGGCTGTAGCAAGAGAGAAATATGCAAAGAACGCTTGCAACGTTTATTCACTGGCTGCACAAATCTACAGCAGCAGTGACTTTAGCATAACTTTTAAAAGGCTTAATAAATGTCCTGAGTAAAAAAAAAAATATTTATTACCCTTTACACTGGTCTAGCACCATCCATCTTCCTTAATGTGTTCATTTTACTAATTTCGTTACAAATATGATATCATCATCAATATTTCTTGGCTGACTTAAAAGCTGCCTAATGTGTTATGCACTCGGAAACTACAAAATATTTTTCTTGATGTATGTATAATAAGACAAAGTAAATGTAGTGTGTCTATTTTCAAATATCTTGCTAAGTCAAGCATATATTGCTATATACTGAATAGCAACATACAAATAGCTGCTGTAAGGCCATACGGATTTCTCTCATCTGAAGCTGTTCGTACTAAACACATCTCATGTACTGTTATGGCTCTCTATTTACAGTAGACTCTATTTACATATTTATGACACTGTATTTACATTTTAGCCACAAAAATCCTTTTCCTCAAAAAAACTACATACCTTTTCAATATTTCCACAGAATGGGTTAGGTTGGAAGGGATGTCTTGAGATCAACTAGTCCACCCCACTGTGCAAGCAGGGTCAGCTAAAGCAGGTTGCCCAGGAGCATGTCTGGTTGGGTTTTGATTGTCTCCACAGACGGAGACACCAAAGCCTCTCTGGGCAACTTGTTTGACCACCCTCACAGGACTAAAGTGATTTCTTGTGTTCAGATGGCATTTCATGTGTTTCAATTTGTGCCCACTGTCAGCAGGCACCACTGAGAAAAGTCTGGCTCCCTCTTCTTCTTACCCTCCTGTCAGGTATTCATACACGTTGTATACTCAATAAGTACAAATATTACTCCTGGTAATATTTCACTTAAATGACAGTACTTTAAATGTGTTGAAGAGTTTTGCAAATACATTTTGCCAAGCATTTATCTTCTTTCTTTATGCTCCCCCAAAAGTATTTTACTGCAACAAATCTGTTAAATAGCTTTCTAAAAATTTAAATAGCCCTAAAAACACTAGAAGTAATTCTCTATTGGTGAAACACACTTGATCTGTACATCAAATCCAAAGGAGCATCAAACACTAAGCAAGTGAAATGAGAACAGCTTGAAACCTCTATACACCAGCCAGGCAGGGTGCCAGGAGTGCTCAGGCTGCAGCTTTCCACACATTTTCTCTGCCACAGTGCTGACATAGTCAGTCCCTATCCCTGGCCACCAGCAGCTCCTCAGTGAACGATCCTGCAGCAATTAGTTTGTCTAAAAAATACCTCCTTCCCACCCAAATGAGTTCTTATTTAGCCCAGTCAGTTCCTTGAACTGGTCTGCCACCAAATTATACAAGGTTGTACCTATGCAGAGGACTGGTGCACAACCAGAAATAGAAGCTGGGCAGCTCTGCTGATCAATGTGAAATCACACTTTAATCTGCATCCCCAACCTGTCATCATTGCAGCACTCTCCCAGTTTAAAGGGGATCGCTGCAAGATCTCTACAGCTTGCAAAAATAAACAAACACTCCTGCATAGCTGAGTCATTTCCATTACTTTGTAACCTGTCTATGCACAGTTTTAACTGCTGTAATCGGCCTAGGACCATATATCATAGTGCAATTTTATCCATGGTGATTGAATTTACCTTTTTAAGCTCCAGGCATAAAAGACTGACTCCTGCTGTTCCAGGTATCTCATCTGCAGCACTGCTTACCCTCTTCTATCCCTGTACCTGTTCTGACATCAAACACCCCTTACACACCATGTTTTCCTAGTGCTAAAAGTCAGGAACACTAGAGATGAGGGTCTAAGAGGCCAGGAAGGGAGAATTTAAAAATCAGATTAGCTAGGGGGATTATATAGTTCTGCCAGCCTTTATTTTCACTTGTAGCTAAATTAAAGCCATAAAACCAAAATAAGAGATTTCTTTTTGTGTGTATCATTAAGCTCGAAATTTTAAAAACGCTTTTATGGTAGTATATTTTGGGAAAATGTTTATAATGTTTGGAATTTGTGATTACTTGGGAAGCAGAAACCAAAGAAATGTAAAGTATCAAAACCTCATTACTGAAGAAAGCCTGCGTGGAATAGTTCTAGGAAGAGTTAAATGTAAAGAAAACCTCACAGTGGATTAACACCACCAAATTTTGTTCTGCATGCATTTTGGATGTGGTTCCTTCCTTCCTTCCTTCCTTCCTTCCTTCCTTCCTTCCTTCCTTCCTTCC
>Ga0181612_121292_pt1 | contig 14278 bp, 7 predicted proteins | sample HoacroProtozoa21_FD_119630 | JGI IMG/M metagenome (GOLD analysis project Ga0181612, IMG submission 119630) | Hoatzin crop microbial communities from Cojedes, Venezuel. Combined Assembly of Gp0051906, Gp0051904, Gp0051908 | reverse complement strand
TTATTTGTACTTCTGATGTTTAACTGTGTGTCACAGAAATTGTTATTGTGATCTTTCATTTTTACAGCATGTAAAGGTATGGCACATGCCCAATGTCTAAGTTATTTATGCTTTGACTTTAAACTATTGCTTTTACTGGGAATACATTTAAACTGGGAAGTTGTGTATTGACTAGTTATATCCAACTGTAAAACTACTAGGACTTGGTGAAGCAAGCAAATACCCAGACTCAACAATATCCCTATACATGGGAGTAAAGAGACTTTACTAACAAAAGAGAGGTGGGCTACACTACTACTCTTTGATTAAAATATTTATAAAATAGGTGCTACTCTCTACTGATTTACAGTTCTCAAACAGCCACAGGAGAACTGCTAATTACACAGCATTTGTAACATTACCTCTACAGTGCTACCAGAGTAATTCATTTTGGGGTTACAAGTAACACCCTAATTAGTAAATGTGAAGCTTTCTTTTGCCCTTGGTAAGGATCGCAGTTATGGTTTAGGCAGTCAAGGTAACAGCTTTCATCCATACGCTTCTCTTTCCATTTCTCTGACATAGTTATGTAAAATGCGCTGTGATTTAAAGACAAGCCAAGCTTGATTCTGAAACGTATGAGCAAGACTGGTGCATATTAGATTAAAGAGGCACTTTTTCACTCTGATTAAAGCTGCTAAGCATTCAACTCGGAGAGGACGTAAAGAATTGGGTCCAATTTTGCACTTCAAGAAATACAGAGGAAGTCTGGAAAAGATGGACAAGAACAATCAGAAATATAATTTGCAGGGAAAAAAAGGCAGGAATGGGATTTGAGTCCAGAAAAGGTAAGATTGTGAGGACAAGAGCTAAGTCATTCTGAACACAAAGCAGTAGAAAGTTATGAAAGCTGAATTGCTTTCCTGGGCTAACAGAGAAGGTAGAAAAACTGGATTCATTTTCTACACAGATTTTGCTAGATATTAGCAAAAATCTTCTTACCTATTTGGGTAGTGAGCCATGCTGAAGCTGTGAAAAGTTATTCACTGGTGATAAACAAAATGAGTTAGACCAATCTATGTCTATGTACAGCACTTCATCCTACTTCAGTATCGAAAGAGGGAAGAGAGGTCTGTTGAGGTCCCTTCTAGCTTTTCAGTTATTTGATTTAAAGAACAAAATCTTCTCTTTACGTACCTTCGATGTGAAGCGTAATTCCCAGTAATATGCCCAGAGCCATCACACCCAGGGGTGGGACACCTAGAATAATAATGGAAAAGATATGGAGCGGTGTTACTGACAGGAAAGATATAACTGCCCATTAAAAAACATCTATTGGCCCAGTCCTTTTTTCCACAGGTGCCAGCCCTGGGGACCTCTAGCTATTGCTAAACCTGAGCTTAATTCCACACCGGGGACAAACATGCTTTTTTAATTCATAAAATGTTTTTCTTTGCTACCCCTCACCTGACCATTCAAATGCTTTCTGGGTATCATCTCTAGCATTGGCACATTAGCGGAGATTTCCAGCAGCAGCCCGACTTCCTCGCACAGCCAGGAATGAGTAGGGTTGACAGTAAATGGAATATCCCCATGGCATGTTCTTAGGTAATGGCTAACATCACAGCAAGCCATTTTGTTTTCCATTAGGGCTATTGCTCTAATCCCACTGCACAGTGTCATGAGGTCACACCATGGAGAGACCCCTCCACCTCTCCATGAAGCAAACGAAATGCCTAAGGAAAAGGAAATGTGCAGATGGGGCAGTAATGCTGGCCTCTTGCAGAGAAATGGTACCCCATCAAAACACTCCTAAACACCAAGCTGCAGCACCAGACAGAGAAGTCACTGATACAGCCATCAGTGGATTTCTAATAGTTGAACGACATTAGAGTCATCAAAGAAATTGGGTGTTTTTTCTACATTGCAAAGATGATTGCGATCACCACAGACTAAGCTAAATTATGATGCTAAGTAAAATCATTAGCTGGTATTTGAACTACTACACTAAATCACGGAAAAGACAAAGGAAGAATTAATCTATATTCATTTTACTGAACAGACGAATGCTATATAAATTCCAAAAAGTCACTTTTTTTGAGCCTGAGTTTTGAATTTTAGTCATGCTTTAAAGCTTCATTTGAAGAAAGCATTCGAATTCAAAAAAGTGTGCGCACAAATTCAGATGTTGCGTTCTGAAACATCAGATTTCCATAACATCGAATTCTTTCACTGTTTGAATCCAGAGTTCATATAGACTTTGGCTTTCATCCTTCAGTCACATGTGTGCTTTCCTCCAAGTTGCTCCATACTGGTAAACTTTTATTTCACACAGGTTTCTGCAGAGACTTGAAAGTTTCTTAAAATGAGGAATTAAGAAACCCAGAATTCAGTGCAATAGAGCTGTCGCATCCCATTAAGATGAATTTTAGCTCTTTAAAGCTTGTAAGCATTACCTACTTCTGAGGAGCACAGCATGGCCAAACTTCAAACATCATTAATGCAACCTTGAAAGAGACAAATTAAACTGGATTTTGTTAAACGGAGTTCTCATATGGTCTTCATCTGGACCAGCTGAGTTATTCATTAGAAAACATTAAAATATGGTAGCACCTCCAGGACGTAAGCTGACAAAACCTCTGGGGATCACTACGTCATTGAAGTTTCTCCTCTGTATAACCAACAGCCTGTGTGCTTTGGACAAGAAGTCTAAACAACATCCTTCAAGACAATTCTCCTTTTCTCTTGCTTTACATCTTTGCACAGGACCAAGTATAAGACCGTGATCTAGACTAGAAGATATAAGTGTTACTGTGACTCTTGAATACCTTAAAGACCAATATACAAGTTGATATCCGTATTAATATTTCTGCTTGTAGAATGATATAAACCCTAATTTTTGCATAGTTTCTTCAGACACAAATTCGGCAAAAATATGTCCCTTGATGAAGTCATAGCTCAGTCTATATGGCCCTTACCATTCTTTGCTGTGGCTGCACATGGCTAGCACAAACTTTTGCTATTGCTTTAGGTTAAAAAATCAATAGTTAGGGCACTTTATAGAAAAGCCCTTGCATTTTAAATACTTCATAACTAAATATTTAGATGTTCTCACTATTAATTTTTATTTTTTTCAAATGTTTTGAGATCTGCAGAGAGACAATCTCTTGCTTCATGTGTTTTTTTCATGCCAGGTATCTTCAGTGATCTACAATGCCTATTTCCTACTTCCATCAAGACCAGCTGCATTGCTAAAGCCTGACTGAAGCGTCTAAAGATGCTGAATAAAAAGATATGGGAATAAGAATTAACTAAAGGAATTCCCTAAATGTCCATGACATTTAAATGAATAAAGGACAACAAGGAGCCATGAGACTGTTCCTCTGCAGTCTGCCTGAGGTACTACAAAGATTCCTTCCTTATGAACCCATACTATCTGAAGCCACCATTTTCCTCTACAGACTTTTCAGTCCTTTTCAGAATAAGCTATTATCAAAACTCCATAATGTTTTTTCTCATCTTTTCCAAGACTTTTGCTACCAGCAGGCATGATTAACAGTGTCTTAACAAACAGGATTTATAAGATGCACCAGTATATCCAATCAATCAGTCTTGAAATTAGACCTTTACACCTCAATCATTTGGACAGTCTTACACAATTTAAAAACTACCTTCTTTTTGTGTCATTTAAAAAAAAAATCTTACGCAACTGAAGCTAAACAAGAAATCCTATTGCTGTAAATTAAACTATGAATCTTCACAAAGGGCTCTGTACATACACATCAGTTTAAAATCATACTTTTCATTAAATCAGAAGAGAATTTTTTATGTAGGCAAGGATTTTAGAAAGACCTTTCAGATTTTGATTTTGGCACTATAATATTTGTTTTCAAGTCTCATAAGCTTATCTTGACCTAAATGTAACAGATGAAATGAGAGTTTAGTGCAGTTGATAAGAACATTTAAAACCCTGGAACATGTCTATTTACTGCTGTTTCCATTCTATGGGAAGTGCTTATAACCACTGTGAAATCTAGGATGCAGATATACAGCACTCCGTTTCAATTATAAAGTTACTACAATATTTATTTGCTAGCCTAAGCAGCTTAGGTAAGGAGACAATTACAAGTCCTTGTACCAATAGAGTTGTGAGTCTGTATTTTCAGAATGTCTGATCATACATAGGACTTGCATATACCCTACTACTTTACTATCAACTACCACTTCTATGTATTTGACTTAACTGATCATATGTGCATGCAACAATGCCAGCACAATGTATGTACAGCTGCATATAAGAGGCAAGTGATGTGAAACCTTTTGAAAATAAGTATCAGAGTAAGTGGAAAAAGAGAGACACAGTTTCCTCACTTACTTCAAGAGAATGTAATTTGGCAGGATCAGAAGCTTGTTTGTAGACTCTACATAATAGCTTACTGCAGCAAAGGAAATACCTTAGTACTGTGAAGATGAGGTGACAAAAGGAACTCACCCTGTAAAGAGTGAGGTTCAGAACATGTAACACCAGCACTTTGCACAAATTCAGGGCATCCAGCAAAATAAAAGAGCTTGTCAGTGAAGGGGAACACAATTAGCACCACCTTGATGTCCCATTAATTTCACAGACCATCCCAGAGAAGCCTTTTTGGGAACATAAGCATAAGCAGAAAGCAGGGCAGGCAGCAGAACAGCAACATCTGTGGCAGCTGGATTCAGTATTGGGCTTAGATTCAATAGCAGGCATGATAAAAAGGTGAGAGCCAAACAGAGATAAATATACTTAAGCCCTCCTACTCATTCTTCACTGGGGAAAGGACTGAAGGTGTGCAGCAATTAGAAAAGACTTTTGGCAGCTTGAAGGAACTTCCTGGGACCAGGGAAGAAATGGCTGCAATGTCCAAATGGGCTCTGGGAGGGTTCTTCCAAACGCCAGTGGTTAACAGCCTAGCTGCAAACTCAGCTCAGAAGAAAAACCAGCTCACATCAGCACAGTGGACTACACATATGATACACATTTAAACCTATATTCCCAGGCTTTTACCTAGGTCTACAGGAGCTACACAAGCTTACATGTAGCTTACATATTTAGAGAATATATAGCTCAGCTAGTGTGAGACCAAATAGGACGTTCCACAAAGGTGGAAAGACAGAACTGAAGTAGTTTTGTCCTCGTTGTGTATAGCTTTGGTTGACTTACTTCTAAAATTTATTTTAAAACATAAATTAGCTCTAAAACATACTGACAAAACACAGATATAATAATCTGCAATATAATGAAAACACTTTGCCTTTTTTATTTTTTACTTTTAGGGATTTTACCACTAAATGACAACAGCTGTTTGGAACCAGAAGGACTGCACTTCCCCAGGGAGGAAGCGGAGCTCGTGGAATGTTTTTCAGTGCACACAGCCTGACCACAATTCAGGCTTGGGCTCAGGCTCAGGCTCCCTCTCTTCCTCTCTCAAAAACCCTCAGCTGAGATTCAGCAACACAGTGAATTCTGTTTCCATCTCAGTCAAATCTTGTCTTTAAGGATTGACTAGTTTCTACGTATAAATCCAAATGGAAACCTTGAATCTAGAATTATACAAGCCCAAATTCGGCACACTATGCAAGCAAAGTCTGGTCATTGAAACACATGGTTGCATTTTTCACTAATAAGGGTGATAATGTTTAACTTAATCATCAGAGACAGTTTTAGCAACTGAAATCAATATAAATACTTCTCTCTCTCCCTTCAGTGACCCTTTCCAATGCCCTGCACCAAGGTCTCTCCCTCTGCACACGTTCAGCCTCACTGCCCTTGTCACTACAGCCTGGTTTTTCACTAAGAAACGGGCATATTATTAAGTTAGGCTGTAGTTTTCACATGAATTGGCAGGTTTGTACATTATCTGTGTACTTTTTTTTAGCAGTCCCTCTTGGGGGATTAATAATAGTACTCAGTGGGCACTCTAGAAACAAAGAAACAATAACAGTCACTAATAAAGGTAAAGACCTGTGCCAATTCTGATTATGCCAAACTGCTTCCACATTTTATTTTTGTGCTGAGGAAATTTGCTCCCATGGAACCGAAATAAGTTAGTAATTTCTTTCACACTGGCCATGTCCAAGAGCCATTAGACAGCAATCCTTTCTAGGACCCACCAAACTGTACTGGGGTTCAATTGCAACGGGTCGCTACAAAATACGTTTCATGACCTGTTATTAGTAAGCTGGCATATCAGCTCTAAAGACTGATGCTACTTTTATTGTTTAGTTTACAGCACTTAGCACCCACTATGTTGTGGATCCAATCTTCCCTTGCATAAGTAAATGAACATACATATAAATAATATAGTCTACCAGACGGAATATGTATCCTATAAATTCCTAATTAAATATTTAAAGCAGATATAGCTAGCAACCCAAAAGAAAAATCATATTGAACAGGGGAGTAAGCCAGTACGTTGTGCAAAAATTCAGAATGGTTCTTCAGAACATTCCACACTGCAAAAGAACAGGGATTTAATAGAAAATTGTATCTTTCCCATAGTTTTATTTTGACCATGCTGTCAATCACTCTAAGTAGAGGTGTGACTTTCTGCTGAAGGTTCAGAAAGGCTAGAGCAATGTAATTGTTTCCTGTGGGATTGCTTCATAGCAGAATATAGAATTTTTTATTGTCTGGTGGTTTCCACGTATTTGAGATTCTGTTTTATTTGACTGAATCACCAGGAATGGAATTCATAGGTTGGTGGGCTGGAAGACAGACACAATAATACTTTGCATTTCTACCCTTCATTTGAAGATCTGAAAGTATTTTACAAACATTAATGGATAAAATCTCACACCACGGCTTTGAAAAAGTGAAGAAATTGGCAGAGGAAAAATGGGGCATAGAGAGGCTAAATGACTTTACACAGAAGAGGAAAACAGGCTAGAAGTAGACATTCACTGCTTGGTTTGCAGCTATAAAGCCATATGTATTCTGAAACTGTATATAGATTTATAAACAAAATATTGTGGGCTTTTTTTTCTAGTCAGGTACTCCAGAAACAAAAAATTACAAATGTAAACCTGTAAAGATACTGTGTTTGCGGTTCCCTGAATTGAGAATGTGACAAAGGAGAAAAGAAGCGGAGTGGGCATGAAAGGGAAGGGACGAGAAGAAGCTTTGTCAAATTAAGAAATGGAGTTTTCTGCAAGGCATGGTAACTTATATGGTATGTCTGTGCCTCTATGAATGTGAGTGTTTCTCAAAAAACAACAGCTTAGCAGCTCTTGACAAACAAGTCCTCTATTTAACTATTTAAAAGGCCAAAGAGAGGACAAGTTTTCCTCCAGCCACTCTCCACTGCCTTGCAGGGAGCACTCCACAGCGAGAAGAGAGATCATAAACAGAGCTGTGTGGTCCTCAGTGGAGATTTTTTGGCCATGAGTGTGTCAGTAACAGCTAGGGTTGTGGTTATTGTTATGAAAACACCTATTTACCAGGAACTGGACAGACACCAGCAACTCATTTTGTCTTTAGCTTCTGAGCAGTCAGAGCAATGCGGATGTGTAAATCTCTAAATCTTACTTTCAGTTCCAGGTATTTTGGTAGATTGTCAAGCTCTAATTAAGTATGTGAAATGGGAATGTTGCTGATCCTTTTCATCATGAAGACACAGAATAAAAGCTGTCATCTGGTCTAATGCCAGTAGGAACACAGATGCTTTTCCACTTTACCTTGTTGTCTTTTATTGTCTATTTTTTTACCATAGCATTTGACTTCTGAATTCCTGAAGTGTTGATACTTTCTTTTGATACCTAGGCACACACCCTCTACCTACACAACCTATCTGTGTATCTGCAATGAAAAACATGTTTTGTTAGGATGGATTTATTTTCTCTTCATTTCCCTCCAGGAAGCTGCACGTCTACATACTTCTTCACTCTTTGTGTCACTCCTTCCATTGGCTTTCCTGATGCCTCTTTCCCCCTGTTTTCAACCTGTTATACTTATCCTACAATGAAGCAAGAACATCCATTTGTTTCTGCCGCATGGTTTGCTTTCCATCCATATGCCTCTCCAGTGTTCCTCTTCCACAGTCTACTCCTCCTTTTTCCAGACCCTTTTCCTTCCTCATTGCCTCTTCTTGTCACTTTCAAATTTTGTCTCTGTTCCTTTTGCTTCTTTATTCTCTGTCCCCTTTGGCTGATGCCTTCATTCTCTGTTCCTCCCTTATCCTTTCCTCCTTTCATGATCTCCAATAACCTTGAAGTCGACAGTTCTTTCTTCTTTCCTCATCTTTGTTGTTTCTTTCCATTATCTCTTCTTTCATCACCCCTCTTGTCCTCCTGCTCTCTTATCCCAGCTGATTTTATCTTTCCCTCTGTCTGCATTGCTTGTGGTCCTCTCCTGTAGCTGAGATGACTGGGTACACATTGCATCCTTGTCTCGGGAGAGAAAACACTGTGTGCTGTGAAACCTCAATGTAGAATTTCTTGACTATGAAGACACGATGAGTCATTTTAAGTATCTTGCACTCTTTTATTTTTGTTAAAGTTCTTGTAAGCTTTATCACTGGCTTCAAAAGGAGCAGAAACAGGCTAGCACTGGGCACTTCTGAAAATTGCATTCAGAGCTCATTTGAAGCTCATCTGAATTGGTTCAAGAGGCAACACAAGCTCTGTGGGACAGGTATGCAGATAATGAATATTTCAGTAGATCTTGAGTCTCTGGCTTCATGTGCAAGGCTAAACCTATGTTCTTGTCCTCACAAATATACCTACAAAAGCATGTGAAGTCAGACCCTTATAAATATCAAAGGTTCATGAAGATGCGTTGTAAGCCAAAAATAAAAAAGAAGTTAAATTTAGATTCATATGTTAATTATTTCCCTGTATTCAGCCTAACTAGAAGGAGTACTTAATCACAGAAATTGAGTTTTAGCAAAAGTGCTAAATATTACTTTTCATATGTAAAATACTGCTAAGATTTCTTACTTAGCAGCATGCTACTGACACAACAGGCTTCACTGGAGGTACCAGGCAAATTTAAAACCCCAAACCACAGCAGATACACAGGAAGAGTATTTGAGGAAATAACAAGAGCCAGCAAAAAAAGAATTGTGGTGAAGTGGCAAATGAGTGAATTGATAAAACTCTTCTTCTGTCTTGTCAGTTGCGTTTTGGCACTAGATCCAGAGCAGTTCCAGCAGGAATGGGGAGGAGATCAGGGGATCCAGGCAGGGATCACTCCTGGTGGGGCATTACTGAGCCCTCTCAGCAGACATCGGGAAAAGTGCAGGCTGGAGATCAGAAAGAAGTGTAGAATGGAAGAATTTGTTGTTACCACTTTTACTGTACAGTCTTTCTATCCATGAGGGAATGATGCCAGGCCTCTGGAGCTAGTCCAGGCATGAGACTAAAATAATTTTGGCTCAGAGGCTTCACGGAGCAACTTCAGTTTCTTCTATCTCTGCTGAAAGATTGCTCTGCCTCTCTCTTTGCCTCTAGAAATCCCCAGCAATTGAATGGTTCTAAACTGGAGATGGCTGACTGCATACTCTTCTTCTTAGGTAAAATTTAATTAATTCCCTGACTTTCTGCATGTACAATTTTTCTGTCCTTAGCTGCTGGTATTATCTGTATTGCATTACTGCACTTTTTTAATTGTGTGGTGATGAGAAAGAACATGATATATTTTTTAATTACACTGAAATCCATTTTCCTATAAGCAGACTGAAATGCATCATGCTGGCCTTTAAAATATTGCTGCGCACTCAAATGCACAGATACACATGATGCATTTAAATTAATTATATCGCTTTAGAAAAAATATCCCTGTGCCTTCAGATATCACCTCTGCACGCTGCCTGTTCTGCTAGCATTCAGGACTTCCCAGCTTCCCAGCAGCAAGTGCCATGACATGCTGCCCGCTGTTCTCACATCTAGCACCAGCATATACTGCCTAACATGCCAGTTGCCAAAGGCATGGTATGTGCCTAATGTGAAATAGCTTCTGTGCGCTACCCAGGGGGTGCTCCGTTCGCAGAAGCTGCCAGGGGGAAGCTGTGAATCAGCTCTCTCCCTGGGCACCTTGCCCACGCTCTCTTTCCTGCCAGCATCGCCTGCCTCAGAGGCAGCACCGGCCAGCTGCGGATCCCCTGCTCGCAGCAGAGAGCACTTCCTGGCACCACGGATGAATCAGTTCCAACATATGCAAATTCAAATGTTCATTTCCAAACACCTCAGCCTTTGGAAAAAAGCTGCATTTTTATAGTGAAGGAATAACATAAAATGATTGAGGCACGGAGAAAAATGCAGAAGATAGCCTCAAGAGAACATGCCCTACAACTAGGAGCAAAGCCCCATGAGTTCTCTGTCTCCTAAGAGAATTGCTGCAAGCCTGTGCTCAAAAAACAAAAAACACATGGATGTTTTTCCAGAAATTTTGGGTAGACACATTTGTATGTGAAGAATGTCCTGTTCCTGGTTGGCCTATTAAAATGGGAACCACTAAGCCTCTCAGGAATATCTGCCACATTGCCACAGCGCAGCCAGACTAGTTCAGTCAAGGTTTGCAGGACAGCCAGTGACTCGATTTCTCTTGCTCCCTGTATGTGAAAACGGGTGTTCTTCATATTAAAAGGTGTCTTCAAAGGCTCTTACAACTGGCCTAACTTTTCTGTTTATGACATAAAGGGAAGTTTTAGTACAAAATTAAATTAAAATTAGGTCAAATGCTGAGTACTTTGAAAATGCACTCTTTAAAGTAGGGAACTTTTCCCCTGATAAGACATTTGCATTGTGGTTAGGTCCGTAGCCTACTGGTTGCCTTGAACACCACAAAATTATCAATAGAGTAATTCTTGAAATGTTGTCTCTATGTTGCTGCTTGTTCTTTTATATTTCATGTATCTTCTCCCCAGTGAAGCAATACCAAAGAGTCTGGTGGGCACAGCAGCATGACCTTGAATCTGTCCTGCCTGAGAGTTTCCTGGAGATCTGGGATGACTTTAACATCTATAAATTCGGAAGACTCGAAACAGTCAGCACCTCCTCAAGAAATGCTGAGAAAAGCTGTCAGATTAGGACTGCGAAGGAAACAAATTAACAACTTTCATATAGCCTGTGTCCTTAACAATGCACCACAGTCATTGAGAAGAGAATGTTCACAGCCCAGCATCAGCCATTCCTTAGCTATTCTGTTTATCTGTTTTTCATTTGAACAGAAGAGTTCAACTTGAGCATGCACAAATACTCGATCAAGAGAAGGACTCCAGAAGATCACAGGAATGGAGAAAGTTGGATCGAATGTAAGGGGGAAAGAAAAAGCTGAGTGGGAAGAATGGAAAAAATAAGAGCATGAAGTCCAATTTATAAGTTCTCTTTCAAAATAGTATATCAAATATTAGTATGAAAGACAGTCTACAAAACAGGCGGTAATATTTCTAGCCCTGTATAATTAAGAAAGAAGCAGGAGTCTTGCCTCTAATGAGAGTCTTTTCAGTCTAGTGTTATAGCAAAGCCATAAATGAATAGGATTGTAAACACCTTGGAGTTATCTAGCAAACACACCATGGGCAGCGTGAAGGCTCAGAGGTTTGCAAAAAGCCCACCCCATTTAAATAATCCAGATGACAGATAATGTAATGGACTGGAATTTTCTTCACTATTAACAGCTTGTTTCTTACTCTTCTGTTTCAAAAGAGCAATAAAAAAGATAATTTTCAGTGCACATTCAGAAAGCTAAGATAAGGTAAACATAATAGCTTGGTGTAAAATGTGTTTAGGTGACTAACTGTGTCTTAGGGCTAAGAGGGTTGTTTTGTCTCCAATGCAGTTGCTGCACTGTGCCCATTAGCAACCTTGAGAAGTGCTGCTGTACCACAGAGTTCCTGTACTGGATGGGCTTTTAAAGCTCTTCCGACTGTCTGTGTTTCTATCTTAAAAACACGTGCCATCCAACAACAGGGACAGGTTAACATTTGGATAAAGGGAGCAAACTCTCACAGGTCTTGCTTTCCCAGACAGATAAAGCAGAGACACTACTTTCTATTTTGGGGGTGAAGAGTGAACAGCAAAAGAGTAAAATCCTTCAGTGTTCGTTTCATGAAAACAAGCAGCTTTCTCCCTCTAGGCCTAAAAACATTGGTCACAAGCCCAAGTGAGGAAATGTGAAAATACTGAGTGTGAATTATATCAGACTGTGAGAGGCAGTCTGGTCTAGTAAGAAGGCTAATGAACAGTAATGTTAAGGGAAATCCAGTTTTGTTACTGATTTTGTGTGTGAGTTTATACTGATTTTTGAGAAATTCACTGACATGCTCTAATTCTTGGTGCAACCGACTTGAGACTGATGCTCCATCTACACGGACTTTTAAGTATAACCTCACCATTTACTCGAATTTATCTCAGGCCTGCAATGCTAAGCAAGAAAATTAATACTGAAGGGAAAAACCCTTGGGGCGAGTCCGGTCACGAACCTATCTGCAAGTAGGACAGGTTGGGCATGACCACAGCTATGCACACTCCCAAAATTACTCCATCCCACTGCCTTGAGGTAGTCTCAGAGGGTAGACAGTGGGCAGACAAATCACCCCTAATGAAGTAACACTTACAAGGGCACAATGTCTTTTGTATTCTTCCCAGCACTCTGAGAACTACAAACACGAAGTTGCAAGTTTGTCTTGCTGCAAGACGTTGCCAGATGCTTATGGGCCTGGAGCACTTGATATATGAGGCTGAGAGCGCTGGATTGTTCATTCTTCTGAAGAAAAGTGTAAGAAACAATTCTATTTCTGTCTATGAATACCTAACACAATAGCATGGTGAAGGCATAGAAAAAGTTTTCTCAGAGCTGCAAAGCTGAAGAATGAGAGTCGATAGGGACAAGGTTCAGCATGGGAAAGTCAAACTCATTACAAATGAAATAAAAATTACCATAAGGCTGGTCCAACACTGGCTGTGGGAACTCTAACTTTGGAGACAATGAAACCTTGACTGGACAAGGTCCTGAGCAACCTGCTCCAATTGGACTTGGTCTGAGCAGGAGTCTGAACTAGGTAACATCCGGAGGTCCCTGCCTACATGATCTTGTAATTCTGTAATAGGCCTTACAAGCTGTATCAGAGAGCATACTGTTTGGCATCCTACTGGCAGTACAGGTGCAACCTTTCCTTACAGGCTTATTTCCAGAAAGATTAAGCACTATCATTCTACTTGATTTCAGTCCCTTCTTGATAGTTCAAGTTCAACCATCAGCCAATTTCTTTGTATAGTTGTATATATTTGAAATATTCGTATAATCCTTTGTATTTATGTATGCTCTTTTCAGCAATTGAAAATTACGACTGTGAAGTCCAGTTTGCAGAACTAATGAACGCTCAGAGATTCTCCGCGAGGTAGACAAAGTGGATCACACCAAACGTCCTGATCAGTGAGAGGGACTGTGTGCCTGAGACAATACTCCCAGTTTCTACTCCAGGCATCCATCTGCCTCTGCTTCGGAGTTTCCTGTCCCTCCTGAAAGGATGTTGCAGCTGTCTGGGTAGCAGTAAAAGAAACAACGGAGCTTTTAGTGCAGTATTCAATAACCTGAAATTGGTGCCATTTCACCCTAACCTGCCAGACTGCATGAGGCAGTTTGCACATTATGTGAACAAGGGAACCATCCCTTCAGCGAGGGCAGGAAGCTCCAAGAAGACCATTAAAACTGTTCCAAGCTAAACTATTCCTTCCTGTGCTGGAATCCGAGACTGTACTGAACAGCACTTAAGTAACAATTCCAGCTTTATAAGAATGTTCCGAGGTGTCATTAAGTAGAGCACTTGAAAATGAGTTGTGCTTTTTATTGTCACGGGATATGCTCTGGTGTCTTTTCTTACTTTGGCCCTCCTTACTTTCTTCTTAAAGTTAACAAAGGCAGAAAGCCCACGCTTTTGTATGATTTCCCCTTCTGCAACTCCCATAAGATTAGGCAGTGCAAGCTTGGTTTATACTGTAAACATTTCATGAAAGAGCCACTTTAATTTCGCAGTCTAATAGCTGCAGGAATAGTTTCCTACACAGCTGCACAGAGTGCTGGAGAGGTTGGAGGTTACAAACGGGGATAAATGGCTATGCAGCACAATGGCACCGCGCGACTCCAGACCGCAGTGCAGAAAACAGCTCGCTCACCCAGAAACACTTTGCTCACAGTCGGGAACGCAGGCAGAAAGTGCTCATGCTCCATCATACCTTAGGGCTCGGAGCTCTCATGCACTGCAGAATTAGAAAAGCAGCCCTGAGTGAAAGGCTAGGAACTTTGGCTTACATGATTTTTGTAAGA
>Ga0181612_158434_pt1 | contig 14280 bp, 5 predicted proteins | sample HoacroProtozoa21_FD_119630 | JGI IMG/M metagenome (GOLD analysis project Ga0181612, IMG submission 119630) | Hoatzin crop microbial communities from Cojedes, Venezuel. Combined Assembly of Gp0051906, Gp0051904, Gp0051908 | reverse complement strand
GACAAACCAGGAGAACATCACTGCAGAGCAAGTGAAAAAGATCCTCTTTGAAGATGATGACAGAAGCACAGACTCGTCACAGCAGTGTTCTTCAGAAGATGAAGACATTTTTGAAGAAACTGCCCAGGTCAGTCCCCCACGAGGGAAGGAGAAGAGACAGTGGAGGGCTCGAATACCATCGCTGAGTGTACAGCCTGTCAGCAATGCCGACTGGGGGTGGCTAATCAAGCGGCTTCATAAGCTCTGTATGGAACTGTGCAACAACTATATCCAGATGCATCTGGACCTGGAGAATAATGTAGAGGAGCCTCCAGTGTTCAAAGGCGACCCTTTCTTCATTTTACCATCCTTTCACTCGGAAACCTCCACCCCCTCGACCGGAGGGCAGTCTGGGAAGGACACGCCATCGGAAGATGACCGGAGTCAAATCAGGGACCAGCTGGGAGACAGCCTGACACCCCGAGGAGGGAGTGGAGAAATGTTGCTGCTACCCCCACCCCTAAGTCCTAAACCAGAGAAAAAAGAGCAAACCAGGAAAAAAGAATGGTGGGAGAGTGCTGGCAACAAGATCTACACCATAGCCACTGACAAAACTATCTCCAAGCTCATGACAGAATACAAGAAAAGAAAGCAGCAACAGGCCATGACGTCCTTCACCAAAGAGGTCAAAGTGGAAAAGAAAGGGGAGTTCCTGGGTTCAAGAGGGCCAGACTCGCCCATACTGCAGCGGCCACAACATCTTGTAGATCTAGGTCAAATGAGGCATTCATTCAGTGCTGGTCCAGAGATCCTGAGACAGGAGAAGAGACCACGTTCAGGATCCACAGTCAGCTCCCTGAATATATCTGTTAGGGATGCCGAGGCCCAGATACAGGTAGGACATACTTGTAAAATGCTAATAATAATAGCAATCATTAAAAAGATACCTAGAAGTATTTTTTCTATTACTATTATTATAATCTCTTCATTAAATGTCTTGATTACATAAAGAAGTCATCGTGATGAGGACTGACTATTCCAGCAGCTGGCACTGATAAAAACCTGATTCTGTCTTGCCAAACGAAAATCAGTCTTCAGGGAAGTGTTATCAGGCGTATACTAGTACAGCTTTCAAGAGAACTTCTGTGACTGGGGCCAAAGCCGCACTTAGTCCTAAGAACTAACAATCTACAGTGAGCTCACTGCTTACTGCTAAGGGCTCTAGCCCACTTAAGGCTTTTGAAAATGCCACGCTGCTTGTCACAATGCTTTTGTACTTAATAAGGGGTTTTTGAGAATTCCACAGCAGAAATACTGGGCTCTGTTGCTAAACAGAAACTCGCTGTTTGCATGTCCTAGTGAACGAATAGGTGAAAGCATCAACCTTGAAAGTCTTTGTTCACTGTGGGATGAAAGAAAAGGTGATGAAGGCTGAGCATGATACTTGCAATACGAAGTCAAGCAATGACTTACAGTACCGATTGTGAATTAGGAAGACACGGTGAACTTTAAATTAATATGCTGGCACTACTCAGTCCTCTTCATGAGGCTGGAACCACCAGGTATCTTGTTTTCTGCCTCAACTGCTGGGCTTATGTATTTAGAAGTGTCTTCTAAAGAGTCTTTTTTTGTATCCAATTTGTTTGTAGGCATGGACCAACATGGTGCTGACAGTTCTCAGCCAGATTCAGGCCCTGCCAGACCAAACATTCACAGCCCTGCAGCCAGCGGTGTTCCCCTGTATCAGCCAGCTGACTTGCCACGTGACAGACATCCGTGTCCGCCAGGCAGTACGGGAATGGCTGGGAAGAGTGGGCAGAGTTTACGATATCATCATTTAAACCTAGCTGTGCTCTGTTGCAAAGGGGAGAAGACAGCCAAGGTATACAGCAAAGAAGTATTTGGGGTTCGTTAATGGCCTATTTGTTGGTGATAAATTAAGAAACAATGAGCTTGTCAATGTGTATCCTCTATCCGCTTGAGACTGTGTCCCTCACACTAGCAAAGGAGGCAATGCATGTGTGTGTCCAGGGGGGTCTGGAATGGCCCTAGAACCCAGAAACTGCCAGTAAATCAGGCTGATGCCTAAAGGGGTGATACATTACACTAGCCTTCATTTTTGTTCAAATTAGCAGCAGTGGGAGCCACAACAAACTGCAGCATAACTTCCACGCTTGCAGTTAGCTGTGAACACAACTGTCGTCTGGATGTCAAACTAGGCCAGTAAGCCCATGTAACTTTGAAAAAAAAAAAAAAGAATTCAGAAAAAAGGGGGGGCTATAGAACAAGTAAAAAGGTGACACTTGGTAACTTTTTTGCCCTTCTAAAATTAGCGAGAGGAAAGCTAAATAAAAATCATTGTAGTAACTTTATGCCTCACTTACTAGAGAAAGTGGAAATTTATTTTGCTCTGAGAAGAGCCTTTGAAGTCTGGTCGCATTCAGGGTAGCTAGTAAGTGACTATTAAAGTATCCAAGGTCTAAAACTGGTGAACCAAGCACAGACTACTCATCCTTTCATTGCTCTTGTGTGGAGTATTGCCTGAAGAGTCTACAACACTACCCTGGCTGCCTCTTCAGCTATGCCAACAGCTGATCATTTTTCCACGTCTCTAATTCCCCCTGAAGGCACCAGGGAAGTTTGTTTTGCTGCTTCCTGTGAAGCTGGGGGGAAGACACACCGCAGAGCAAATACCAGCATGTGCCAATATCCAGCATTCAACTAAACAGAGCAGAGATAAAGCGTTCCAGTTTAAGCAACACTTCAGCTAAGTTAGCTTGTGCTGCTACTGGAAATTTATATGTTTGCTTATGTAGAGCTGCTGTAGCCGGGAACACCCTTATCACCCTGGTTAAACTTAGCCTATCACTCCACATTGAGCTGAATCAAGATGGAAAATAGTCTGAAAGGAAGGGATCTTTGCTGTTTCTCTCCCACTTCTTGTCCGCTGCTGTAAACAGAAGCGGACAGATCCTCACAGAGGTCCATCCCCCTCTGTGCAGCACTCCTACAGGGACTACTACAATCTCCTGATAATTACCAAGGGGGAGGAGCAGGGGAAGGATTGGCTGTTGTGTTGTCGAATACATATGTGATGCTGTTTGCACTACACACAGCAAAGGGTTACCTTGCTGCACAAGTCATGTCACAGCCCCTGGGACATGCCATCTCGTACTGTCATACCACATAATTTATTGATTAGAGGTTGGAATAATTCATTGACAATAAGTTGATTTTAATCTTGAGTGACCCCTTAATGATATTCTCCCAAGGCTTTTAAAATGAGCACACCAACTAAATATGCAGCTTCAGTCCCTGCTGCAAACCATCCTCAAAATGGCATCTCTTTTTATCAGAACTGGATTTTGCCCAACTGCTTTTAGCATCTCAAACCTAGAACACAAGAGGGAGTCAAGAGGCTCCACTGTACAGCCATCACCCAAGCTGAGGTGTTTGCAAGGAGTCTGCCACTATCCTCTTGCCTTTCCCTCCATCGCCCACTTCGTGTTGTCACCTGCTAGACTTGTGCGGGGAATATTTGTCCCATAACTTTCTGTAGGGTCAGTCACGCTGTTTCCTCTTCTTTCAAAACTTCCCTTTTGCTAAATTGTTTCAAGGACATAAAAATTCTTTAAAAACAATTCTTTCTTACCACCTACATTGATTTTTATGAATGAGTAATTTGACAATTTTATCAATTTTCCCCTAACAGTTTTAACACTTCCTTAGGGGCAGGTGAGATCAGCCCTTGGTATATGGGAAAGTAGTGGCACGGTTTGATTTCTGTTGCTATGTCTTTATTACACATTTTTAGGTAAAGTAAAAGGGTGGTTGTATTTTTTGTTAAGGTTTTCATTGGGCATCTATACAGAATTGCTTTTAAAGCAGTACATTGATTCTGATCTCTGTTGTTGCCTAATTATGAACTGTATGCAAAACACCCAACTCTGCTTTTTCTCATTATACGTGCATTGAATTGATGCAGATCATTGCTGTACTAATCTAAAACTAAAGCAAATCCCTAAACTATGTCGGAGAAGTAAAATTGATAGCAGTACCAATGGAATCACTCAGGACTCCAGAAAAGGGCCTAGTATCTAGGAAACACTGTGGTTATGTGTTGTGGTTGCAATACAAAAATCCTGCTGTAAAACAGAAAGAGAAGCCCTAGGAGTGAGAATACCACCATCCCCACCACCCCTTCAAGCCCATGAACACAGCATAGCCCAGTGGTGTTTGATTAGCCACCATCTTGACCCAAACTATCATTTCATTTCAACTTTCTACACTACACGTACCATACTGGAAATGAGCAGGAGTAAATTTGGTGTACTGCTGTTGCCCTTTATTAAACTTAACCCTCCAAATTATGCACCAAGTGCCCATTGTCACCCTCAGTGCCTCTGCTTGTTACCACCCCTCCACAAGAGGTCATGAGTAACTTTGAGTAATTCCAGAAATGTAATTTAAAAGGGATGGGGGTAGGGGGTGAAGGACTCTTGAAGCAGTAGGCTTTACATAAGCAATGTTTAGCATGTGTTGCTCTTCCTTTCCCTTATACGTAAAATGGTAAGCAGGTGAGGAGAACAGCCCATGGTCACTTCAGGAAGCATCAATCTGAGGTGCCGAAGCCTTCTGATGCACCTCCAAAATATAAATAAATAAAAAATTAAGTTGGTTCATCAGATTCTCAGCTATCTTTTTGCTGGTTTAGCCAAAGACATCAGCAAGCCCTAAGGAAGTACAACACCAAACATGGGAAGCCACCATTTCATAGACCTGTGCAGTCTCATGCATCCCATCCTTTGGACTTACTGCTGCCAGCGTGCTGCCTTCAGGCCTCACAAAGCAAGCTTTTAGCCCGAAACAGGAGTCTACCAGAGCAGTCCCAGGAGAAGGGTCCTGGCACCAGCCTGTCCTAGGCCTCGGAAGGGCACTGACCAACTCTGAACACCCCAGTCGTGTCCAGCTGGATCACACCACAGCAGCTCTTTGGCTTTCCGCTTATGTAGGGAAGCACCTCAGCCAGCAGCACAAAGTAGCCCTTGTCTCCACAAGGCATTCGGCAGCCGTAGATGTACCACCTCCATCTCTTGGTTGACATGCTTTCGTATCTTTAAGCTGTTAAAATACAGATTCAATACTCTGCTAGGGATGAACACTCATATGAGAATAACTGACAATTTAGCATCTAGAAGGACTTACTAGGGAAAGATTTACATAGACCTGGGCAAAACTTTCTTTGTAAAACTAAGCACAGGCAACACAGCTTATGCCTCATCACAGATAAAAAAATTCATGTCCTCTGGACTATAGCTGGCTCGTGTCAAGGCCAAGCAGAGTTTACACCCGTGACTTCTAAGGTTCTCTGCCTTTCAATCCAAGCTTCAGCTTTTGTTTAAAACCTAAACTTGCTGTAAAATTAACTGACAAATTCTCACTTGCCAAAGAGGCAACCTCCACCACTAAATACCTTGTGTTAGCATACGTAACCTCCAGGTGCACATGATACAGAGGCATCGCAGTGTTGGTATCTCCACTGCAGAGCTCGGCGCAGCGCCAGTATGAAACCGAGCGGCAGACGAGTTAGCAAGTAGAGAGCTCCGTGTGCTGCCTGCACTTTGTGCCTCGCGTCGCAGCTTAGGCCCACGCTCAGAGTGCCTGAGCTGTTGAAATCAATGTAAGTTACGTACCTGGATATCTTTAATTCTCAGGACTCAGTCGTTGAACCCTTCAATCCCTAAATACAAGTTCTCAGGAAAGGGCAAGTCCTGTACAGTTCCTGATGTCACCCTCTCTGCTGCTGTCCTCACACCTCCTGCTTGAAACATCCCCGAGAACCAGCAGATATTCCCGTGCATCCCAGCTCACCAAAACTAGACCATTCACTTTTGCACAGATCCAGTTTTAACATGTAGGAGGCTGACCATAGCAAGCCAAACTAATTTATTTCTACCAAGCTAATGTGTATAGAAGCTTATTCAGAAACTGAGCATGTGGTTTGGCTATTTTCACCTTTAACAATACATTCTAGAATGCCATTACTCAGTCGTAAATTGCTCTTAATTAGCAAAATAAAAAAAAGTGAAGTGCTTTCTTCCCTGGCTTTTGCAGGGGTGTGCTGAGATTATGTAAGCAAGCTATTTACTCATTACTCTGGTTACAGTCATTTCTGGGAAGCTCAATGTAGAGTGCTAATCATGGCATATGACACGAAATACAGTTAGTTTTTATCCAATTTCTGATCATTCCACAATTGTTTAAAGAACTAATGCAATACCATCAATTTGAAAAAAAAAAAAGTTTCTCGTCTTTTTTTTTTTTTTAGTATAAAAGGACCAAGTTACCATAGCACAGAAGCACAACTGTTGGCTTTTATGCAATGTAGATAGCATCTGGCAGCTAGAGATCCCTCGCCACTGACCCTCCCTATTTTGAGTAGAGCTTCTGTAGGGATACAGCGCAAGGGTCTCGTAGCAGCCCTTGCTAGCAGCACGCCTGCCACTCCAGCAAGTTGTACAGCTGCAAGGAAGAAGTCGTAGCTCCTCTTTCTGTTGTTTCCACTAATGCCCCTCAGAACACATACTTTCTATGTGACACTAACTGTATGACTTCCTACTAAACAAACCGCTTTGGCCAAACATGGGGGGCTGGCTATTTAAAAAGAAAAAATAAAAAAGCACAGGGCATAAATATACATCAGTCTTTTCAGTTAATGCTCAGAGGTCTCTGAGCTAAAAACTGAGAAGGAAGAAGAAATGCCCTAATTCTGTGGGTATCAGTGGAGCTACACTGTATGATCCTGGATTAATGCAATAATGAGCTCACCTGTGGGACCAGATTCCCCAGATTCTCTTTATTTTTGGCATATTCCTAAGCTGAGGTTTGCATAGTCTCCATTGCCACATTGAATCAGGGAACTGAGTTTATGGAGGGCATGTTTTAATTAAGAAACATGGCAACAGAATCTACTTCAATCCTTTTATCTCAACATCCACCTTTTCAAAAGGTAGTTGTGTAATTCCATAAATTTCATCTAAATACGATGGAGCGCCAGGGCCCTCTTTCCCATCCATGCATTTGGTTCATCCGGGCTGCAGCGAGGTGCTACGCTTCCAGAAGACGCAAGGCAAAACAAGAGAGCTGAGCTGGCAGAGAGGCACAGGCACACAGGTTCAAGCAAGGGACAGGTATCGCCTCCACAAGCAGAAAGCAGGCTGTGGCTCCTGGGCCCCTAGCTCTGCAGAGGGAAGTGGGATTCGACACCAAAAGGAGAAGAGCCAGGAAGGGCAGAGCACGATGGTGACAGGGCCCAGTACTCCACGCTGTTTGCTGGAGCAGATGGGAACAAGAGATTGAAAAGTGTGCAATGACAGCAGTGAGCACCTTCTTTTAGTTCCCCTCACTTTCTCTTCTCTCCCCGCCCACCCCCTTTTTTGTCATTATTTGTGAGACTGCCATGGGCCCTTCAACCCGAACTGAAAACAGAAAGCAAGCCAAAGGGAGTGGACACTCCATTTTGCCAAAGATCTAATCCTTTCCTGTTCAAAAACTAAAATCTAATTTTATCTCCATGATGATGGCTGCCATAGGAAGCATTTTGCCACAAAACATGATTCCCAGGACTTCATTGCTCTAGCTGTATATTCAGGAGGAGCCACTAAAACATAAGAGAAACTGTAAATCACCTGGTCGAGCAACTGCTTACATTGGGTTGACCTTCTATTGAGTTCATACCTAGCTGCAATTCCCCTGTCTCAGCCGTGTGCCCTCCCTCTGCCTTGCTGCTCTTCTTTAGAAAACACGTCCCCGTGTCCGCCGCATCCTGTTGTGCTGCTACCTTTGTTTGGTCCTTGGGTGTCCAGTGGTCAGGCAGTCACTGTCAGCTGGCTTGCAATTTGTACTTTGTGTATATTTTGTTCTGACTGAATTCTTAAATGGAAATATTTTAAAACAAAAATTATAAACTATTTATGTTGCTTGTGTTGTAGAATAAAGAAGCAAATGCAAAATAAATTATGCTTTGGTTTTGTCTAGAGAAAGTTATTTTACAGTTACTGATGAAGCAAAGGAGCAGAACTGAGAAAGGGCCTGAAATACTTTGTACATACCAGCAGGGACTGCAGTTTTCACAGATGACTTGGGGCATTTAGCCACTTCGAGCTGCTGGGTTTTTTCAGTAGGAGCCAAGATCTGAAAACTTTAACAAATGAGCTCTACACCACTCCTAGCCAGAGACTGGGCTTGCAGGGGTGGAGAAGGATGAAACTACCAAGACAGTTAAAGGTGCAAGTAGACGCTATGCAGAATTTTGAAGCACCTGGACAGGTGAAGCATTTCTCCCTCCATTAAAAAGAGGAAAATAATTTTGGCTTTGATTTCTTTAGCAATGGAATTTTAAAAACAAAACAAAACACAACAAAAAAACCCAAAACACAACACAAACATGGCAGAAAAGGCACCTACTTTCAATCACATAAATAACTTTAAAAACCATCCTGAAACGTAACCTTAGGGCTTCAACTCCACAAATCCCACCACACAGCAAAGTAACCACTTTACTGCTGCTACTGAAATCCAGACCATATCTATCCCACCGCCACCCCAGACCCAGCAAGGAAGTCACTGCTTGTGAACACCTCCAGGGACAAGCAGCCCTCGCCGGACAGGCTTCCTCGGAGCGCTGCTTCACAGCCAGACTTGTGCTGCGTTTCCAAGCTCTAGGCATTCCCCAACCACACTCAGTGTAGCCAGCACTCAAAAAGCGCTCCCACTCTACGCATGCCCGCAAGCTGCATGGACGCTGCAGCGTTTCATCCCACTAAAAAGCTCGGCAAGGGCTCTCCCCACTTGCCTAAATCCCTCTTTTGATCGAAGTTGGATCAATGATTGCTCAGGGATGCGAGCTGCAGCCCAAAGACAAGCTTTCCACATAATCTCCCGAGTGAAAATGCGGCCAGCGCTCCCACCTGGGCTCACTGGGCACAGGCTCCCATGCACTGAAGCAACACAAGGTCTGGCCTTCAGTCTGTTACACAACAGCCTCATCAGCATGAAGGTTAAGGGAAACATATTAGAGCAGATTACAAAGCAACTAAATGAGGTTGTGATGCTTTAATAATCTTACGGCACTCCTGGCAAAACAGAGTGGGTTAAATCCCAACAGTCAGATCTAATTCCATTCCAGGAAACTACCTTCTGCCACTCCACACTTCTTGTTTAGATCCCACTGGAAAGATTTTAATTTCCTCCTAAACCACATTCATTAATGTAAAACAGCAACTGGGTAACTGCAGAAAGCACTGTTCCACTATCTCACCAACCCTTTACACGTACAAATTCCCGGCTGCCTTCTTAATTAGCGGTGGGGTCAGACTAGCACGGTTGCTGCTGCCGCTTCTGTGAGAGGGAGAGGTCCACGCGCAGTGGAAGCAGTGAGCTTCCTTTGTAGTTATATAGAAGACACTTGGGCTCCTTCCTTTGTTGCTTCAGTTAAGAACAACAACAAATACTACAAAAGAAAAAAAAGGAAGAAAAGAAAAGGAAGAAACAGGCCATTAAATCTCAAGCCTTGTTTCCCCTTCAGTGGAGTTACTGAATTCATTCGCCCGATTCCAGAACAGGGTGCAGGAAAGAGAGTGGCCACTGAATGCATTGCTTTGTAGACAAAATTTAACAGATGGCTTTTGGTTTTGTTTTTTGACCAGTGATGAAAACTTATGACAGAAGTTGTCACCAAACACATTTATCAGAAGAAAGTGATCATGGTCCAGTTTTGAAAGGCTGACTTTTAGGTCCAGGCAGGTCAGCTCTCTCAAGTCCCTGTAGAGCCTACCAAAAGACATTTGCCCTCCTAGGAGGCTCAGAGGAGGAACGCCACTCACCAAACCATGTGAAGCCACACATTCTCTCAACAGCTTTGGTAAAGCTCTTCCTTCCTCTGCCATTAGAAGAAGTGCCAAAGATGGGTGCATGGACATCAAGTTACCCTAATCTCCCTCCGTGATATACCTTTATTGGTAACAACCAGGACTTCAAAACTGATGATTTTTCACAATGTGGCTACACTGTATTCATCTGTGGTCAGCTATAAAGCTCCCCTCACACCAAGCCAGACATCTTTTGCAACTGGTGCTTTTTGACACGGTGCCAAGAGAGTGCCCAGTGTCACCAATACCACGGTGCATATGGGATGAAAACAATCTGAGCAAGTCAAAAATTTGTCCTTGACCTCAAAGGGTCTGAAGTATCTAGACCGTATGCTCTGGCTTCTTGCTTATCCCACAGGTCTACAGCTCTGGGATAATCTGGCAAGAAGGAGAGAACAAAAAAACAAACAGCAAAGACAGTTTATGGGAGGGGTAACAGAAAGGCAAACTAGAGATACTGGCAGATACTTCAGGTACAAGACCAAAGAGAGGGGAAACGCACTTTGGATACAACAGCTACTGCATGATAGGGTTGCACAGGAGACCACTGGCACCTTTATTCACCCAAACACTCAGAAAGTACCACCATGGTAGTAACGGGACCATATTTTCAGTAATCCTGCTGGAAGCATGCTCAGTCCAGGACAGATGATTCTTGATGCATGTTTTACAGATGGAGAAACCTTTCTTTTGATGCACTGACCAAGCCTGTGACAGAAATCAGAAGTAGAACCACGCTTGAGTTCTGTCTGTTGAGCCATGTGACACACGGTGATCTCCAATTTCTGAGCTGTTGGCAAAGGAGCTAGCATCAGGATAAACCTCTTAACATCTAATGTCACTGTAAACAAACACAAGTCGAACGCTTTATCCAAATGCCTGACACAATGTCCTAGAACAGTGCACTCAGCATCCAGGTTTCAAAGCCCGAAAGAATCCGAAATTAATCAAAACAATTTAGATGTAAGCACAGGTCAGTTATGTCCTAGTCTTATCCTGATGAAAAAAAGAAAAAAGGAAAAAAACCCATAAAACCCAAACCCAACACATTAGTCAGGCTGCGTGTGCAATTTTCTGATGCCTGATAGAAATCCATTGTAATAAATCTGGTTTAGGTTTTTGGTTTGGTTTGGTTTTACAAGAGAATAGTACCTTTATCTACACTGTATTTACTGGGAGATCTGTATCCATAAAGTAGACACAATACTTCTGGTTTTCCAGCTCTGAGAAAATATGCCCAAGCTGAGTTATTTTTGTTTGCCGTGGTTAGCGTGACCACTTCTGAGGAGGTCTCTCATCATCCTCATTCCCTACCAGAGTCAAACAAAATTACTTAAGTTTAAAATAATTGAGAATACTTTCCTGTGTGGCATTTATCAATTATTTATGATGTTTTTTGAATGTTACATTACATTCCTGGCGGACTGCTTTGTACTTCAAAGCAGGTTCTCCTTTGTGCCAGAGATTATGGGGAGAGGAACAGACCAAAATAAAACCGGATAACGCGCTATACTGAAATCTATCCCTGTAAGTAAGCATGCCCAGGAGGTCAGGAACAGACAAATCTTCAAGCTTGGGAAACAAGAGTGTCAAACATAATGAGAAAGTGAAAAATGGTTTTGAAAATGTATTGCAGTAAGTCATGTAAGGAGAGGAAGGTGACAAGGCCCTTGGTTGATTCGAAGTACTTACCTGCAAGAGCAATTCATCTTCCCTTGAGCAAACACGGGAATTGGCTTCTGGGTAGAATTGCAATGGTGGCACCACAAGAGCAAGCACCCTGATAAAATTGTTCTTTTAAAGTCCCAGCTGCAGGGATGGTCAGCAGAGCAGATCTTACAGCTCTCTTGCATACATTACCTTTTCTTTTAAAAGGACACTAAATAATTGAATATCTCAATGCAGGCTCTTGTGACCAGCCCCAAGCCCAAGAGAATAAAGATTATTAGTTTGCAAAGCCAACCATGAAAAGAAAAAGAAAAAAGAAAAAAGTGAAGGTTTAAATCTGGTTTGCTAATATATTTTTTTAACAAGTTTTCAATCAAATCTTGTTTAGCATTTCAGGGGAACAAGAGCAGTAAGAGGGATGGAACAGAAAGGCAGTGTAACAGCATGCCAAAGAATTTTTTAAGCAGATCCATACTGAGAGTAGGACAAGAAGGATGACCACCATGAAGTGTCCCTCAGGGATGGTGGCGGGGTATAGGGTAAGCTGTGCCATCCTAGACAACAGCACAGATCTGCAGTGATTGCTGAAGAAAGTTAGGATGAGAAAGAGGAGCCTGGGGCAGGGCACAAGTGCCCAGGTGTGTCACTTTTAGTGCCTCTTTTAGAGCCTGAGCCATCAAACCAAGCCAGGCTGGCTGGGCAAGCACCCCTTTCAAGGAGCCGTCATCCTGCACATGGCAAAAAGCAATGTCTGGAGCCAAAGTTTAAAAAAAACCAACCCTGAAGAGCAACATCAGAACACAAATGTGTCCGACCAGTCAGTTCTGGTGCTGCACCTACAACCCAGGCCCACTGTAACTGCTCACCTGCGCAGGGCCCATTGCCCCACAGCAGCCACCTGGTTCCTCCTGCCATAACACACCAAGTTCCTTCACCTTGAGAGTGTGAGGCTATGCCTGGAAATAGGATGAGAGAATCCCCACCTTGCAGCAGAAATCAAATAAAATAACTGCCTCAGCTGTTCTGTTCACAGCTGATTCTGTTTGTACGCCACTGCCCCAAGCCAAATCTAGTTGTTCTTTAAAGAGAAAATCCACATATAATCAGCCTGGACCCAAGCTCTCCCCACTGTACAACCTTGTTCCCATTGAGCAGTGGTACAGCTTCACAGAGCAGCAACATTTTGCACAGCAGCGTCCACGCAGCCCATGCAGACTGGACTGGAACGCACCACGGGGCACCCTCGTCCCAGTCATTAGCCAGGAAGGGGTCACCGCGGTGGGCATGTTCTCAGTACCTCTCAAATGACAATAAGGGCTCCTGGATTTAGGACAGGACAGACTGCACATGTGAAAGAACTGTTCAGATCGTCCATTCAACCTCCCCCAGCCTCAGAGCAGAATTTTCCTTACGTTTTGCTCCTGGTTTGGCCCTTGTACAAGTCCCCACCTCTATGTCAGCTTCCCACAGGAGATGCTATCGAGTAACTCCATACTCCTCAACATCAGCGCATTGCTCTTGGGCTGCAGCTAAAATTTGCTAGCTGAAAACCCAGCCTGTTAGCTATAAAGCTGCCCATGCTGTTCTCAGCAGCTCCACTGTCCAGGTATTTCTAACATCTAATCACTCCCCTCCAGTCACTCACACGTCCCGCAGACAACACCTTTCTCTCCTGATCTCCTGCTTTCAGTGCCACAGCCAGCTGCCTAGATAAGCCTCTGGTTTTAAGAAACCACACCTAAAGCCTTTGCCTTTGTATCTGTGGTTTCTGGTGAGGGTGTTGCTTGGCGCCTTACCTTTTTTAACACCAAGGGCCTTTCATTTCCAATCCCGTAGCATACTTTCCACTTGTATCTCTATAAGCTCTCATATCCCCAGCCCGAGGACACTGTAGCAGTGCCTTTACCCCACTGCTCCAAGCACTCTTATCCTTATGGCCTTGCACTGGTCAATTCTGAAACATATTTTTATCCTTTATGTAAGAAAATGTCTGCCTTTCGTTTTTAACTCATGCCTTTTTTCCCCTCTGCCTCCTGACATTTTAGTTTCCAGTTTATAGCTCCACAATCAGCACGCAGCACACGCGCCGCAGCAAGTGTGATGCCATTGACACTAACAGCATCACAAGCAGAAGCAACCAACGGGGAGTCTGAGCAGCTCCCAACGAAAACAACACAGTCGTGCTCAGCAAAGTGTTACGGGGGGCCTGCTGCACTCAGAGGACACCCCAAGGAGGAGGACACCTGCCTGGGACTCCCTCGCTTCTCCTCCCTCCGGACTGGTGGGGAGAAGTTCTCCCTTTTCTCTGCCCCTTCAGGTCACTTGGTGGTCCATGAATGCGGCCAGCCCTGCTGATACAGCTTTGGGCATTGAAGGCTAGCTGACCTGCCTTTGTGCAACAAGCGTCACATCCTCGAATCTAGGCTTGACCGCAGTTTTGCTGACAAGTTGAACCATTAACCAGGGCACCTGAGAAAACAAAACAAAGGCTGGGCATCTTCCCCGTGTCACTGAAAATCTGGGAATAAAACCTCGTAACACCAATGTAGTGTTAAAAGGCAGGCATTCTTTATTGCAGCGCTGGATGCACGGGGGATAATTCCACCTAACGTGCATACCTCATACTTTTTCTGTGCAGTTTATATAGATCAAAATATACATATTTATTAGGTTACATAACTTATTCCTTTAATATTAAAATCAG
>Ga0181612_104155_pt1 | contig 14280 bp, 6 predicted proteins | sample HoacroProtozoa21_FD_119630 | JGI IMG/M metagenome (GOLD analysis project Ga0181612, IMG submission 119630) | Hoatzin crop microbial communities from Cojedes, Venezuel. Combined Assembly of Gp0051906, Gp0051904, Gp0051908 | reverse complement strand
GCCTTCATTACACCTGGTCCTGAACATGAAAACTAGCTAACCAAACAGTGCAACAGGTTGTAAGTTCAGGTGGGTTACTCCAAAGTGGGCTGCTCCTGACTCTGGTAATTTTGTGAGATTATTGGTCTTCGTGTTCCAGCGTAGAAAGCAGAAGAGCCGCTATCCTGATGCAGTCATATATCTGTAGGTAAGAGGAATGGAGATGTACGCTGGTATCACAGTGTCTTGTGGGATACTGAGAAGCCAACAAGCTGTGACAGAGTGTGCATGTGCGTGCTTTCTGCAATAAAAATAAGCTTGGCGGACTCTTCTTTTTTCTTATTTCCCTTTAAGACACAGTGGCTAAAAATGGCCTTTAAAAAATAAATCAAGCCTGAGGCTGGGTCTGAAAGCACTTAATGAGGGGTAAAAGTGGTTAAAAAACGGAAAAAGAAAAATTCCCATGCTATTCCTAGCACCGACTCCACCGCTTCTGCATGTAAACAGTAGCTGCATCACTCCAGAGCATTTCTACCAGATTCAGACCAATACCTGGTCCACTTAGGACTGATGATGGGAGAGGAAAGACTCTACCCTGAGACCTTTCCAAGAGGCTCTTGTCTCCTGAAGGCACAGGGCACCCCTCCTAGACACCTCCCAGCACGGCTCAGCATCTTCAAAATCACAAGGGCGTGACAAGGTTTCAAAGCAAAACTGCGCTACACAATAGGATGAAACCAGTTGAGGACAACATGATGGAAAAGCTGTTGCAGTAATAAACTGAGTGGAGTTAAAAGCTGTGACTACTATTTGTGGCAGTTTGTTCAGCCTTGTTAAATGAAAACCAGGCCTTTCAGACAAATCTAATTATGTTCTTTGGAGAGGTTAAAAGTTTGGTTGGGAAAAGCAACTCAGCGGATGGGATAGATTTTGGCAAGGTGTTTGACTTAGCACATTCTCTTAACAAGTAAGAATATATGATATTAATAGCACGTGCTGTAGGTGGCTTAGGAAGCAGTGAGATTAAAGCTCTTCCAAATGAGCAGTCCCTGAGAGTCACTCAGGGCATGTCCCTGGACGAGAGCCTCAGGGACTGACAGGACATCCAATAGTTTTCGATGATTCTATCAACCACCTGGAAGGTGTTGCACGACAACTGCTGCCAAACCTGCAGATGACACCACACTGGTGGAGCGGTGGAAGATGAAAATGTCGGGGCAGCAGTGTGGAGAGATCTGGGTCACTGGGCTCCTGCAGACAGAGAGTGTGCTCAGGCAGCTGAACGCAGAGCCCTGTGCTGAGGAGCCGGGGATGCAGCCAACCGGTGCGGAGGGACAACTCCTATCCTGGAAAGCAGAGCAGGGAGTCAGAAAAGGATGCTGAGGTCAGAGTGGACAAGCACCTCAACCTGACTTTGCTGAGTGATACTGCAGCTAAAGAGCCTTGTAGGAACCTTGGATGGAAGAAGACACGAGCTTCAGATTGAAGAATGGACCAGTTCTGGTTCCACAGACGGTAGTCTTCACCAGACTAACATTTTCCCCTTTGCTGGTCTCTGCATTTTACAAAAAAAGTTCAGAGACTTGGAGAATCTAACCTGCTACATTAATCCAGAAATTAAGTGAAAGATGGTGTCATTATACTGCGTAAGCAGCTTCAGGAAGAAATGGTGGTAGGAAAAAAGTCTTTAACCACAGCAGAGGCCCACAACAAGCACACTACAGCCTGGTAATTTCAAGTGAAAGTAGCATGCATTTTATTAGTGAAGATGCTTAGTCTTTGGGATGCATTCCAGGGGCAGGACTGGTTCCACATTTCCTGATGCCATCAAATCCAACCTTGTTGCCTTCCTGGGAGGTCTGACTGAGATCAAGTTGTGCTTTGCCAAGCACAAGCTAAACACAGAGGTAAGGGTGTAAGAGTTGGGGATCCCTGAAGTGCTGGGGCTCAGGAGGGAGTCTCCAGCATTCCCTTGCAGCCATGAATTCTGGGACTGCGAACTACAAATGTGAGGAAGAAAAACATAATTTAAAAGGCCTGTTGCCTCTTGGAAGGTACAAGAAGGTGAGCAAGTAAATAAAAAACCTGGGAGTTCTTGTAACCACTCCCAAACTGATAAACATCCCCAAAAAATCTCTATCCTTTCTCTTTTTTGCCTTTTTAATACTATAAGTGAAATAACTTGATTATTTTATAGACATTTGTTAGTAGTGATCTTTTTAGCAGTGTTGCTCCTGTTTTGGTTTGGTTTGGTTTTTGTGAACTGCTACAGTTGGATTTTCCACTCTTTGTTTCCAAATGTGTGTTTAGGACTTGCTGAGAACAAGTTAAACACAACAAATGACTTTTGGACAGAGCTTTCAAAGAGATTAATTCTGTGGTCATTCATTCTCCTCTCTCGGGAAGTAAGTCCCATATGCAGGCATTGCTTCTGAGAAAGATTTGTCTTTATGCTAACAGGCATCCTTGCTTGATAATGCTCGCAAGACAGTAAGCTGAGGACCAAGGGTCCAGTCCAGGAAGAAAACAACAGGTATTTTACCCTTAACATTGCCTGGGGATCAGTTCATGTGTTCATGTACCAGTAGAGATGGAGTTGGAGAATATTGGGTAAAAAAAACCTCACCAAAATCCCACAGGAACTCAGTGGCAAACCTGGGATTAGCACCTAAAACACATAGTCTGCGGCTCTAGCAAGCCAAGAACGAATATGGTGGGTAATAAATCTGGAAGAGCCAGTAGGAAGGTTACAAGCTTTGGAATTAAAGAAGAACGGCTAAAGAATGAACCAGAAATATAGCTACTGAAGGAAATAATTCATATAAAGTTGATCATCTCATCCCCATATGCTTGTAATAATTTTGACAAGCACTTCATTTTATCTGTTATTATTAAGAAAATTATTCCTTTAATGGCAAAATCTAACTACATTTTTCAGGTCAGCTTGATTCTGGGAATCATTCTCACTTGCTTGTGGTTTTTGCTATCAAGCCAAACTTAATCCCTGGTGTATTCCTCTTGACTCCGTGGAATTACATTGAAGATCAGCTTGGCCTTAGGGCCTTTAGTTATATTGCCAATGGGTTTCTTTAAAGGGATATTTCCCTACTTTGAATGCAGTGATTCCGGGCAGTGATTTTCATTTTGCAGCCTGGAAGCACTCCTGCATATCTTAAGGAAGTTTTAGTTATTCTCATACTGAAGAAACCTTCCTTGGCAACAGATGACATGTCTAGTTTTCATCCGGCTGCGGGCAGGTGTGTGCACATGCTTCAGCTGCTCTGTGGATGGCAGTCTGGAGAGCCACCAGCCAGGTACCTTCGATCTCGGGAAAGGTCTGGTGAAGAGTCGCAGGGAGGGACATGAAATACTTAAAAGCCCCACAAAAGCAGAGTAAGTATTTTTCACAGTGTTTCTGATCGACAGAGCAGCATCTTATCTTTCCCCGAAACCTCTGCACCCAACCCTCCAGGGGTTGTGTGTCTGTGTTGGGACGGAAGCCAGTAGCCTGATTTTGTCAGAAAGCTAATTAGAGGGATTATTTGAATTCTACTACCATGGGGAGAAGCTCCTGGTAAAAGTCCTTTGCTTGGAGAAAGACGAAGGGAAGATCCAAAATACAAAGGATGGGCCTTTCTGCATCCTCCACCCCAGACCTCAGCATCTGTGAGATGCCACTCAGTGCAGGCAAGTGACAGCACATCCAGTGCCCCCACACAGAGTGCTGCTCCCATGGGCACGCTGTCCCTGCAGGAGAGGTTGCCACCGGGGAGGTGTCACCGCGGAGCTTTCTCTGCACTGGTGCTTTTCGTCTCAGGAGGTCACGGGGCAAAAGAAAGGGCTACAAACTGATGGGCATGGGATGGTGTCAGGACAGTATCACACCTGCTGGGATGGTTTAGCAGCACTCCCCCTTGCCCTGAATGTCCCAGGTGTTGGCTGTTTCAGCTTGCTTTGGCAGCCAGGTTATTCCCTGAGTGCTCCAAATCACAAGCAAAAAAAATCATGAAAGCAAATGCAAACCTCCTGGTCTTGCTTCATGTGAGATGTGAAACCTACTAATGAACCTGACTGTAACCAGCCTCCCGTTGCTTGCTTATAACTTAGCAACATGATGCTGATAATGCAGTTCTCAGAGATTTGTCCCCAAGACAAAAGAGACCTGAGAGAGCCCGGGGCTAGGTTTAGACAGACTGGAAAGTGTTATACAAAACAGCAGCACAGAGGGTAGGGTATGTGATGAACTTGTGAGCTTCTAAATGGAAAAATCTTCATGTAGGGAATGATGATGGGTATGTCACTGAAAAGCAATGCCTACCTTGCTTTGGTGAGGACCTGTGCTCTTATTATGACCACATCTGGTCAGGAGAGAGAAGACCTGTAAATTCTGATGACTTGATACAATTGACCAAGCCAGAGTCTGAGTTCTAGGGCTGTTGTAGGGTGCTTCAGCACACAAGTATGCATCAGAGGAGAGCATGGTTTGGGGGTGCAGGGCTCAAGGGTTAGCCATTTCTGTCCCTCTGCAGCCACTGCCAGTTTTGCACAGCTATCACAGTGACCCAGCAGCCTGAGAGGCATAAAACTACTTGGCTGCAATTTGGATCCATGCAGCATCACATAACTGCTTTCATTACTGTGAGAGAAGAGGGCTGATTTCATTTCTGTATAATACAGCTGATGTGCAGAGCTGGTTGCTGATCTGACTGTCAACTCCAGAGATCTCAGCTTTGCTCTACCCTGCCATCTTCATGTGCCTTCCCTGAAGACCAGCTGCCAAAAACCTTGGCATCAGCAAACTAAAGACAAGTGACACAGTTGCCAACCTCCACTTGTTGCTTCATCTCTTTCTCAAGAAGACCAACTCTGAAGGTGGTTCTGATAAGCAACAGTGGGAAAACCTTAAGGGGTTGGGGGCTGCGTCATCTAAAGCAGCAACTGGCTGACTCAGAGAGGAGAAACCATTTGCTGTGGTGTCTGGAGACCTCTGAACAGCTGCAAAATTCCAGTACGGAGCTCTTGGTAAGGTTGCAGTTGCGATGGGCTGGGCATATTGCCAGGGTGGAAGATTCCAGGATCTGCAGCCTCCTGGGAACACCTAGCAGCCAACACGAGCTTTGTAAAGACACCTGAAAATCCCTGCTTAAAGCTTGTCAGCTTAAAGTTAATAACTGGGAGGGAAAGGGTTTGGAGCCACTGTGGTGCAGGCTGCAAGGTGAAGCACAAAGTCAAAATGGAAGAGAGAATTGAGTGAACTCAGAGAAAATCAGCTGTGCCATTTAAAAAGCATGACTAGAAACATGCTCTCTTCCCACAGATGACTGGCCTGTTTTTGCAGGATCATACACACACACAGAGCAAAAGCAAAAATAGCTATGGGGACAGTCATTGCAAATTGCAACGAATAACAATTCAATAACACGGTTTTAATGAAGAAATCTATGGCACCCAGTAAATTCAAGATTTGGCAAAGCAACAGTGTCCAATAGCCATAAATAAAGCAATCTGCTAATGACTGCACATTCCATCTCATTTTCCGTGACTTTTTCTGTGGCGTCATTCCTCTGAATCACGGCATTTCTTTTAATCTCATCTTAATCTGCAGCACTATTAGGTGCTGTGCTTCTTCCTTGACGACACCGTATTTGAACGGCCCCTAAGCAGGGCCTGCTCCGAAGCTGGTGAAGGTAGGGCTGTAACACGTGCGTGTGTCCCGCAGGCTGAGCCTGCAGAAGGCTGCAGAGCACACCTTGACGGCACGCAGTTTCTCACACTTAGTCAGCCGTGGGTAATTCGGAGCCAGAGCCACCCCCATGGCCCCTAACAGATTCTGCACTTGGGATTCAGTTGGCTCCACAGGTCTGACATGTCACGACAGAAACAGTTCTTCTTCGCGCAGCTCATTTTGACCTGAGCTAATGAGAGATTAGTCAACTGAAGGCAGCAAATTCACTGCTGGCTGGTCTAGGGAGGACATCTCACGTTGTCTTCTTAACAAGCTTCACATTTGGCTTTCCTTAACTGAAGGAGAGTTCGTCATCGCAAATATCTTGCCAGTGATACAGTCCTTGTTGACAGATGGAGCCCAAGGAAAACTGTTTGCAATGACCTAATGTTTTTTTGCTGCTTACCTGGCAAGACACCAGTGAGTTGCTTGTCCCCGGCACTGAGAAGTCACTAAGCAGATGCTCATGTTTCTCAAACAAAAAAATCTTCACTTTTTTTTAAATAAAGTAATGGTTTACAACAGATCAAAAGCACCTTGGAGCCACTTTGTCTCTTCTGCTGCATGCTGGGTTTCTGCAGGCACCCTGTTTCTGCAGGGGCTGTCCCCACTGCGTTGCTCTTGCAGCCTTGGGGAAGGCTGGGACTCAAATGGCCTTTAGTGTGGCCCTGTCAGGAGTGTTGGGAGATGATTAACCCTGTTGTCACCACTAAACCACAAAGGGAACATCTGTCTCTTTTTCTCAGTCATTAAGTTTTTGCATACTGGAATTATGAGCTTTGAACAAGGAAGTTTTCCAGCAGGGTGCACATCCTTGAGTCTTTCAGTAGAATGAGCTTTTTGAGTGTCCATAATCACAGAGTATACGACAAACCACAAGGCAAGGCTCCTTAATTTTAACTTCTTTTGGCCTAAGTTGGCCAGGACCTGAAGCTAGGATTTGAGACAAGCTCAGAACCATTTCACAATTACCATAAACTCGCATTCTGGGGGAGCTTTGCCATTGCTGCATCTGCTTCATTTCACTTCAGCTTTCCACCTCAGACTGCTTCCCATTCAGTTCTGTTTCCTTATGCAACTTTATAGGCTGTGGTAGGTGGAGATAAGGAGGCCAAGTCCTGAAATGATCTGTCTACTTTTGTTTTGCAACCGCAGTGACAGCAAATATTAATGTGCATGTGTTCACTGCCCGACTTGTCTGACCACTATGCATGGCCATCCTGGTGACAAGCAAAAACCTTCCACGCACTGACTGATTCCCCAAACACCACAGAAATATGGTTAATGCTGTTGTGAGCCCCCGGACATGCTTTCCTCTTTGCAGCTCTGCTGCTTTTTTGCACAAAGAGGATGTTCCAGGTCCAGCATTTCTCTTGTGCCAGGCCCTTCCTGGACTGTGGCTGTGTTACACAACAGTGCCCTGCGGATTGAGCCAAGCATTAAAGGTGTCTAAATTGTTAGGATATCAGAACAGTGAAAGGTCAGGGATTTTTTTATTTTCTCTTGGCTTTGGTAGGTGGTTGCTGAAAAATTACAAATGCACTTTGAAAACAAGGGGCAGCGAGGTGCAGCTTTCCAGAGCACTTGTTGGCATTCACGTCTGTGTGTGAACTATTTACAGATATGGCAAAGTGTTACTAATCTCTGAGCTACTTAGAAAGGAAGTGCCTCTAGGATCTCCCTTGTTTCTTAAACACCACTGAGTCATGCTGAATCTCCTCCCGTCCTGAAAAATTGGTTTGCAGAACTCCCTGAAGAAAGAAAAACATCCCTGGATAGCGAAACCAACAATCCCAAGCAGGCTGGTGTCCTCCTACAAGCTCATGACCTAGTAACTGGGTAAAAAATCCTGGAGACCCTGGAAAGGAGAGGTCAGTTTAGAGGCTGCCAGAGAATTCAGATGCTCTGGAGGCCCAGGGGAGGAGGAGCTCTCTTATCAGGGTCTGGAGTCCAGCTGGAACCAATCTGGACTTGACCCTTCTCAAAGTTCTTGTGTGTTTGGATGGAAGTTTCTGATTCAGACAAACCTCTGATTTCAGACAGCCCCCTGGAAGATGGGGCTGCCAGTTGGCATTGTAAGGCCTTGCTGGATGTCCAGTTATGTCTGAACTTTCACTATTTCCTTCCCCTCCGCTCCAGTACGCCTGTCCGCATCTGGCTTCCTGTTCCAGCTTAGCCCCAGATGTATTACATTGCAACTTTGTTCCTGGGATGCTGTTACAAATGGCAAGAAATTATGAACAGGATTCCCAAAGGAAGCCACACTGAAGAAAGAGCTGAGAGAGGGGGAAACCTCGCCATTGCTATTTATTTTTTTCTGAGCTCGTACTTCTTGCATTGCTAGAGTTTCAGAGAAAAAGGAAGTGTGTACAAGGGCTGCCTTGAACAACAGGAGGATGCTGGCTCAGGCAGCGAAGGGTGAAAAGAAGAAGTGGGCACTGTGGAAGAAGTGGTAAAGTTTAGGTGGGTGAAGGAGATGCTCCAGCGCCTGGTTTGTGTGTACCAAGAGCAGCAAGCAGCGAGGACTAGACAGCCATTGAAATAGATGGGTTAAGCAGTGCTTGAAGAACAGACATGAAATGAAAGGTGACATTCATGAAGAAAAGAAAAAATGGATTTTCTCACAGCAGAATATTTCTGAAGTGCAAACACCAAGGGACAGTGTCCCTGCTTCCAAACATAACCCAACAAGTAGCAAAGCAGCTAGAAATTCAGAGCTCCTGAGCTCTGATCCTAGTTTGTATGGCACTAACTCCTCAACCAGAATGCCTACTAATTGCACGTGCCGCAGGCAGCTTTCAAAAGCTAATATAAAAACACAGAGCAGGGTCCTCAGAACCAAGGAGAAGCAAGTCAGGCTTGACTCAGGGGGATCTGAGAGCATTTGGTGCTTAGTATCTCTGGCCAGCTTTTGACCATCTGAGAAATGGAGGGTGTCTCATCTGCCACAGACAATGCCGGGAGGTTAATAATTGTATTTCGTGTCTGAGGTCCTCCAACAGAAAGCTGCCACGTAACACAATGCACTATTCTACCCTAAAGCCAAAGTCTCCTCCACCCAAATAAGTATGTATTTGTGTTTCCTGCCTCCCATTTTTAATCTACCAGAAATTCTTACCCAAAAAATAACAATAAATAAAACTCTCTGGCTGTACAAGTGTGCCAAAAGCTTGGCTAATCAGCAGGATCCTAGTATGTCGCTACAGATTTTGGCAGCCTTGTGTCAAGAAAATGATGCAACCCCATTCCTGGGAATCAGTGGATGGAAAGGGCTTCCAGCTGATTGGGATTGTTTATTCTAGGTGAAAGTTTGCAACATTTCCATTTGGTTTCACCACTGTGAGCTTTGCCAGGCCTTTTTCCAAGGCAATGAATGCTTTCTCATTCCTCTGCTTGATCTCCTATTTACAGGCCTAGTTGTTTCATTGCTTTTATTACTCTGGAAGGCATATACTTGGTCAAGAATGAGTAGATTTCATCTTGCAAGAAGCTCGACACTTTCATCTCCTGCTGACTTCAGTTAGACTGCAGAACTGAATGCCCATCGGCATGAGCAAAGGATCTATAGTCTTAAAGAAGGATAGATTATGACAGAAGAATGGCCAGAGCCTGGGCAGGAATGCATTCGTCATTACTACCACATTTCTATGCAAGTATTTACCCTGTTAGCGCTTTCACGGAACAAGCAAATGCACAGAAAATGCTCCTTGCATGGCTCTAGAGTGCAGAGCAGCCTGGCAAGTGGTGTCAGGCAGAACCTGCAGCCTTGCAGAGGTTTGGCCTGAAGAGATGAGGGCAGGCCAACCTTGCTAAGCAAAGACGAGCCAACTATATACAGGGATTTCTCCCTTGGCTTGATCCAGGCCTGCATAGGGCCTGAAAGTGTACTTCCAGGAATATAATGCACTGTTTTCAGCCTAAAACAACTATTTCCTCATTCTCTTTGTTCCTCTCTGTCATTTCTTCTTTCTGCAGCAATATAACGCAGTTCCACTTTGAAATGAATCACAGTTCTAATGCTCATTAAATTAAGGAACTGACCATTCTGGTAAGACTCACGCTGACTAATTGCAGGTGGTGGTTAAATTTCCCCAATAAAACTTCTACAAAATCAAAGCCATTCCTAGCTGCCATTCAAATTCTGGCTATCTGAGGAGCTTAGAAGATCCAGTTAGGGTGGCTTTCTAAATGGAAATCTCTCACAAAAATGTCCTAGTCCATTGCAGCCCAGCTGAGAATTTGACCTTTCTTTTCCAAATGCAGTAGGGTCATTGGCTGGCCAGTCAGCTAATATCAGATCTTCTGAGCAGTTTGCAGGCTGAGCCATTCCTTAAAATACCAGTGTCTCTCAGAAGGAAGCACCACTGTTATTGCAGTGGACTATACATTCACGTGGTGAAGTCAAGATATTCATCCTCTGTTAAAGAATTGTGGTTAGGATGTAGATGCTGAGGTTGGGCCACTTCAACGAGCCAACAAGTAATCCCTAACAATCCAGGTGTCATTGAAAATTCCAAAATCATCTGATCCCTTTTACATTAATTATGACCCAGAAAGTGTTCCACTTTGCTTTTTCCCTTTGTGTTCGTAGGGAAAATAATGGACCCAGAAATATCCCTTCTCCAGGACTACACTTCGGTGGCTTGGGTTTTTTTATGATGAAAGATTGTCTTGGGGTAAATCACAAGTGTGAGCCCCAGGCAGCGTATGTGAAGCCCTAATTCAATGCCACATTTCCTGGGCGAGTTGCGCAGCTGTGTGACAGTTGTGTTCCCCACCTGCATGACAGGAGCAGCAATCTCTTCATGTGATGGTATCGTTTGCCCTGCTTTGGAGAGAGGACTTCGGAGGAAATTCTGCCACTTACTAAATATTTTCACAAAGTGTGTCACAGGAAGGCTTCAGTCTGCAGGTTCTGTTGTTTAAAAATAAACCTGCTGTTTATTTTGTGGAGCTTGTTTCCTAGACAGAGCACCAAGAAGATGTCATGAACACCTGTGTGCTATACTCACCTTTCCCTCGGTACTCTGTGTCCCAGGCGCCTGGCAAAGGCAGCTTTGCACCGTCAGCCCCACTGAGGCTGGAGAAACTGCAACACTGCTCGTGCTGTAACAAGGCAGAAGCAGATCCAGGCACTCCTGGCTTTCTAGCACCTGTGCCTCAACCACAAGGCCAAATTACTACTGAAGGGACCTGTATTTTACAGCCCCCTTCTTCTGCATTAATTAAAACACATCGCTGCACACTTAAGCAATTTAAATGTTTTGGAACAAGTCTCAGGATGGCCAAGGGCGTTCAAAGTGAAGGGAAGGCTGGCAGCTTGCCTTCAGCTCGCTAGCTTGCCTGTCTATCACCAGCACAAGTCATGCATTACAGAACCGTGAGATCTCTACAGGCCCAGTGATGATGCTACAATTTGCAAGTCTGAAGTCAGAAATCCCTCGTCTTCCTGAGGTTCCGTCACATGGACTGGATGCCAACATCTCTGCTGATCTTTTTTTTCAGTTTTCACCACTTCTTTTTTTTTTTTTTAACATCTCTCATCTATGATAACTGGTGGGAACTGCTATTGCAACTGATACTCCAGCACCACTGTGTCTGATGGAAAGCCCCGCTAGACCTGGGTGTTAGGGTATATGCCTTCCTCTTGGGGATATTTTTGGAGCTATTCAGGGCAAGAAAGATGGAATTAATAGCACCTCAAATAAAACTCAGGGCTGGCTAAGACTGTGTTTCGTCCCTGAGGTGATACTAAAGTTCAGAGTATAAGTGAACCTTCCCCCAAAGGTCTGTTTGCCTTTCTGTCACCTATCAGTCGGCTGTGGGAGGCTGCAGGAGAAGGGACCTCAGGTGACCTCCAGAGAGACTTGTGCACTGTGGACTCCAGGTAGCAGACAGCTGACTACAGTCTAGAATGGAAATGAAGGACTAATTTGCCCAGGGACATTCCCTTTTGTATTTTAAAGTAACGCAAAATGTCTTTTCACTTTCAGCTCTGGATGTGAGGCCTAAGACGAAGAGTCACCACCATTAGATCCACACCGTCACAACTGTAACATCAAAACAAGTGCTGTATTAAAAATAAACACAGCACTGACACAATTAAAATGTATACATATGGGTGAGGTCATTTTAATAAAGGCCTTCTGCACAGACATATACATTTCTTACCATGGCCCTAGGCTCAGAGCAGGAACACTATGCATCCACAACTAGCTGCTCTTGTGCGGTTGCATCAGCCCAGGCTCTCTGGGTGTTCAGAACATCTACCACAAGTGTCCTTATCACATCAGTGTGCATTGACCTCCCCTTAACCCTCACAATGCCTAGAAAAATCAGAGCCATGGCTTACCACAACCGTGTCAAGGACCTCCATCTCCCCTATCAATCTTCTGAAGGCACATTCTGATGCTGTTTGGAAATAACTCAGAGAAAATAATTCCTCTGTCCTGTCCATCTGCCTGGAAAAGGCTTCATTAGTTAAGGGAAAGTAAACTGGACTTTCCAGAATGACATGAAAAACTGCAAAACCATTAATGTCAGTCTACACACTAACGAAAATCTTCTGAATGTCACTGGGAAAAAAAAACCCTAGGACTTCTTAAAAGTCCTGACTTTATGTGCCTTCCTAGGTCACCCTGCACCAAAGTTTCTGTGCCTCCCACTATGATCTGCCAAGCCTCTGCAACTCAGGTGAAACACCACCTTCTCCGGCAAGACCCTACAACAGGTAGCAAAGCTGACACATGAGTCTCACCAGTGGCTTTCCTACATTTTGGGTAGCTCCCCACGAGTGCTGCCACAGCCTGGTACCCCAGGCTGCAGCTCCCAGTGCTGCTGGTAAGGCATCCAGGTGGTGCTCCAGAGACAGACCTGCTTTGGGAAAGAATGTAGGAGGGATCTCCCCAACTGGCTTCGGTCTCTTGGTCATAGGCCTGTAGATATCCTTCCTGCAGAGTCCCTGCCTGACTCTGGAGCAGCCCTGGGCAGTCATGCATGTCACCATGAGGATTCCAGTGCTCCCCAGTACTGCAGTGAGGGATGCAACTGGGGTGTTTGTCCTCAGACTGAGGTGCCTGTTGCAAGCTCAACAAATGGTTTTTGTACTACTCATCTCATTGATGGCTCTTATACTGATGCCTAGGAGAAGCTTCAGCCTGCTCCCTTTTCCCAGAAGGCCGAAACAACCACTAGTTGCCTCCAATGAAAATCTTGTCTTCCTGGAGAGGGAAGAGGGAGGGTTGCCTTTAATATCATTCAGAGCCCAGTGGAGCTGTCTTTGCTGACTTTGTTTCCTTCTTGATGCCTGAGAGCTCTTTGGAAATGTCAGTGATTGTGATATTTCTGAAGAGATGTCCAGGAACAGGCAGGAGAATGAAGCTGCCAATGGCTTTTGCAAAGTCCTGAACCACAGCAGCAAGGAGGATGGTGTGAGGACAAAACGGGACCTGTGTGTCATCTCCTCACAGAAGGCATCGCAGAAGACAGACATTCCAAAAGACACCACAGAAGTGCGTCTGCCCCGAACGCTCAGCGAATGTTTCCAAACACAACACATGTCGTAATGAGGGCGATGCTCTGGGGCGAGAGGAGTGCAGCCGGGGAGACAGGACAGCCTCCACTGGTGACACACAATGCGGGGACACAAAACCCATGCACAGGTGGGAAGCACAGAGGCACCCACCACACACAGAGAGGCTGTATCACAAAACCAGGGGTGCAACGTGGGTGCCTGGAAGTGGGGCATGCCACCCCCAGCTCTGCCAGCAGCACTGCTCTTCCCCTTCCCAGCTGGGGGAGACAGGTGATAACGTCTGGGCCAGATCCTGGCCTGATTTACCTCCTCTGACTCCCATGGTGTTGCACCAATGGATCTTGGCCTAAAAAGTTTATCCAAATCATCTCTGCACTCTTTGATCCTCCAGAGGCAGGCTCACCTTCTCTGCAGGATACACCTTCTTGGAGGATTTTCATTGGTCTCTGCGATGGGATGAGCCATAAATTACCTCGGGAACAGCTTGCTTTGCTGATGTGTATTTTCAACCTCAGTTCCATTTTAATGTATGATAATATAGACGGTACTCTCCCCAGCCAGGATCCAGAAGGAGTGAGATGATTAAAAATAATTCATCTTACACTGAATTAAACTGAAATCCTCAGGAACGGTCCCATTTGAGTTCAGTACAAATCATGGGTGACAATCTGGGTCAGTTTTTATTGGGCATGCACCTTTTTGCCAGCCCTAAATCTGCCAGCCATCAGACAGGTTTAATAAGAAGGGACAACAAGGAGACAAAAAAGGTCAGTCTCTACTCGAGAAGGTGGTGGAAGGAGAAGGGAAGACGGGGCAGGGGAAGGCAGCATGTCCCAGCAAACACGCAGGAGGTGATGTTTCCCCAGGAGAGGGACGGACAGCAATGCACCAGATTCTTCAGAAAGCAAACAGGCTGCACCTGGAGCCCATTCTGCTGTTTGCTGAGACTCGGCAGCCCGGACCACTTGCGGTTTCCTCTCTGAGTCTTGCCTCTGCCCACAGTGACATACAGAAAGTGAGGGAACGGAGATGAGACATGCCT
>Ga0181612_175536_pt1 | contig 14281 bp, 8 predicted proteins | sample HoacroProtozoa21_FD_119630 | JGI IMG/M metagenome (GOLD analysis project Ga0181612, IMG submission 119630) | Hoatzin crop microbial communities from Cojedes, Venezuel. Combined Assembly of Gp0051906, Gp0051904, Gp0051908 | reverse complement strand
TTTGTTCACCCCCGGATTCATCAAAACTCATCAGAAATGCCAGTAGCTTATGTACAACGATGGCAGACACACAATATATATTTCCACAAACATAAGGGCAGAAGCAAATTTCATGATTAAACACAAAATGCGATTTTAGGAATCTTAACATTTTCCGTGTCAGTCATGATTAGATGAATGTGTTGCCTTCCTTATGCAACTACTTTTATTGTATTTGGTACCTGAAAGGTCTGAACATGTCTAAATTTAAGAAGTCAGTAAGTCAGTTGTTTTGAAATGGGAAAAGAGTTGACATGATAATGTGAATTAAAATAAAATCATTACTAATCAAATGACATCAAGTTATTTTACTTGCTATTTACATTAAACCTTACTGGTAGGTGGGTATTATGAGCCACACTTAAAATGGAATGCAATTAACTTGAAATAGATTTTTGTTATTATTCTTATTTCAATAAAAATGTTTTTCATAACTCGGTGTTCCTTTTTCCTTTCCCCACTGCGATCAGAATTTAACAGTCTGAAAGTTCAGCTGGCAGCGGAAATGTTATTTCCAGTTTGCCTACAGATACAGTCATTTCTCAGGGGCTGGCTCGTAGCAGACGCTTTTGTAGATGGTCTTTAAACTTTGCCATTTCAGAGGCAAACACTCTTAATCAAAGGATGAATAAAAAGAAAGGCCTCAGGAGATTCCTTCTCTGCTGACTGACTCCAAAGGGTCTTCTCAAGTTACGAGCTCTCTGAATCTCAAAGTTACTTTTAGTTTCTAGTTTTATCTTCTAAACTTCTAGACCTGTAGACCTAAAAGCAACTACAAAGTTCCTTCCTTCATCTGATTTCACACGCTACTTTCAAGGAGAGGGGAGTTGTGGACAGAAGCCAATGCCATAGCGTAGGCAGTCAATTGATCTGGTCACCTCCTCCACAGCGCAGTGTTGTTGCTCCATGGACCGCAGAAGAGGGTATGTTTGTAGGAGAAATACATCGTACTTGCTTTGAGGGCCGTGGATGAAGAACAGAATCTAGAGAGCAGCAGACACTTGCCGTGACAGCACAAAGAGCAGAGGGAAAATGCACCACAGCCACACACGTGAGCACCGTCCTTTTTCAGAGAGTGAGGCGAGAGCATGGGTGGCACTGAAGGCACGGGAGGGAAGTAGGGAGACTTAGGCACAGTAGGAAAGAAATGACTAAGAGGGGTAAACAGCCACCATTTGAGTTAGATTAGCTCTTTATTGGAGTCTCTTGAAAGAAAAGATGTAAAAAAGTACAGGCACGCACACATACACAATTACCCTTGTAGGAGGAAAGTTTCTCCTACTGCAAGAGAAAAGGGCCCTATTCTACTGAAATGAAATACAGGCTATTTAACAAGACTTAACAAAAAGAAAAAAGAGCATCTGAGAACAATGTATCTATTATAGCCTTGTTTTCCAGCAGATGTTTTGAGGTGACACAGAACAGCTTAGTAGCTGGGTGTTCTGTTTTGAAGACCATGCTGTGAGTCGTTCCAGAACAGAGCTATTTTGGCTATACGGGGCTTTTAAATTACCATTTTTAAAGTGTACTTAAGCTGGTAAGTTGTGTGTAGCTAAAGACTTTCTTTTGAGGAAGAAGAACGGGCGGCCAAGAAAGGTACCTCCAAAAGGAAAATGGGCTTTATTAAACCAAAATGCACAAACAGTACTAATCTTCTCTGTTTTTCATACATCGCTCTGCAGCCTTAGTAAAATAATGAGTTTCGCTTGAATTCAAAACTAACATTTCTAGCATGCAGAGAAAGAGCTTTTGCTTTGCAAAAATATTTTTGCAACAATCAGGTGTCCGAATGGACTTCCCAAAGAACGAGCACACGAGGTGAATAATGATGCTATAAACTACGTTTGACCTTTAAACATCTTTCATTTTGAAACAGGCCTTTGCTGAAGCAATGGCACTATTCATAACGAAAAATTAAACAAAGTTGTTCAGCATGAACTTAGTTTCCAGAAGTTCAAATAATGAACCGCTATTTAAGTAGAGAGAAACTCAAGAATTTCCCCCATCTCATTAATTCTTCCTATGTGACAGGAGGCTTGGGAGCGGTGGCGCGGCCGGTCTGTGGGTACCTCCGCAGTGCTCGGGCTGGAGGCAGTCGGGGTCCTCCCTGTACCCACGGCTTACGCGGGTTTGTGGGCAGCAAAACACAACATCATTTTACTCCTGCCCCACTGTAAGTACATTGCTGCCAAGCCTCTGTGCATGACCAGCACCTTGCACATAAATACGATTGAATTATTTCCAGTGCTTATCCTGCCCATCACAGCCTGGAAAGCCCTTGCCCCCAAAAAACTTCTCCTAACGCTGCTTCACCATCAATGTTTTTAGAGGATGAAATTAAAATAATATAACTTCAAACCTCTCTTCAGCACCAGCAGCAGTGGAATATTCAAATACATACACTATATTTTAAAATGCAGATATGTGTTTATGAAGGAAATATTTGCTGTCGTACTATTATTTCTGCCCACGGTAAACATTTGAAAAAGAGCACTTTCATTCTGAGGTTGAACACACAAAGCTGTGTCCTGTTCAAGCAGTGCCCTGACCAGGCCCATTCAGAAGCTGCAGAGCTGCCTCTGGAGATGCTTGGTTTATCTGAAGTCCTGAACTAATACCACGAGTTTCTAGAATGCGTTGTGCTTCTAGTAAAAAGTGCAAACATTTGAGAATAATCAGCTGAGTTAGATCTATTTAAACCCCCACAAATTACAGTGCAAGCCACAGCAGGAAGAGGATTTCTGTCATTCCTGTCTAACGGGTGAAGCAGCCCTGACACGGACAGGACGAAGCAGCCCCCGACGCGGACGGGATGCTGCCCAGCTGCGCATCCCCTTGCCATGCCCAAGCTCCCGAGGAGAGGCCGCTGCCAGCAGCACCCCTGGCAAGCACCTGCGCACGCACTGCAACAAGCTGAGGCGCAGGAAGCCACCCTGTTCTGCTGTCCAGAAACTACACAAGTACATAAATTTCTGCAACTATTAAAACCTTGGATGATCAGTGTAATTATTTCCATTGATAATGAAGAAATCACAGACATCACCACTTCCAAAAAAAACCCCTAAACTATTGGTATTTTTACAAATAGTTCGCTAAGAAGATTTTAGCAACCTTAAACGTTTAATAATAACATAGCCCACTTAAAACTGTTTTCAACCAGGTCTGTTGCACGTTTATATTGCTTGTCAGCAGGTATCCTGCTCTGGAGGCTTGCAAGTTGAGGTCAAAGTTAGATATTTGCAAACTACTTTGATTTTACTGAACATCCACATGCTTTATATACAAACAGATAGATTTTTTGAAAGTGCTCATTATGATCTAAATTCTGCTGCAGCTTAAGTCAGCAAAACACAGGGAACAGAAACAAGTCATATTAGCAACACCAGGCAATCCTCCAGCAAGGTCAGTACCAGCAGCTTCAGAGACAAAACATTTCTACAGCCCATGACTTGCATCTAATGCAGATTTCCATCCACTATTGACTGGTGGCAACAGATTAGTCCAAGCCATCAATATTTCAAAAGCCTTAATCAAAAACCTTGTCATTACAATTACTGTATTTGAGCATTTGATCTCACTGACACTTTGCAGATATGACATCTGTGGCCTAGCTTGCTTGAGTTGTTTGTTTTTAATCACAATTTTAATGGTAACAGCCCAACTTGTGCCCTGCTTGAAAATTCCTAATATACACACATCAACCACACAAACATTTTCTCCAAGTAAAACTGCAATGCCAGCTGCGAGTTCAGGGTTATGTATCTCCCAACACCGACAGTACAATATATATCTCTACCCATGCAACAAGGTAGTGGGAGATCAACACCACAAAATCCCAGTCACCTCTTGAGCGTCCTCACAGTTCAATAAAAGAGCAGAAATAATATGAGTCTTCTAAAAAAAAAAAATCAAATGCTTCAACAGCTGTGGGAAACCAACCCAAAATTTAAAAGGCTGGCTGATGCTGCTAATGGGTCCTTGACCTGTTGCTCACCACCATGATAGACAGAAGAGATATGCAATTTAAATGCAAGTAAGTATTTAGTGCCTTTTTATTTTCTTGATAGTGCAAACTGCATATGCTTGTTATTCCTAACTGTGGCTTTTATCATTTCAGCACTTATCATGTTACTTCTGGGAAACTAAGGAGACATACTAAAATTATTCCACTGTTAATGCTAAGGGTATCACCCATTGCTGACTTGCTATTTTTCTCCAGACAAATGACGCCACCAAGTTCTCTTTTCTGCTTTAATTTCTTTTCTCTGCTCACCCCCCAGACATTTTTCACACACAGATTTTCTTTCTCACTTACAAATCTCGATTTGGCATTCACTAAAATACTACAGGACATAGTTAAAAGCCAGAGGATTAAAACCTGTTTAAACCAGCTCTATAAAAAAGCAAGAACCTGGTGGGATGGGGGAAGACACTGAACTGTTCTCTACTGACCTAACGGCAAGTGTCTTCCCCTCAGAAGTCCTACAGATTTCAGGTAGAAAATCCTCCCCCCACCTTTTAAAAATCAACCTCTATGTATGGGAATATTTTTATTTAAATCTTTACTAGTGTCTTAGACAATTCAGTCACATGACATAGGAACCATTAGACAGGACAATCTTAAAATACACGCTCTGCCGTCAGTTACGTCTCTCAAGCAAGCAGAGGTAACGATGCATTTCTCTGCAGCTATTCTTTGCACAGCCGTTGAAAGAGATACCCATCTGCCGTCAGACAAAGGCACTAGTCTATGCCATACCAAAAGAATTTGTTCCAATTAAATTTTCATTAAGGTTAAAGCAAAACTGGTTTGAGACCACTACAGTTTGAAGAGCGTTAAGTACCAGAAAGGCAAGGATTTCTGCGCTTTCTGAAGCCTGAAAATCAGCAATGCAATGAAGCCATAAAGGGGGACAGGAGAAGGGAATGCTTGAAAACTTTGTCCCTCCTCAAACCACTTAAATATTGAAAAGGCCAAGAGATTCACTTTGAAGTTATACTTTAAAACCTTAAACGTAAGAAAGCAGGTAAAGGTAAAAGTCTAGTGGTAAAACACTTTCATTTCTTGCTGACCCTCACATAATCCTGCTTCTTGCACTGGGTCAATAATGCCCTCTGGGTTTTACAAGCTGCATTCCTGGCACTTCACAGCTGTGCCATTGCCACAAAACTCATCTTTACTGAAGATGAACAGGCAGGGCAACTGACATTTGCTTTGTGCGCAAAAGCTTACAGCGCATCCGAAAAATTTAAAGTAAGGGTAGTATTCCCAAATTCAAAATTGGAAGATAAAAGGTTCATAGTCTAGAATGAAAATGAATAATTAAAAACTATACTGAAACAAAATTATTTGACATTTGCACAGAATTTCCAGAATTTCTACATAATGCCACAAAACTGAGTCACATTACCGTTACTACCCATGGCTTTGTTTATTTATGAGCCTTTCAGAGCCTTTTACGTATGTGGAAACTCTTCTAACAACAAAATAATTTCAACCACAACTGCTTAACCATTATCAGTGAGAACAGAGTCTACTCAACACTACTAGTAGTTGCCAAAGCTAACAGATTAAGTCAATGTACTCATCTGGAAGTTCCATACTGAGCTATTTTGGAGATACAGTGAGCCAAGAGAGCTCGGAAAGTGTTCAAGCAGTGAGTTAATTTTATTTTTCTGAAGCAGGAAAATTTCCCAAATGCCTTTTCTAATTTGTCTCAATTGTCCTAAAATAAAATAAAAAGGAACCCTAATGAAAGATTGCAGATGTATCAGGTTAATTATTTTGGTCATGGTGAAGCCAGTGAATAAGAAAAGTGAAAAGCTAATTTTAAATATGGAGGTAAGGTCAGTCCCAGCAAAGCGAATGTGGAAGGAAAACAAAAGCAAAATTATTTAGAAGCCTAAAATACTGTTCTACAGAAATTTTTCATACCTACTACCCTGAACCACATGAGAGAAAAAAGAAGATTAACTTCCTAGCAGGTAGGCTACTGGAAATACTACAAGAATCAGGTACTCTCTCCTTCTTGACTGGCAAAAGCTTGAGCTTACAGGAAATTCAGGCTGGGAAAAGGTGAGAAATGAAAGGCCTGCATGTTGCTGGTGGAGGAAATCCATGTTCTCCTCTTCCAGAGACATACAGCATCTGACTTTTGGTGAGCCCTGTGTCAAGGAAGATTCAGCTCAGAGTAAGTATAGAACAAATAATGCAAGAGCTAACAAAAAAGGAAAGGTAAAATTCAGTGGGCAGAACAAATATGAGCAGAAATTTATATGGAGAAGAAAAGGGACAGGTCTGGGCACTAAGGAGAAAAATCAATTTTTTAGTTAACAAGGAAAGATCGCTTCCATAACACCTGACAAACAGATGTTAAACTTGAATCATGCTTAAAATAAAGCAAAAGTCGTTTGAGGACTAAGACTCAGAATAACATTATTACTAGATGTTGAGCAAACTAAATAGCATTCCTAAATTTCATTTGAAAATACTCAGTAGATATCCATCACAATAAAAGGAAAGAATTTTGCTCAGCTCTTGATGGAAGATCAGTTGCTATTGAGACTGTCAGGTAAGAAGTATCTTCACAACTTGTTTGAATAGGATAGAGTTTATCAGCAATTTAATTATAATAATCTGGACCAACTTAATTTAAAAATTCAAACAAACTGTCACTGAGAAATGAGACAAAAATCAGATAAACAGTGCAATGAAATAAGCATGGGGGGCCACCTACATTTTTCCTGAAACATAATGTTTTTTCAATGTCCATTTTTTTCTGGCTGCTCATGAATTTGGAGTTATCCACATCCTAAATTCGCTCTGTTTTCTATTAGAGCTTACTGAGGCATAACAGTAACAGTAAGTTTTTAATAACAAGCACACTGAACATCGCAGCCGCAAACAGTCAGTGAAGTTACTTGCCATTATGAGAGATATTAAAACCAGAATATAAAAAATAACTTGATTTGCACAAACGGATTTTCTTCAACCCCATCTAAATTTTTTTCATGAGCCAGTTAGGAGATTGTTGAACATGTGGGGAAGATATAAGAAGAAACGGGAATTTAATTCCACTGTTACCAAAGGGCAATGCTGGTATTAGTACACAGTAAAATCTGATGTTTTCACATTGCTTCTGTTTCCAGACAAACTCTGTTGCAGCTGTTCTTCAACACACCCTGCAAAGTGCTATCCTTTTTCCTATAGCTCCTTTATCTTTCTTCTGCCTGATTTAACACAGAAGCCATCAAAAGCATGTGTACTTCCAGGCACTGCAAAGGATTTGCCTTGTGCCACATTCTACATTGATTCTCTATTCTCCCACTGCTGTAGCTGACAACCACTCAGAAGATGGCTGGTGTCAACTAGGACTTAGACCCTACAAAAAAAGCTTTTGGGAAAAAAAGCCAGAGCTGAACTGAGCTAATCGATGCAGGGCAAGGACATCTCCCTTCAGTGTCTAGGGTTAAGGAGAGACCAGTGATCCTGCACTCCAGGCCATCAATCACCCGGACCCTTTGCTCTGCAGGGTGTCAGCAGCTCTGAGACATGCTCCGTTGTGCATTTCACACTGTAGTAACCAGCTGCAACAACAGAAGGATGCACCAGATGCGAAGAAGAGTCTGGAAAACTGCAAGGCTTAATGCCTTATGTCAGGCTGCTGCGGCCACAGGGCACAAAAAAGGCAGGAAAGTGAATGCTAAACCAGGCTTTGTTGTTAAGATGAGGAGCTGTGGGACCACTAGTTCACTGTGGAATCCTTCCATCTGCACTAAAAGACTTTCCAAGCAGGGTATAAACTAATCCAAAGCACTTACCTCAGAAACTGGAGCATTTTTCAGAGCATGTACCAAAACCCAGTAGACTTCAGGGCTACCTCTACATTAACTAGAGTAGATCTGGTGACATGGTAGTCTAGAGATCCCTCCAGAAGACAACTCTCAGAGCCAAAGATCTGAAAGGACTTTGGCTTTCATTTAGCTCCTGGACCTCTGAAAACTGTAATTTTCATTTTTTCCTCTCCCTCAGTCCCACTGGTCTTAGATTTGTATTATGTTCTTATCTTTTTTACTCAAAGAGTAAAATTTCCTCTATCAAATACTTTAAGTAAGTAGGTTGACTGAAGGATGTAATTGCAGCAAAATGCCACGTATAACTACCAATGTCATAGTATAACCCAGACCAATCTTGTGAAAAATCAAACAAACATTCCTTCGGTTGAATTGCACAAAAAATGAATCCTGTTAAAATATGGTCTTTGTAATGGCTTTATTTTTATTTCAACATAATCACTTTCAAACAGGAAGCCCTTTGGAGGTATGTGGCTCAATAGCATTTTGACCAACAGCATGATATCTGGTGACAAAGAAGTTGAAGATGATAGTAATTGAAAAGTGGCTGATAGATCACAGGTAAAGCTGATTTGTAACAGCTGGGTCACTTATGTGCCACATGATGCAGATCTCACCTTTCTCTCTAATCAGTGAAGACTTACAACTGCATGCCTCTCCCCCTCCATCTAAGCAAAATCTGGTATGCCAGCTCTGTCGATACCTGACTAGGTCCCAGCAGAGCTCGCATTCAGCAAGAGTTGAATATTGTGTGCTAGGTATGTTTTTCAAAATTGGTACAGTTTAATAAAATCCTTTAAATCCTTTAATCTTAAAAATAACCCAAGAATGTTTCTTGGATGGTTCCCCAACTTCTCTACAAAAAATGAAATGGCTCTTTTTACACCCTCTTCTTATTTACAAGCAGCCATTTCTCCACAATGTCATTTATTCCTGTCTTCCCAGATATCACAGCCCAAGACTTTTTCCTTGCATAGAAGACAGTAGTCAATAATACTAACTACTACTTAGCTGAAATGCTAAAACATCACTAGAAACAAAGCTTTATATAAGAGAATATTTCATAGAAAACCACATTAGCACTTTGGTAACTGAAATCAGCAAAACAAGTGACTTGGTGCTACGTTCTAATCGCACAGCTTTTCCCACTGTTCTTTTCCTCTAGGCTGCCTTATTATTCTGCCATGTTACTCCTTCTCAACCCTTTTTCTAAAATACTTAAATGTGCTTTTTCTAAGCGTATGATTTCTAGCCTCCATGGACTGAAGCATTTTGGGGTAATCAGATTAGCTATGGAAATTTTTAAGCACCAGAAGACCTAAACACTCAGATAAACAGATCTATCACAGTCATGAATGCCAGTTTTCCACGTTGGAATTTTTTTACCCAAGCTTATGGATGTTGCAAAATTAACATTTAAAAATAAAAGACTTTTTTTCTATAGTATCTACCAAAATTAACTTCCAATTATTCTAAGAATATTACATGATTAAAACAGAAATAGCATGAAAGAACACTACAGCTTTTCACTGCATAGCCCAACGGGGGGGGGAACCCCCAAGCATCACTTGTATTTATTTATTCTAGCTATACTATTTCACTGAAATACACCAAAATACATAAGAAGTTCTCATACTTGGCTACATGTTTTACACCTTCTGCTTGCATAAAAAGTGCATTTGGAATGACTAAATGTCAACAGATTTAGTGCAATATGATATAAAACAAGTAAAACAGGCATTGACTTACTGTGAGGTGCTTACATCCAAATCTTCAAAATATCCTTAGATACAGTGATTATTTCAACAGAGATTTTGCAGGAAAAAAAAAATTTGTTTGAGCCACAAGGCTTTAGTTTGAGCTGAGATATTTTTACTTAGCTGAAAAGAAAAAGAAACTAATTAGCCAAACGAGAGAAAGAGTGATGGAACAAACTAGCAGACAAATAGGATCCTCAGCTGAAGTAAATTGCTAGAACTTCATTAATGTCAATCTTTACCAGCTGAGGCTGTGTGCCCTGGGATGAAGCAGTCTGCAGTCCCTTCTGCCGGGCAAGGATCAGCTACTATCTCTGCACACTGGGGTGCCTGAATTGAAGAGAAAAAATGGGCACTGAGTTCAAGTTCAGAAGTGAAGAAGTGAGGTAAATCACCACCATGATACAGCTCTCGCTGGCTGTATCTGTAAGCTAAGGCAGTTCTGCTCCGCAGTGCGTTGCTTAGTCCTGGTCTTAGGTGTTCAGTGTAGGCAGCACAGCCCAGCATTAGGGCAAGGGGCTTTCTGCAGTCCTGGTTCACTGACTATTCAGGGGAATCAATTAGGGAGGATTTTATCTTCCTCCATGTTGACACGTTTCCAGTTCCTTCTGCAGGAAAACAGAACGTGTGATGCAATTGTGCACGTGCTCGAAATTTGCCTGAGCCACAGGCAGGACACATCAGAGGTCAAACCTGCAAAGACTAACAACTCTACGGTACAGGTGCAGCCATGCCCTTCCTCCTGCCCCCCTCCCCCCAAAGCAGGAAATATTTGTGTTAGTACTCAAAAAGGTAGCAAAGTGTCATAGCTCTGCATACTGTCCCGTTTCAAGCACTACAGACCTTTCATTTTCTAGTGTATTTTTAAACTAAGCCTTCTATATCCCTATTTGTAATGTTATATTCTTAGGCTACCGCACTAATGTTTTACATTTCTACAGTGTTATTACTGGATAATCTCAATGTAGCATGAAGGTCTATTTGTGCTTTATTTCTGTTTGTCCTGTACCCAGACTTACTCCAACACTGATTGAGAGAAGGAAGCAAAACATATCTTGTATCTACTTGTCTGGCATAGGTGAGTAAAAATTGCTAAAACAAAGTGAACAGTACCCAGTCCACAACTATCAGAAGGAATGGGAGAACTGGCACACAGTCTGCCAGCAGGCGTCACTGCTCTGAACAAGCTGGAGTAGGCTAGCACCCGAGCCGTGGCACCCAGCTGGTAACACGTCCCTTGACACACCAGAACGGAGGCTGATGTGTGGAAGGGGTAAACAGTCCTTTGGACCAGACAGATCTTAACCCACAGAAAAGTGTAGATAAACATCAGTGATACACCATGGAGCTCAGGAACGCTTAAAACTTCTCTCAGGGAAAAGCTCTTGAGCCTAGCCAGCTCGGTCTCAGAGGAAAGAACCACCAAAGCCACCAGACCCAGCGATGTGACATCAGACTTGCACCATTGTATGCATAAGGACTGACTAATAAATTGTTTAATGTCTGGTTTTTAACAGTTAACAAAAAAATTACCTATTATCTGAGCACAAATAAATGTTTGAAGTTTTGAGGTTTTGCCTGGTCCCTAAGTCTCTCAGAGTACTCTCATGGTGCCGGTCCCAAACTCACAAATAATAACAGGAGCAACATGTGCAAGCACTGATGTCTTACAGCAACCTCACCAAACAGAGAATTATTACCCCTATTTTAGATATGAGGAAACTGATGTGTAGAGAGGTTAGTTGACTTTTTTTCCAAGACTATCAAAGCTAGCAACACAGCCCCCATCTCCCAAGAGCAGGCTGCATGGTTCAGTAGAGAGGACTGATGCAAGCTTTGCAAGATATCAAGGCCAACGAGAGTAGAGGCCTCTGTACTGCTGACGAGGATCTGTGCTGCCAGTCCAGACCGCAGCTCCATCTGGCCCTGTCAGAAATCATAGTTTGTCCTGATGATCCGAAAACCACAGAAACTACTCATTTTCAGTATTCTTGCAGATAAATTGTTTCATCTCTTGCTTTGTACCTCTCACCAATGCATGAGAAACATAACCGTTGACCTTTCGTTCTCTAATGTTTTGTGAATTATTTCTAATTTCTGTGGTGGAATGTATCTACATTATAATTCAAGAGTTTCTTAGTAACATTTCATAAACCTTCAAGCATCACTTTTTTTCCAGACCACAGAGTAACATGATGGCAGAATGTTCTGTAAACCTATATATATACGTATGTATGTCTGCATGTATGTCTTGCTCTGGCAAGTCTTGTAGCTGTTGGGCGAAGTTCTGGCAGTTTGGCAGACACAGGGCTCTAGGATTAGTTACAAGATGACATTTGCATATAAATCTGTCTCTACTGATGAAGCCTGAAGGAAGAGAAGTGTCATTGGATTTTACTTTTGAGAACAAAGTATGAAAATCTTCATATAAGCTGAGAAAGTTAAACCTTCTTCTCTTAAGTTAAAAGTCTCCACTAGGTTTGAGTTAGGTTTCTAGACCTATAGACTATATCCATGATTTTAATAACCTGTGTTCACATAGGTACTCAGATTGTTTCTATGGACAGGAACACAGCCATGTCTGTGTACGCTGTGAAGCTTGAATCTGAACCAGACCCATTCTGTTCCCCTTCTCCCTTTTCTCCAGATCGATTTTCACTCCTTACTGATCCAGCTGGCTTGCTTCAGGAGTGGTGTGTGGTGGGTAGTTTGGATTTGACTGCAAGCATCTAGATACACTTATAGTCACCTATTCTTACACTTAGTCACCTCTTTCCAGGAGGGAAACTGGGACAAGAGAGGCGCATGCAACTAAGGAAGATGAGCCACAGGTTTTAGCAAAGTAAGGTGCAGTATGACATTGAGATTCAGGGTATAATGAATCATGACGATGAGCTGCATTAAAAGGCAGTTTGCCTTATGTGACCAGAAACTCAACACTTCTGCTGAAGCACCCCAACATTACTGCAGAGCTTCCTTCTGAGATGCTCTTGCGAACCAGGATTGTCATTTAGGATAAAAAAGGCAAAATATTTTAAACTGATATTTGGTATCATCTCCTACCATTGCAGTAAATGGTCTCAGAACTCAAAGCCATTCCCAATCACTAGCACTCCTTTTGTGAAGTTTTCTCTTCTTGATCTTGGAAGCTAAATTGAAAGTTTCTTTCTTCCAAGTAATTCTCAGTATCAGAATCGATCTCAGATGAGCTTAGCCTTTGCTGCTGTTTTGAATGAACAGATCAGTGTTAGAAATGTGTTTTTAGAAGCAGTATTTTGTAAATGATTGTTGGCTTCTTTCTATTCATTTTTGTGACTCCTTGTCAACAGCTTATTTTTGCAGAGTTCACTGGCACTGTAACTGCCTCACCAAAAGGGCAACATCATAGACCTCTCTGATAATACTTGTAAGACGCTTAACTGTCCCCTTTTGGCCCATTATCCTCTTTTATAAAAAAATGATCCTTCTATTAATGTATACTTAAAAGTCTATGGAAATGTAACTTCCTGTATCTCTGCTCCCTCTGTGAAATAGCATCTGCAGTAAGAAAAGTGGCAAACTTTCCCACTGCTGAAGCTATATGTATCCTAGTACCAATAATGAGAAAACAGCAAAATGAACCCTATATCTACTGGAATGTCAGTTAACATTTTTCCAAGCGTAATAAAACACATCAACTGCAACTTTAATGATTTTATCAGCAGTTTTTTGTTTGAATTTACTTTTAGTATAGCTTTAAAATAATTTTCTGATTAAACATTGCTGAAATGCAATAGAAGCAACGCAGAAATTATTTTGATACCCACACAGATACCCAGTCAGTTTTGCAGCGTAAGGAACAAGTTTTCTATCAGCATCTCAACTTTTCTGCACACGACTTTGCAGACTGGTAGCAGTTTGCACGGGGAAGTTCCCACCTGACAACCCCTTTTTACAAATTGCGCTCATTATTCCTGTGCCAAATCCTGTAAGGTTTGTTAACTCCCATGGCACTTGCTGTGAATGACAGGTGGTCAGAGGGTTGGAAATTCGTCCCCGTGTAGGTCGGCACCTATTAAACAAAAGACCTACTGTTTTCTAATCCCCAGGATCAGTTTCTGCCTGCTCTATACATATCACCAGGAGGATACAGCTGTTGCAGATCGGACAGGGCAGACATGAGCAACCTGATGCCAATGTGGAGAGACAAGGGAATTTCTCCCTCCACGGAGCAGAGGCTGCTGTGCAATAAATGTGAAACAGGTCAACATGGAGGAGACAGCCGATGCGACCACAAAGAGGATATTTCCTCTCCTTGGATCCGAGTGCTGGATGCGTCTGTCTCAAGGGTGGGTGTCAGGAGGATGGGGCCAAACCCTTTTCAGTGGTGCCCAGCGACAGGACAAGGGGCAATGGACACAAACTGAAGCAGAGGAAGTTCCAGCTGAACATGAGGAAGAACTTCTTCCCTCTGAGGGTGACCGAGCACTGGAACAGGTTGCCCAGGGAGGTTGTGGAGTCTCCTTCTCTGGAGATGTTCAAGACCCACCTGGACAAGGTCCTGTGCAGCCTGCTGTGGGTGACCCTGCTTCGGCAGGGGCGTTGGACTGGATGACCCACAGAGGTCCCTTCCAGCCCCAAACATTCTGTGA
>Ga0181612_124301_pt1 | contig 14281 bp, 10 predicted proteins | sample HoacroProtozoa21_FD_119630 | JGI IMG/M metagenome (GOLD analysis project Ga0181612, IMG submission 119630) | Hoatzin crop microbial communities from Cojedes, Venezuel. Combined Assembly of Gp0051906, Gp0051904, Gp0051908 | reverse complement strand
GGGCACACTGCTGGCTCATGGTCAACCTGTCTTCCACCAGGACACCCAGGTCCCTCTCCACAGAGCTGCTCTCCAGCAGGTCCGCCCCAGCCTGTACTGGTGCCTGGGGTCGTTCCTCCCCAGGTGCAGGACCCTGCATTTGCTCTTGTTGAACATCATGAGGTTCCTCTTTGCCCAACTCTCCAGCTTGTCCAGGTCACACTGAATGGCAGCACAGCATTCCGGTGTATCTACCAAATAATTCCTAATAGTTCCTAATCCAATTAACTAGAACGTAACTAATTTTAATCAGGCCAACTGTCCTAACTGCTTATTTGCAAGGAGTGGAGGGGGAAGGAAAAATGGAGGCATGTTTCATTAAAGCCTCATGCTGATTGCCCTCTTCAAGGCATGTTAAAATCCTGCAGCAGTACTTGACATGGCAGCCCCTGGCCGGCTGCTTCGCAGAGAGCCACGCAGGCTCTCGGTGCGACCACGGGATGGGTGGGCAGGCAGTGGGGCAGCACCCCATGCCGTGGCACCTGCTGCCAGGGGCACCTGGCCCAGGTAACTGCCTACAGCCGCGCAGAGCTTCCAGGTGAGCTCCATCTGAAATCCTGCTTGAACAAACAGAACCTGTTTGCAGTAGCCTAGAAGCCGAGCCATAATTACCTTTGCATCTCACAGAGGGAGCACTACCTTTTGGTTAACCTACACCAAACCAACCTGCTGGTCTGAGGCTCGGAACCCCGAAGGCGATAGCACCACACTGACCTCAACTTCCTAGATTCCCCCCAGGAAGAGTGGGGGAACACTGGAACAGGCTGCCCAGCGAGGAGGGCGAATCTCCATACTTCAGCAGGACAAGAGGCCAACAGCCTGGCCTGGCTTTGAGATGAGTTGTGCCACGAGCAAGGGTTGGACCAGGCGGCCCCCAGAGCTCCCACCCAACCTAACCTCTTCTATTCCAAGAGAGCTGAACTTAACCATAGTGAGGACTGAAGCTTTGGGAATGTCAGCCAGTTCCTTGACAGTCCTCCTCAGAGTAAGCAGAGCATTTCTACCCTTTTTCACGACGGCCAGGAGGAAGGCAGGAAAGCAGGGGACCTCGAGCTTGGGTTCAACTAAGTCTCCCAGTAGCTAAATCCTGTTCTTGTGCCAGTCAAGCCCCGTCAAGGGTATGATGCACCAACTGCGTACACGCGTGTGGATGCGTCTGTGGTGGGACAAGGACAAACTCTAGTCAAGAGTCAGAAACTCCATCTGCTGAAAAGAGTGTAGAAGGTTAATAAAATCTGGCTGCAGTCCCATCTCCACCTCTTTCCTTGGTGGATGAGCTGCCTCAGGTTGCCAGCACGTTTTCTGCCAGGTGAAACCATACACAGACCGACCAGGTGAGAAGCTAGCAGGCATGGTGGCTACCCCTGAGCTCAGCGGGCAGTTTGTCCTTCCCCACCCGCAGCGAGGGCTCTGTGCTCTCAGAGCTGAGCAGGCTTTCCTCCGAAGTCAGGAGAAGACAACACAGAGGAGATGCTCTATATATTGACGATACCAGTGTGCAGGACAGCTTAGATCTGCTGCTCTGGGCCCAGGGCTATGGGCTGGATTTCCACGTCTGCTCCCCAAGGTTTTAACCCCAGGGGCACTTGAGCATAAAACACCAGATTTCTGGAGCACAGACAAACGTCAGACTTCTTCCACAGAAAATTATGCTAACTTGTGCTAAACACTTCTCTTTCTTCCTCTTTCTGGCTTCACAAATTGGGAGTTTGTTTCTGTGCGGTGGCTCATGCTCCGCAGGGAGGACAGACAGACAGTGTCCTCAGCCAGCTCCAGAGCTCAGGAGCGCAGCTGCGAGTCTCCTCATGCTCTGGAGACCCCCAAGCCTTGTCCCTCTCCACGGTGGGCAGGCAGCCCACGGAACGGGGGCGCGGGAGCCTGCGGCACAGCCCGAAGGAAAGCCACGTCTGTGCTGGACACGGCACCAGCCGCATGCATTAGGCCAGGCATCTCAGAAAGGGCTGAGGATTAGTTTTATATGAACAGCAGGTGAGTTGTGGCACGGCTAAAAAACCAAACAAGAGGACAAAACCACTTCTGCATCTGGTCCTTGGCTACTGGGGGCAGAACCCCGACACTCAAAGGACTTGCGTTAGGAGCCGGCCTCATGGCTGGTTTTTCTCACCCCAAGCCAAATACAGAACGCAGTAACTTCAAAGGGAGCATGACAAGTAGGTAACATCATCAAGGAAGAAGCAGAACCTGAGCTGTAAGGTCGAGGTTTGCTGAGCTGTCAGTCCTCCGGGTGACTCCTCACCCCAGACTGGCACTGCCCTCCTTGCATCTCCAAGTGCTGGGAAGTCAGGACCGTGCTGAAGCACTTCCGAGCGCCTCGGTATTAAAAGCTCTCCAGGTCCAGAGCCTTACCAGTGTGTGAACTATTCAGGGAAAGAAAAACAAACCCAAACCCCACCCACAACAACCCCACCACACCCACACAACAGAACCCACCCCCAACACAACACGTAGTGTAAATATCATTAATATATCCTGGGAGAAGAGCGAAAAGCTTTTTTCAACCACAAATCCATAGACCCCACTGTCCATTCGCAGTAGAAATTTAGACACGCAAACCTTTGATTCGGTGTAAAAGGAAATGGCTTTCTTCTACAAAAATGGCTGAATTCGCCCTGAATAAAGGACATTCCTGGGGAATACAAACCCCTCAAGAAGAGCTCCTTTAAGCTACAAAAGAGTCCAAACTGTATGTATTCTACAGCAGAAACTACACAAAATCAAAACGGGAGGGAAGCTTTCTCTGCGGCACTTTGCTGTATCTGGGTGGTATTTCTCCAGCCCATTTTGAAAAACCCCTCCACCTTACAACCACCAAGCCTGAAGTCTTTAACTTCAGGAATGCTGCTGATTTTTAAAAGCTGCTGTGCAGTTTTCAGCTCACAGGCAGCAGTTCTCCTTCAAGAAGAGCTCGAGACCACCCTTACCACGGGCAGGAGGAGGAAGAGGAGTAGATCCCTGCAGAGAGAAGGGCTTCAAACAGCAACCTGCCCTGCAGCAGAGTTGCAGCCTGCATTGAGGAGACAGGTATTTTGCTACTCATCTAGGGTTTTTTTTCTTCTTCTTTTTTTCCAGCTGATAGCATGTATGGACAAGGTATCTTACAAGTCCCAGTCTAGCCTCTAGCTCTAGGTGCTTTCAGAGGACTTATTTTTATGAGAGTGGGAGCTACCTTCTTCCTACATTGAATATTTCTGATATCATTCAGTACCGTAGACGCCCAAGAGGCCCTTCTGCTTGTAGTTAACATGGAGCCATCATAATCTTCATCAAGGAAAGAGGAACACAATGCCTTGTCTTCCCCATCAGCAGGGATGGGGAAAACCTCTTTTTCCTTTGGGAAACCTACGCAGAGTTGCTTGTTGACAGGCAACTATCAAAAGCAGAATTTCAAGTTAACAGGCACCACATAGAGCAAGTTCTGCCAGGTTTCTCTGAAGGCAGTTCCTCAATTAGCATTTTACTTGGGCTGCCTGAGGAGGAAAACTACCCAGCTCACACTTGAAAAGACACTAAACCAGAAAGATTTATTAAAGCAGTCTTTTGTCACAGCCATATCATTTGCAAATAAGTGAAAAACCTGATCGTTACCTCTCTTACATGGGCAGAAACCTTCAGAAGGGGGCTGCAGAGGAATCGCTCCTTCCCTAGGAGCTTCAAGTAACTGCAAAACAAGGTTAAGTATTGCCCAGCCCCTGCCTAGACCTATCTGTGAGAAGCCCTCATCACCAGCCAGCTGGAGCAGGAGAGGCCCCGGATCACATTTCCTTAGCACCTGAACGCGTTCAGCCTCCCCTACATTGCCTCGCCGTGGAGTTATAAACCTCATTGCGCAACGAAATCCCCCCCCAGGAGGCAAGGGCTGGAAATGCGATGGCAGGCTTGATGAGTGTTTCCATCAGCGTGACTTCAGAGGGTTAAACATCTCCTCACAATCTTGCTCTTTTCTTGTTGTTGCAAACCAAGCATTTAGTCTAGGTAATTCACAGGATTTGTGTTTGGAAGCTTTCAGAACCAAACCAACCCGGAAACTTCAGTATCTAGCAAAGAAAAAAGCTGGAATTTATAGGTTTGCTAGTTTTTGCAGTTTTACTTCTTAATCTTTTTAGGTGGTTTGTGTCTCCAAAAGGAAACAAAAAGCAATTTTCCACTGTGTTTTTCTAGAAGGTAAAGTTATGGATACTATTATTTCCTCTCATGAGTCAGATGTCTGTGTTTAAGGACAATGCTGAAGGAGGGGGCTGCCGGGCACTGCGCAGCCCAGGGTTAGAACGCTGACTTCTACTGGGACTGCAGTCACCAGATTCCATCGCAAATCTATGCCTCTTCGTGGTTTTTTCAATATATGCGTAGCGGGGGCTGGTGTTTTGTAGTGGTGCAACCTCGGTCTTCTCGGTGCATGTTGCAGCACGCATCGCACTTTCGTCCCTGCTGTCGGCTGCTGAGCTCTGGCTCCCCTGCGTGCCCCGCACACGGCTCCGCGCAGAGCCCCGAGGGCGCGGGACAGGCTGGGGGATCCGCGACTGGAAACGTGACAGGAGGTGGTGCCTCTGAGAAATACCCAATGCCAGAGACCAGAAACCTCATCTTTTAGTAGCTGTGGCAAGAATTTAGATTTGAAAATGCTTCAGGAGTTTGAGACTGCGGTTTAGAAACTGCGGGAATAGGCGACTGTAAAAACCCCCTGACATTAGCTCTGCTTTTGCTTGTGACTTGTAGTAGCAGGGGTCGGTTTCATGTCTTACGCTGGGAAAGACCCCACTGCTACTCTTTTCTGTTCCATTAAATAAGAAACTGTGTGGCAGATACCCACAGCTGAGATGTGTAATTGGCATAAAGCCTTCAGCTGCAAATGTAAAATGTTCACACACGGGTGAAATGAAGCAGCCCTGCCTCGTTGCCTACAGTGGGTCTTGGGGATGCTCCTTTGGCCATTGTGTTACGGGAGAAAATGGAAAGCAGCAAGGCTGCTTGCTGTGCCCGCTGGGTTTAGTCTGTGGGAAATGTTCACAGTGAATAATACCCGCTTGCTTTGAGCAGGGAAAAAGGGTCGTGTAACCTCAGCGCTGTTACCCGAGTGCCGGACCGCAGCCTGCGTGCGGCGGCGTGGAACCGCACCGCAAGAAAACCCGGAGCAGCTTTCCAAATCCAGCAGAGCGACGGCCTGGCCGGCATCACCGCTTTCAGAAGCGGGGAATCCTGAAAGCCTGCGCGAGCTGCGGCTGGCACCGCCGCGGCCGGTCGGCGAAGGCGGTCAGCCTCCCCGCAGCAGAGGTGAATCTCCGCGGAGCGAAGGCGCTGCTCGGCCGGGCGGCCGCCGGTTTGGCGGCTGGGAGGCAGCTCTGTACAGGCGCACGCTGCGCTGCCTTTGTAAAGAAAATAAAAGCGTGGTTTGCCCAGGTATTTCTGACTGCGGGTAGCCCTGGCACCGAGGGCCGTGGGAAGCGGGGTTCCCCGCCGGTACGTTGGTGCGGCGTTGCGCAACAGAGACGTTATTGAAAGCGGGAGCTGGAGACGGGGATGGGCCAAGTCGCCTGGCTTCGTTCCAAACCCACCTGCGGCGCCGGGACGTCCTTCTGGAACGGTGCGGGCAGGCACTGCGCTCGCGGGCTGCTCGGTGAAAAGCAGGCAGGTGACAGCTGAGCAGGGAGGAGTAAACACAGAGCCTGAGCAGGGGTCGAAGGAGAAAATCAGTGGGTTGCTGTGCTGGGGGGCAAAGGTGCATCCGAGACCCAAGACCCGCCTGGACAAGGTCCTGTGCAGCCTGCTCTGGGTGACCCTGCTTTGGCAGGAGAGTTGGACTAGATGACCCACAGAGGTCCCTGCCAACCCTGACCATCCTGTGATTCTGTTTCAGAGCTCTTTTAGCAGTTTTCATTCAGTCTTTAAGGCCTCTGAGTATAAGCATAACAAGCAATTGTTTCCTTCTTTTGGTTTAAATCTTGTTTGGAATAGATAGTTGTCTGGAAATCTTTTCTGAAAGTTAAAGCCAGTGCACACCACAGCAGGGAGGAGAATGTACATCTCCTGATTCCCAGTTCTTGCCTTAATCAGCGATTACTTTTTTAATCCCTTTCCTCAACCATAGTAACAGTATTTTTTTAGCCTTTTTTTTATTCCAGCATGAATGCATAGCTGCAGTAGTTTCTTGCACAGCTGGCCATGTTTGTCTTCGTAACCTAATATTAAAGATAGTTGCTGCTGACAATTTAGGTTTTTCATGGGCTGAATTGCTGCTTTATTGGAAAAGTTCATAGAGTTCTTTTCCTTGTGGTAGCTTCTTTCTGTGATTGTCAGTTTTAGATCGAGATCTGACGATAAGTTTTTGTGTCTTGTAGAAGACAACAGAATATTTTCCTGCCGGTTCTGCTGAAAAGGTTGTTCAAGAGTTGACATGGAATATATAAAAAATAAACTTCACCTTGAACTCCAGGACTGTGAACTGATCAGCCTGTTTTGCACAATATGAATGTTGTCTCTCACTGTCTCTGTTTTTCCCTGTGTAATTTGTTTATCAGGCAGAATTTAACATTTTTTAACTGGATTTAACATTTTCTGTTGTTCCACTTGCTTAATCTCTTCCTTTTCTTTTCTGAGTTCTGCCAGAACTCTTCTAAACTCAGAGGTTTGTTTCAGAATCTCTGCAGCTGCCTTTCAGTTGTACTCCATTTTCTATTACCTGAGCATCTCATTTTTTTTTTTTCTCACTACCATATGAGAGAACTAGTTCTGCAGTGAAGAGTGTGGTTAGGAGACATTTAAGGTGTTTAGAGTGGTGAGAAACTAGGAAAGAGTTAATCAGTTGCTGCAGATGACGAAACCACTAGCTGTCTGGACAGATCAAAGTTGAGAAGTATCGCTGCTTTTAAACTAATAGGTACTGTGTAAGAAGAGTAATTGGAAGTTGCATAAAATATGGATTTGGGACTTTGGTTATAAATAATAGAACATATATATTTGATAAGAGCTTTAAAATATTTCTGTAAAGAGTTCCACTTTTGTGATAACTGCAGTATTACAATATGTAATGTTTGTCATATAATCCCACTTGATGATTAGGATTAGCAGAACAGCATTATTTTCTGAACTGCCATGTCAAAGTTTCACCATTATTAAAAACTGTATTAGAGATTTGTCCTTTGGAAGTAGAGTTCAAATCCCTGTAAAGTGGAGGTTACCTTACATTTGTTTTGCTGTTGTCCGCAGCTTTAGAAAGGGTTGCCCCAGTTCCAGCAATATAATAGATACTCATAGAAAATGAACAGTGGTGTGGCTAAAAAGGTAGAACCATAGCTCTAAACAAGGCTGCAGACACAACTGTGCTATACCTTAGTTTGGTAGTAATTAAAGATACTCAGGAATGTTGAAGTTAATTGCTATTTATCCCTATCAATACACTGAAACAGAACTATTTTACAGGAACACAGCAAAAAGCATTCAAAGAAAAATGTTTGGAGTTCAAGTTGCAATAAAACTGATGGAAGAGTACTTAGCAATGCTATAAAAGCGCAGGAGTTGAGGTTATCACTGGGGGCATGGAACAGACTAGATTGATAGTTGTGTTTTACCTGTCAGATCAGACTTGAACGCTTGTTTCACCAGCTATGGTTCCTTTCTTAATTGCTTACTAGCACGGCTCTGCTGAGGCTTTCTTCACAAAGAGCATCTGCTACCTCTTTTATGTCTAAGGTGGAGGTAGAAAGTGACAATGCTGTAAATAATTGAGGAGCCCCTCTCCGCCTTTCCTTCATGCAGAAATAGGGTAGGTTGCTCACAACCTCTTTTTGTGCAATCCCGATAAAAAGAAGTATCTTCAGTGCTGGGAGGAGGATGTGAAGAACTACTATCCCAGTAAAGGAACTTGCATATAATTGTTTGCTCTTCTCAGTTTTGAAGTGGCACAACTGTCCACCTTTAGCGTGATACATCAGCACTATATTAAACTAATACAGGTTGCGTTCCGCCTTTGTATTCATCCTCCATACGTACTAAACCTTGTTGCTATGCATTTAATCACAGCTACTGTGATTTAAGCATACTTGGTTTTCCAATAAAACCTGGTATAAAACAAAAGGGAGGGGGAGGACAAGGAAAGCTCCGTTTGCAAATTGAATTGATGTAACCTCCCACCAGCTGCATTAACTACTGAGAAACAATAACTCCAAAAGGCAGTTGACACAGCATTACCATTCCTTTACTACTTTTATCTGTCAAACCTTGGGAGAGATTTGAAGTAAAAGCGTTTTACTACATGTGAATTAGTAGAAAAGTCCAATTCCATATAAATTAATGCTTCTTCTGAAAATCTGAGTTTCTGAAATTTAGGTTCTCGATTAGGGTCTTAGGTTAATAACCATGCTCGCGGGCTCCCAAGCCCCCAGCTATTAAAGATGGATTGGCAGTTCATGAAAGATAGCTTGTGGTAACTTAAAATGTGCTTTTCTATATTTGGCTTTAATTTAGAGGACTTCTTACTGCAGTCTGCAATACCTAGTATGTTTGATATCATGATAATTTTGCAGAAGTCTGAGATGGCTTCAGAAGATAGTCCAGAGCTGGTTTGCTAGTATTTGTGTTCCTGTAAAATGTAGTTGTACACCAAAAGCTCAAAGAAAGTAATAGCAAAGTATAGAACATAATCCGGTCGGATAACCACTATAAATTGTATTTATGAAGGTATTTTCCTTTTTCATTCTGCTGGCTGTATTTCAGGATACGTTCAGACAACTAGTTTAGGCATTGGAATATGCTTTTCCCTTTAAGCAAATCACTTAAAGACATGTTTAAGGCTCCCATGATCTGTGCTAGCATTCAGAGGTTTTGAGATCTCTAACACTAAATGCTGTCTTGATCGTGTTCCTTGACCAGTTATGAGAGGACAGAGGCACCTTTATGTTTCTTAGCCATGGATGGGTGCTACTCCGGTGTACGTGGGCCCTACGCAACAGCTTACGAGTGTGAGCTGGAGATGTAATGCCACTTGGGACTGATGTGGGGCAGAGACTTTTCGTCTCCCAGTAAATATAAGTCACTTTAAGATCTTTTTTTTCCAAGTTGAAAACTTCCAAGGTGAAATACAATAGATTTAGGAATAAATGCTATTGTTACATTCCCTCAAAGGGGCAAGAATTTATCAGATTTAGGACTGGGTGCCCTTCTTTTGTTCTAATAGTTTCTTAATTAAATGGAGGAACATTCACTTTGGCTTTTTTTTCCTTTGTCCGTTGTGGACCATTATACCACAATTATTTGGAGGGGTAAAGAGATGGAGGGGTTTTATTTCATTTATTACTGACTTTTTAGGAGTGGAAGAGGAGTGTGATGTGTCCAGGAAGTGGGTGGATGCTTGCATTTGGAGTGAAAAGCTGATTCCATTTGTCATGGGAGTGACTTTATGTTACGTTCTGCTGACTCTGAATGGCACTGCTGTGAACTTCAGAGTAGCTGCGAATACGACGAATAGCTTTGCCAAAGAGTAACGGCGTGCTGTGCTGTGGCTTACTCGGTTTAGGCTGCATCACGGTTGGTGCATGAGACGTGCTGTGGAGCTTTACAGAAGCCAGTTTAAAGCCCTTGCAAGCTCTTCATGGCTTCTGATCAGAGGCTTCTGCTTCTTAGTAATGTTGCAGTATTTATGCACAGGAACAGAGTGAACATAACCATGTTGTTAGCTGCTTTTTAGCTGTTTAACTTAACACACAAAGAAATTACCAGCCTTTGTTAATTGGTATTGAAATTTGATCTGAGTAAATTTGTTTGGAATTTAAGATTAAATTAATTTAAATAACTTTTGACAGAATACTCTTTTGAAAGGCTTTGCCTTGTGAGTTCCCCACCAAAGTAAATCACTTTCATTGAATTATTTACGAGACAATTTCATAGGGAGAGCTTCAAAAACCCTCCAGGCAATAATAAAATGATCTTCACTGTTACAGTCACAATTTGTTCTAGATAATTGGCTGCCTTTTCTCACTGGGGAATAGAATGGTTTTACGTGCTGGATAGGTGCCTCTTCCTGCCAAGAGGACTAAGTGGTGCCAATCACATGGACTAAGTCTGTGGCTGAATTTCCATTAAAAAAAAAAAAAAGCCGCCAAACCCCTTAGTTTATACCACAACCCTGCCGTGCAGATTTGCAGTGCATGGCAGAAACAAACTTTCCTCTTTTGTTTGCTTGTTTATTTAATTATTTTACCTCTTAAATGGGTAACTTAATGATAAAGGAACAGCACTTGCAGGCCGTTTTGTTCTCTCACATAGGTGTTTAAATGTAGACTGTATGATTGCAAATGGCTGTTTATAAAGCTTAATGGAAAATAGGTTTCTTTCTGTGGAGGGGGAAAAAAAAAAGTTAAATGTAGATTTCATAGTTCATTGAAGCACTTGAGGAGAGCTCAGTCAGTTGGTGCTTATCCTATCGTTTTCATGTTTAGGGGCTGTCTATTGCAAGCCACCGAGGGAAACGTAGCGCTGGGTGAAGGGGACTGTTGATTTGAACTACACGGGTGCTCCGATGGTTGTCTGCTCCCTCTCACCCCTCTACTTCTGTGAGCTGAGATTTTTTTGATGAGATTTCTGCAGATTTTTTGGAAGTGGTGTGTCATAACAATTCTGTTAACCTGCTGTGACAAAAAAGACTGAAGAGCACTTGCGCCTTAGAGAAGAGAAAAAAAATGAAGCATTATTGCAATGCATAGCCAAAATATCTGGATTTATAGCCTAAACATTATGCCTTTTAACTGTCTAGTTCAAAATTAGATTTTTCTAGATCAAGCAGGCTTGTACTGTTTAAAAGTCAACAAGAAAAATTTTAAAAAATAATTACTTTTGATTCCTTAAAAAAAAGACAGCAAAGAAAAAAAAGCAGCTCAGTTTCTAAAGTTCGGGCAACCTATGGTTAGATTTTGACAATGTCTCTTGAAATAATTTGAGTCGTGGTGGGTTGCTTCGTTTCCTTTAATGCTGGCCACCAGATTCTATCAGAACAATAGCCAGAATATAAAACATGTTTGTCCCAAAGTATTGTCTTCTTCAGTTCAGTCTTTGGTCAAAAGCTTCCCCTTTCCTAGCTGAATTTACTGCTTGAGATCCCCACATAACTTAGTAATTCTACCAGAGTTCAAACTGTAACAGAAGGTTAACACCTCCCTGTTCCCTGTGTGAGGTTCAGCAGTGTTCTTTGCATTGGAAGAAATTCTCTTTTGACCAAGTTGTGGTCTTTGAGAGGACCAAGGCTGAGAGGCACTGGGAAATGAGTCATCTGCTACAGTGGAAATTCTGGGCCTTGCTCAGCTGGCCATTGCAAGCTTGATGGGATTTCCTGCAGCAAAAATGGAAGAGCAAACTTTGGATGGTTTCTCTTTCAGTCTGAATGATGTCCTGATATTTTGTAGGAACTTATCTTGTAAGATTTGGTGAAAGTTGTGACATCAGAAATTGCTCATCCCTTATGGATTTTTCTTTTACATTTTGATGTTAAATAAAATGTTCAGTCAGAATGGAGTTCCTGCTTAAAACCCCAGATAACCTTTTCACAGTGCCTGCTATTATTTCCTTGTGTATTGACATTCATTTTGTGCTGGGTGAGGCCCTGCCGGTGGTAGAAATCCCTCTCCAACCCAGGGGACAATGTGGATTAAAAGTTGATGGCCTTTTGAACTGCAGGTGGGTTTTCTATCTTCAGCTATGCGTATAAAATGTACCTCGAGTTCTCCCTTCTAGCTTTTATCAGTGTTTATTCTTGCCACTGTTTTAAATGTATTTTTTTCAGTTCTGTTAAAGTAAAATCAAAACAAAACTTTTTTGTTTTTAAAAGACATTTAAAAATTGGCTTAATAGAAAGCAAAGAGGGAAAGGACTGGCAAATGACCATGCTGTACTTTTTTCATCACTTTTATATGCTGTGGCAAGTGTCGTAAATCTTTTGCCTTATAGTTCTTATTTAAAAAACTTTTTATTATTTTCAGAAGTGTTCATGATATGTGCAGTAATGTTAGCTTAGCCTGTCTTTCCTGACAGTCCCAATGTTTCATAAAAATTGTAACAAAGAAAAATGAATAAAATACCTGTTCTCTGATAGAGTATGAAAAGGCCTCCAGAAGATGATTTGTTTCATCTGGGATTTTTGAAAGATGTTGTGAACTGGGTGCCTAATTCTCCTAAACTACTTCAATAATTTAACGTAAACATTTGCTCAATACTGCCAAAACTCTGCATGTTACATGCACATAAATATTAGATCTAATATTTCAAATAATTTTTTACATTAATTTGATTAAACTCTCTGGCAATGCTTATAACTGGTACGAGAATCCATCTTCCATACAGATTTCTCGTTGTAATTTATCATTATTTAATGAAAGCTTAAAATGTCCAAACTTATGCCATATCCCCTCTGATGCGTTGAATGTTTCATCTTCACTGAATGTGCTGCATAGCAACTTGAGCGCACTCTTTAGACAGATATCAGAGCTTCTGATGATTTTTGTCTGCCAATATTCACTGCCTGCCTTCTGGCTCTGACCACTGTTGATAAAATTACAGAAAGGATTAGAGTGTTTCATTCTATGAAATGTCAGGGTGGAGAACATAAAATACATCTGCTTATGACCAGTGCTCAACAAGGACAACCCTGAGTTGAGTATTCAGGATTGTTTGAGCCACAGTTCCCAGTCTTCCGACCACAGCAGTGGATGTGTGTGTTTCCCTCTCAATGTTCGGTTGATTTTTCTTCTGATTTTGGGGGTGGAGGGTTTAGGTGGGGCAGTGAAGATCACCTAGATAGTGCTTTCCCCATGACTTGGGACACAGAATCTCTACTCTTGCATAAACATGAATGCTTCTGAAGGGGTTTCTGTCATTGTTGAATATTGCCTGATTTGAAGTTTGTCATTTATGATTTAGAGGGTAAGAAAGCCATTTCCCAGAATGTCTAGCATATTGCATCAGGCATAAAATACAATGACCTTGTGTGCCTGCATTCTGTTGAGAGCTGGCTGCAGCTGTAGCTATCAGCTTTCTGTCAGCTCTAAAGTAAAGATGACGTTATTTTAGGGTAATTACTGTGACTTTATGCAATGGTGTAGGTAAAATGTTGGGTTTAATTCTCAGGAGTAGCTATATGTTTGTGTATGTGTGCATGTTTGTACTTTGGTGCAGAGGTTTGCATTCCTGGTAAATTTACTGGGAACTGGTCTTTACATGCTCGTAAGCTGGAAATACCTGCAATAATTTGTAGCACATTGGCCATTCTTTGTTGATTTGAATATCTTAAGTTTTCTCGGATGGATGCGTTTTCTGTTCCTCGTGTAGTTCTCAGAAGGCATCTTGCAAATGCTTAAATGTATGTGTTCATTTTCTAACACCTGGTGGAATTCTGAGCTTGCACATAGCAGTGTGGAAACCATGTTATGTGTATATTTATGCCTTTAGGAAAATACCAAATATTTTAGTGGAGAGGAAAATACTTGGGAATCATAAGAAAGTCCGAACAAAGAAATTCAACTTGCTCTAGAATCGTATCGTTGTGAGTGAGTGGAGAATCGGGCCAGATACGTCCTGGGAGAGTACTCAGCTTTGCTTTAAACAAGCTCCTTTGGCTCTGCGGAAGTATTCACAAGACAAAACTCCGCAACAGAAGAGAAAGCTTCGCATCAGATGTACTGAAAATATTCCATGTAAGAAGATGCAGTTTGAAAAGTAAGAGTTATATTGCTGTTTACAGAGATATTTATGGTTAGCTATGTAAGAGAAGGAAAAAGAATTTCTGAGAGCTTTGTTGTGTGTAAGCTAGTAACTTTTGCCAGTGACAGATTTTTAAACCTGTAATACAGTCATAGACAGACATATTCGTATACAGAAATGTGATCAAAAAAATCATATTCTTTGATTCTTTATTTTGAGCTGGAGCAAACAAAAATGTTTTGAAAGGAGGCAGTGCTGTTGAGACAGAACCCAGATAAGTAATGGGGCATTTGAGGGTGAAATCTAGTAGCCCCTGAGAAATTTGTTATTTTTGGGAATCTGCAGTGTAACTCAGCATGCAGTGCTTTCTAACTAAGTGTGACCTTTAAAAGAGGAAGTGGGAAAAGAAGAGAAAACCTGTGTGTTTGAATGTGAATTTCAACATCTATTAGGAGGTGTTAGAAAGTTAGTTGGTGGCATTTAGCTTCTTTCTGTTCTGCAGGCTTAAAAAGGTTTGTTCAAATGCGGCTGAAGGGGAGAACAG
>Ga0181612_105659_pt1 | contig 14283 bp, 7 predicted proteins | sample HoacroProtozoa21_FD_119630 | JGI IMG/M metagenome (GOLD analysis project Ga0181612, IMG submission 119630) | Hoatzin crop microbial communities from Cojedes, Venezuel. Combined Assembly of Gp0051906, Gp0051904, Gp0051908 | reverse complement strand
TAGATGACCCACAGAGGTCCCTTCCAACCCCTTCTATTCTGTGATTCTGTGATTCTGTGAAAACGTGAAAGGGTTTAGACTGCCTAGATATACATAAGGCACTAAGTTCAACAGAGGCAGTATTTTCTGACTATGGGAAAAACAGCAAAAAGAACATAACTAGAGTCTTGGGGAAACTTTGGAAAACACAACAGAGGTGCTGTGCTACAGCTAGATTGACAATAACAAGAAAAAAAATCTATGTAAGAGGAGAAAAGCATCTATGGGGAAAAAGGCAACATAGCCATGGATGCTTCAGTTGAGTTCCACCCCTGACAAACAAAAGAGACGTACAAATATTGCTCGGAATAACAAAATATATATAGGGAAATTTGTGGCTCGTTGGTCTAATGAGGCAGGGACAGTGTAAAAATTTGGAGTACTGGAGGAACTAAAGATGTCCCAGAACTGCTTATATATCAGAAAGCATAACATTTAAATCATCCAGGGAAGTTATTAGTTCAGGTTCTAACAGCACAACACCGTCACAACTGACAACTGATGGCCTGAGACACCAGGAGCTCTCGCAGTGAAAGAGGACAGCCGTCATTTTAAGCCACAGAATGAAAAGGTTTGATACCTGGAGGAGTCTGTATCAACTTCAAATTGACTGTAAACTCTTTACTGTCTTTGCCAGAAAGGGCCTGGCAAACATTTTGAAAAAAAGTGCAATTATATTTCTTTTTTCCCAGCTCCCAAATACATGACCTGCAAGGCAAACCTCAGTGAGGCTGGTGGTGCAGGCGTACGCGTTTCAGCCTTCGAGTAAAGTCTAGGCTAACAAACTGAACGTGGTAGGAGCCAATCTAATTTTAAAAGCCTTTTCTAGATGAAATATGGACCGTGAAACACGTTCTTGCCGGAACAACTGCTCAGTATGTGACCCCACGGAGGGAGTGTAACAGTCTCTAGTTTGTGTTACAGCTATTGGGTTGCTGGGTTTTGAAGTGCTGTTTCTCAGCTGAAAAGAAATTGTTACTGAGAACTGTGCTTTAAAGGCTTAAGCTACTCAGACAGAGACTCTGGGGCTGGGCTGAGACTCTGAAGCTGCTGACAGCATTAGGCATAGCCAGCTGGAACTGTAGATGGGAAAAGGTAGTTCTTTTATAGATGCCTCCAGAGCAGCTGGCAGTCCCTAAGGCTGTGCTGCTGCCTCTGAAGCTGCACTTTATTGCCCAACACGCCTGGTTCCCCACTGCCTGCATCAATAGTGACCACACCACAGGACGGTATTAATTCACTTGTGCACCCACTGGCACCGAACGTGTTCTAAACTCATACTGCCCATTGCAACCACAAAAGAATGAAAACCTTGAACATGAAGATTATTACTACTGTCCTAGGCTATATTTTTGTCCTATAGTCCGAAGGCCAAGTGAGAAGCTGCTGCTGTTCACGATCTCACTACTGACCCGCAGCATGCCCTTAAGCGAGTTCCTTCTCGTTTGGGATGCTTCAGGTTCAACATCTGGAAAACCGAGAAAATTCAAAGCTTCACAGGGAAGCCATGTGAAGATACTAATATCTGTCAATTGCTTTGATTTTCCCAGGTGTAAAGTTTATTAAATGCGAAGAGTGGCTGACTACAATAAGTTTTGGATGAGGCTTTAGAAAAAAACCTATATTACTACTGAGTAGTGAAATTAATGATTTTAAAGCAGCTCTCTAATGTGTCTCTATTCTAAATTGGAAAGTCTGTAGAGGAGCCACTTGGGATTTCTTGATACAGTCAGAAAACACCCATTTGTAAAAAAAAAAAAAAAAGTTTGTTTGGGTTTTTTGGAGGAAACAATCACTTTAGATAAATTTCACTATTTGAAAAATATTAGCAAAAGAGCTACCACAGCAACAAAACATCTTGTTTGAATTTTTAAAAAGTTCAAACAGGTGCCAATTTCAGTTCAAAAGGACTTTTGTTTGAAAAATTTTCCTAGCTACCTGGTAGCTATAGTGACAAAGTAAGTCCACAGTCCAAGGGAAAAATTTCTGACTGACTGGGATGAAAGCCACGATTTCAAAACCAACCTGTGGGAGAGGAAAGCGGTTTCTTGACCAGTTCTAGCCGTGGCAATATCAGGTACCCCACTGTGCAAGCACAGAAGCACTACTTTTGACTCTTCACCTGCTGTGGAGAGAGTATTCATGTTGGGAATCTGAAGATGTGTGCTGAGCACCTGTGGCGTGGCACAGATAAGCTGGGCTAAGTGTTTGTTCTCAGAAAGTTAAAGAATCTGCTTGTGAGGTAAGGAAAAAGAAGGAAAGCGGAAAATTTAGAAGTGGTGAACCCATAACTGCTTTCTGAATTGATTCCTTTTTTAAGAGTTTGAATGGGACAAAGAAAGGAAAGTTACATACTGCTGTGGGTAACAAAGCCCGCAGGAAATACGGCTTAGCAGTCAAAAGAACACCGACCATAACGCTTACCCAAGTTCACACACAAGAACAATATTTATCTCGTCCTCCCACCACTGTCAGAAAAATGCAGGGTCCAATAAAGAGTGTCTGCATGACTGAAGTGTTCAGATAGGAAGGGACTGGAAAAAGCAAGGCACGAAATTAAAATCTGAAGGAGGAGAGGTGTGTGGTACCACGACTCAAGAAAAGAAGAAAACAAACTTGGGATGAGAAAGAAAGGGAGATCTACCTTGTGACAAGGTACAAGCCTCAGTATCAAAATCCATGCTTCAGACAGATCTACTGAACTACAGGCTCCACTCCACAGTTCTAAAGGCAGAGGTTAGGCTAGATGCTCGGTGGGCATCATATCTCTGTCAAGGGACAAGCAATCTCTGAGCCCTGGTTTCACCCAGAAATTCTCTCCTGTGTCAATCTTCTAAGGTGCTTCCAGATTCTGGTGTAGTCCCAGTTAGATTCGACTTTAGATGAGCTGTCTGCTGTCATTATGTGGAAAATATATTGCAGATGGATATTTCAAACAGCCTCAAAGTTTAAAAATATTTAGGTGCAGGGATCTGGCTTGGACCCATGTGTATTAAATGAAGATGAGCCACAGGTTACAAAGAAGGAGTGGCCTGCCTGAGTCTTCATTCACGTCACAGATTGTCTGAAACCCACACTACTTTTTTCAAATTAAAAAAAAATCTGCTTATCATATTTCTATTGTGTCAGTTACAGTAGCTTTGCAATTAAATTTCAGTCTCTTTCTCTTTTAAAATTATTATTCATGCACCTCCTGGTTTTGACTGGATGAAAAAATGCTGAAATAGCACGAAAAAGAACTTCTTTCAAGATGTCTCCAACTGAGCCAAAAGCTGTCTGTATGAGAAAACTTGCAAGAAAATCTGTTCCCATCTTATTTCCAGCTGGGCTTCATCCGGTTCCAAAAGCACTTGCTGATGGTGTGAGAAAAGTGTCTGGATATGGACATCTATTTGATTCTAGCTTCTGGATTTTGGACTGCGAACACAACCAACACCAGAGAGGTGTGTCAAGAAGCCACACCGAGGGCCGTAACAGAAAGGAGAGGTGGTTTGAGATAGCTTCCTCTCCTGAGGAAAGGCCATCTGGCCTCACCGATCCTGCTGTTGCTGCTTCACAGACGCTTCCCTGCGCTCGCCAGCCTTGCTCTGCCCTCACCTACGTTCTTCTCTTGGCCATCAAAGGCAGAAGCTCATAACCCCAACCTCCCCTATCAGCTTTCTAGGTGTTTCACACACCTTTCTCTCTCCATATTTTGAAAGAAATACCTGTCAACGCCAGCACAAGTCTCCTCTATATCCCTCATAATGCCTCCTAAAGCTCTCCTCTGCCATCACACCCAGAAAAACCTGAGGAGGGGCTCCCAGGGTGCCAATGCACAGCCTGATGTACTGATCAGTGTAGTCATAGCATTTTCCCATGTTCCCGGGTCTCTAGGTAAGAACTTCTTTGGCAAGCCTGAAGCAGGCTGTGTTTTCTTTCTCTGTTTATACAACACTGAGGTTCTGATCTGTGGCTACGACTCCTTGATCCTATCATCACACAAATAACAACAGGTAATGATTTAAAAGAAAAGCCAAGCAAAACATAAGGCTCAGTTGCTTGAATTGCTTTCACAGAGTGCTGAAAAAGTCGCTATTTAATAGTAGCAGAAGTGACCGAATCATGTTTTGTTTTTTTTGTTTTAAATTGCTGTGTTGTTCCAGGGTTTTTGTCAATAATCTCTGTCAGTTCTAATTCACCAAACAGGCAAAAATTGATGTGGAAATCCTGGCTCCACTGAAGCCAAGTGCCAGATTTCCATTGGCCTGAACAGGCCTGGAATTCACCCGGTCACAACCTAGAGGAAGAATATTTGTAGTAGTAAACCAAATAAATATATCCGTGTTTTTCTATGAAAAATCAATTTGAGACCCTTTTTTTCCTGGCAAGGGTTCCTCACAGCGATCGAATACGAGATACGGCAGAACTTGGGACAGGAAATGGCTGCGGAGACATCGTCAGGGCAGTGCTACGCTGCGCCAATGGCTGGAGCAGGGAGAGCTCCTAAGAACTTGCTCAAACGCTCCAGGAAATCAAATAAAACAAAATAAAAAACAAACCCAGAAATAAACCAGCGTGCACAATGAAAATACGACATTTGAAATTTCTGTGAGGTTGAGAGGAAACGAAGAGATGGCAAACTGTATTGAGAGAAATAGAATTGCATGTTGGTTGCCAGCGAGGTGCCAGATGCTGCCCTGGTAAGAGATCAAAAGCATCTTGACAGAGATTTTCAAGAACTGGAGTAGCAACACGGCAGAGTACCTTAGGGAACAACAACCCTCCGAAATATCTTGATATGGAAATTGGATGTGGGGTGGAACAGCTTTGTTAGACATCCAAAGAGTGATTTTTCCTATTCTATGAAATTAATATTAGCTGAAGCATATGAAGTAGATCACCTGAAACAGAAAAGGACTCTCATGGATTATTAATTACGTATGTGCTGTCTGAACAGGGGCAGCCAATCCTTAAAGGCTAGGATGCCTGTGCCAGAAATACTAGAAGCAGAACATCACTGTGAATCAAAGGACATAAAAGATGTTCTCTACATCAGATATCAATTATGCTTTCAGATATTTAATAGTTTTACTTAAACGAACAATTATTACATTGTCAGAGCTTTATGCAGCAGTGGGCACAGTTAATCAATGAAGTGAGAAATAGCCCAGAAACGTGAAAAGTCTCTGTGCAAACCCAGGGACTTGGTGCCTGCACGTGAGCAGAGGCACACTGCTTGGACAAATCTGCAGCATTACACGCCAGGTCTGGATTTATGGAGAGGCAATCGACCACTTTCTTTCCTGCTCACTGATCGTCTCATCAAAACACTTCTTTCAGGCTTTTTTTTTTTTGTAATTAGAAGATTAATATCTTTTTTCCCACTGAAAATGCAAACTTTTTGCAGCAGTTCTGGTATCACACAGACAAAAAAAATTCAGGTGAATAATTTTATAATTACATATGAGAGAATTACTACTGTAACACCAACTTCCAAAGGAAATGGTGAACTGCCATGATGATTTAAAGTCATTATTGGAAAGTGAGACACATTTTTGGAATACGCGCTACAGCAATGCACAGCTTCTATGGTATAATAGGGGATATTTTTACACAGCATAAGAAAACCATCAGAATCAAGTGTTTCATCAAAACTGTAACTGGCAAAGGTCCAAACTGCATCAAAACTGATGATCATTTATGTCACATCAGCCACATTCTCCTTGTAGCATGCTTCTTCGCTGAAGTGCATGTTGCACAACTCGAAATGTTACTCATACCAACTGTATAATGAATTTTCTTTTTTTAATGTGTCCTTACTTCTTTTGGGCAAGGTACTACTAAATACTTCCTGTGTATATGCTTCTAACTTTGAAGATCCCTTTTTGAGCGTTCGATGTGTATTTGATACGACCACTCTAGCGGAGGGTTTTTGCTGGCAGGGACTGGGTCTCTGGGCGCAGAGTCAACGGGCAGAGGTACCAGTGCAAGCAGACCAGACCCGTGAGGACAGCGAGCAACACACAAGTGCACTCCACTCGCCCACAACTACAGCCCAAAATGGTCTTGGAGGGCAAATTGCCATGTCACACCTACGGACCAGAAAAATACCTTTTTTAGCCCAACTGCAATCTTTTCACTGAAGTTTTGCTCCATTTCTTAAGTTGTGGCTCATATACTTAGGTCTTCACAGCTGTTTGAACTCCAGAGGATGAAAGTCTTCTTGTTATCTGAATGGTGACTTTTATTTTCTTCAGCTTTTGAATTGTATTTTGATATAAGAATATTTTTTCTTCAAAATATTTCATCATAATACAAAAGAATTCGTGAAAGTGAGTCACTTCTGACTCACAGATCCAGGACAATGGCTGCAATACACCGTTGTGGTATGAGACCTTGTATTTGTCTCCTTTTTTATTCATGTGAACTCTCCCCTGCAGCTCCTCTTTACAGTCCTCAGCTCTCAGAATTGTATGAGAAGATGGCTAGACCTTACAACAGTGTACATATGTAAATTCCACACTATAGATGGATGTGCATTGCTCATTTTATCCCAGTTCTTTACACTTTAAATAATATTTCTGATTTTATTTTCCAACTATTTTTTCTCCTCCACTTAACCAGACCAAAGGAAAAAAAAAAAAACCACCCAATGTTGACATTTTTAATTTCAATATTAGGAAAAATAATTTTTAAATTAAATAGAAGAATTAAATAAGAGCTGCTGGAAACCATTTCCCTTTTTTGCTTTCTTGCAGTCCTTTTTATCTTAACACCACAGTTTTCCTTGATTCAGACCAGCGTTATATGACAGGCTTAGCTGACATCCTGGTAGCAGCGAGGGTTGTGAAGAGATACAACAAATGACAAAGATAACTGTGCTATTGCCTTTGTGATACAGAGGCAGCTTTATTTGCAAACTGGGGGATTTGCCTTCTTTTAATTTATCAAAGGAAACAGGAGCAAGAATAAATGACACAAATAAAAATGCCACTTTGCTACTATGTACTGTAGTCATATCAGAAGGCAAAGCTCCTCTGGCAATGAACTTTCCAGGGTTACTTCACACCAGTCAAGGCAGGAAGATGACTTTAGACAACAAATGTGTTTTTATTAAATGCACTCGCTGCTCATTTCCTATGTAAAAATTTAATGCTATACATTAGCTATAGTGCTTGCAGCAGGAGGAGGGCTGTAATCAAGAATCAGTTCCACATCCAGAAATTTTAAGCACATGCTCCCATCTTCTAGATTACTATTCTGCAACACATGGAATGGGCGGTTACTTCATCACCTAAAGCAATACAGCTGATCTGAGCTCTCAGAGCCATGATCTGCACGAGAACTGAGCACGCAGCACCAGCACAGCTCTTATTAAAATGAAGAAAGACAGAAGAATACGGCTGAGCTGCAAGACCAAGCCAACAGAGGCAGAACTGAGCTAACTCCACAAGAAGAAACGTCGGGACATTGACACGCTTTAGCGCTTTCTGCTTTCAGCGTAAGACTGGCAGAGGGCACAAGGAAGTTATCTGAGCAATCATGGCAGATACACGGCAGAAACGGGGCATCTGTCAAAATAGCTTTGTCTGAGCAAACAATGCACATTGTGCAAGGGTGTGAAGGCAGATGTGACTGTGCCAGTCCATAAAACACAGCAAAGGAGCCCACAGTAGTGGACACAGTGATTAGAAACCAGATCTCTCACAGGCGAGAGCCTTTGTTTTGGTTGAAGGGAAGAGAAGTATGAAAGTATTTTCGGTTTGAAGGGCCTGAGTACACAACATCACAGACACTCAGCTACAGAAATAAACAATTTCAGTGAGCAGAATAGAAGAGGAAAACATAAATGAAGTGTGAGCTTATGGGGAATAGCTGAATTCAAAAAACACACGAAGCCTAACAGTCTAACATAAGAAGAGACACTCTGTTCAAAGCTGTTTCTATTCCTTTCTCCTTCGCTATTTGCTTAGATATTTTACCCTTGGTTTAAATGTTTTCTTTTCCTCTATTATTCCTTAGGGAGCAATGAAAACATATCCCTGGCAATTGAGTTTTTTGCGGGATAAATAGATGAGTAAATCTATTTCCTTAGGCAATCCTAACCGCCCTTTGTGTGGGCTTTCTCAGATACTGTTCACAAGAAACTGCATTTACAATAGAGGCAAATTCCCAACTGACAGGAAAATAAAGATCCTCTTATGTTATCGGCCCTTACGCTGAAGTCCCCCAGCCCTACATACACCATCTATAATCATCATGCTAACCATTTTGATTTACATACTGGCTATTTAAGCTTACCTATCAGTGAAAGACATGAAAATTGTAAAATATAACAAACCAGAACCCCTTCCACATGGCAAGAGCGGCATCAGAGCAGGTCTGACAAAGTCTGACTGTGTATGAAGTCTGTGTTACACAGTGTAAAAGGAATTATCTTGAACTAAAGCGCCATTCTTGAACTGAGCTCAAGAAACATGTTAAAAATATACCCAGCAGTTTTCTCACATGGCCTCTGTAAATTCAAAAATGGTGAGTCATTTCCAACAGTGACCATGCTATGATTACGTGCAAAGAATACAACAAGATAATACATGAGTACATGAACCGGTAACATACAAGATAATGAAAGAAAAACAGAGGACTGCTGACCAAACAGTGTTTTGAGAACATTTTTTGATATCAGATATAATAATGATAGGCAAGTTAACAATATGTGAAGAGAAGATAGGTAATGTCTCAGAAGCATCAATATTTTATTAAGCTATAGATTAGATAACAGCTTGTTCTCAGCTGGTTTGTCAGCAAAACCTGGTTTGGCCCAGCATCACCACCTGCAAGCCATTGCAAAGAGAGCATGAAGACCTTGCAAAGAACTTGGTTACCCAAATATTCTATTGCTCCACTCCAAGCAATGACTGCCTTGGCTTTTTTTTTTCTCTTTCTTTCTTTTTTTTTTTTTTTAATGACTGATAAAAATGCTACACATCAACGTGGCTATGATAGTACTCATGAAGGAGATGGAAGTCCTTTGCACAGCCTTTTTTTGTGGAATACCTTTGATTTTAGGAGATAGGATGACCTGGCAACACACTCCAATTTCTACTCCGATTCAAGGTCATTTCTTGCCTGTAGAGTGCCAAGAAGATAAAAGAGAGTAAAAGTGAAAGCAGAAATACAAGAGAAGACCTCTTATTGAATATGTTGAATGGGAATCCTCTAGCTAGCACAAATCAATGCCAAAGTCCCAACTACGGCTGTTATTATTTTTCATACGCACAACAGAAATTCACCTCATCCATAGACAAGAAGAGAGAGAACAAATGCTAATTTTCTAAATAAGAGGAGGAGAGTAGCCCAAACCCCTCACTTTTCTCTTCATTCTACAGTCTACAGAGCTACAAATGTCCCTGTGTCATCTTGTCAATACTGCTGTTGGTGTGTACACAAATACATCTGCCTTCTTTATTTATTCAGTCATCAAAATTCCAAGCCTGCAAGCTAGTCATAATTACACCTTCCAAAGAGGCAGGCACCTGCCATTTACTCTACCTTTTTCAATTACAGCTAATTGAAGACTTGAGATCAAATAGAGGAAGGGAGACAAGAGTTCTTCAAACTGTCTAAACACTTTCTGTTGAATAGAATAAGAGAGGTTTCCTACCACAGCTCAAAATAAGCCCTTCAACATGACTGGCATAGTAAAGAACTGGAACAGGAGATGCATTTCCTTCCTCTAAACATGCTACACCCTGAGGATGCTTTTTACACGGATGATGACTCACAGCCCAGAAGAAAAGCCCCCTCTCACCCCTGTCGCCCCTGTCACTGCTCAAGCTAAGCTGTGAGCCCATTTCTGGAGTATAAGAACTTGACCTGGGTGCTTCAGTAACTTCCTCCTTTCAAGAGCACCCAGATGATGCAGGGCAGCACGTCAGAAATGGCAAAAAAAAGCAGCCCTTAAGAAACCAAGTTTACATGTGATCATGCAGATGAGGTGACTGATAGTAGATTATCCTCTCCGAGTACAGCTCCTTGGCAACCGTCACCTGATAGGCACGGAGCTAGAGTAACCTTCTAGGCATTGAAGAAGCTGGAAAAAACCCCAGCTGGCTCCACTTATAGAAGGGATGTAATTAGGCCTAAAAGAGAGGATGATTTCAGCCTGTGTGACCTGCATTAAGAATAAGTCCCTGAGAGCATTTTTGAGAAGGTCCTTCTGGTACTTGTATGTGCACGCACACGTGTGTCGGGACTTTCCTCGGACAAGCGTTGCAGAAGTTTCCATCAAGAGACAGTAGCAGGTAATCATTTGGAGAGAAAATGGGAAGAGCTGAAGAAAGGAATCCTTGTACCAAGCGATGCGATGGGAGAAGTTGACCACGCTGGTTGGTCCCCAAAATTCATAGGCAAGAAGAAACAGCTAACATATTGTTAGCAGTTTAGACTTCTTAGGCTAAAACCAAACTGGCCAAATGGAAAATGTCTCACGTTTGTTAAGGAGTGAATCAGTAGTCAGATGTGTAACATACATAGGAAAAGCAAAGCAGTTACAAACATAATAAATCATCATCACATCAGTGATAAATCCACAAATATGTACCAGTATAATCCTTCAGTTCCCTTATAATCGAAGCTAAGAAGATATTTGTAATCTGAACAGAGGATATTGCTAGACCAGCACTTCCTAGCCCTATTACTAGCTTTCCAAGTGCAGAGGGAAGTGGTACTGATTGCAGGTCTAATTTTAAGAAAACTGATGATCAGTGCTCTTTGACCTTGGAGAACTCTGTACATAAAAAACTAAGCTAGAGGAATAAAATGTAAATGCTATAAGGGAGTTGTCCTGGCTGTTTGAAAGCTGAAAGGATTTAGTGCTTTTGAATGAAAACAAGCAAGAACTCAGCTATTTTTTATCACTTGTATTATCAGCTGGAAAATGCAAACTATACCAAAGAGAGAAGAATGTGAGATTCCCTTTTGCTGCCTTTCCACTCCTTATGCTTTCTATAGGGAAATGTGGGCTCGTCATCAAACAGTTTAGCAAAGGCCAAGGTGATTCTTCCAGATTTCCCTGGGCAGAACTGTTCCCTCTGTGGTATTTGCTGAGAACCCCATGGCACGGGTACTGCCCCACTGGGGAACACGCTGCACTACTGATGCCAGCCTTTAACTACCCCAGGTGTGTGCATCTGCTCCCTTCCTATGCTATTTTGACGGGTGAGAAACTAGAGCAAAGAACAGTTCATTTTCTTTCCTATCCAGATGCTATAATAGAAGAGAGATCTGCAGGCCACAAGAGCATAGTGGGAAAACAAGATATAGTCTGCGAGTCGTAATAAATGTATGCTTTCTATGGCATTGCGTATCCTTTTTCATAATCTATAAAGAGGATGAGAAGAACTTGATTTGTCAGTCTGTGTCACTGAATAGCTCTCTTGACCTTCATGGCTCTAATTCTTTGTTGTAGCACTACGTGTTTCTGACGCTTGTTTATTTTTCTTATTCTCTCCATTTTTCAATAGTATTTCCAATCAGTTCCTGAGCAGATGACATTGCCTCTCAGCGAAGGCGGCTGACATTCAGCTCAGCTTTTTCATACATGGGTACATGTTGGCAGTGATGGGGGGTGCCAGATCTTACAATACAAAATATGCAGAACTTAAAGTATGTAAAGAATCATGCTGAATTCCTTAGGATTACTTACACGCTTAACCAGAAGCAGGTGGGCTAATCTTTGCAAGAGCAAGGCCTTGGTTTTTATGAATAAAATAGTAGGACAAATTCATTTCAGAGATCACTCCACTGGCCAAAAAATGCAAAATTGGTGACCTTAATGGAGTGGCTTGAAAGATTCATTTAACTTCCTGACTTCCCTCTTCATTTATTCACTCATTCATTCAGCAACGCACCTGGGAAACTGGGGTGTGATTTCACTAGACATGTGTCACAGCTTGTGTGCAGGTGTAAGGGGATACACCTGAACAGAATATGCATGCACATTATTCTTTCCTTTACCTTGACAGCATCATCTTCCCTTTCCACTGCAGTTTATAAACCTGACATTAACAATAAAGGCACTTCCTTCGCTTCTCTTTCCCCGAGATGAGCAGAAAGCCTCGTTTGACAGCACAGATTAACCCTGTTCACAATGAACTCTGAGTTCAGAGAGAGACTGAGAAACTATGCTCAAGTGTTTGTTTCTCCACCAAAGGTCTAAGCACTAATCCAGATTAAGATTTTTTTTTTGGGGGGGGAGGAAAAACAAAACAAGACAGAGCGTGCTTAGATAGAGAACAAGTGCTCCAGGTGATGAAACCAACACGAAGTGACACATCACCAGCACGCTGGCTGAGAAATATGAAATTACTGTGGCAGGTTCAGGGCTCTGTAGGCGTATTCCTCTCACGACACTGAAACAGATTTCAGAATTGTGTGCACAGATCCTATTCAAAGCAAATTCTTGCATTTGCAATGAGAAACACTGAGGGTAAATTACCTTTTATGACCATGTCCACTATTAGACCCTGCTTCATCCATGCACAGCAAACGTGGTGCCTAACAACACACACTAAGCGGTAATGAAAGCCAGAGGTCTCTTTATAACTTTTGTATTAATATATTGAACATGCTGCTACTCACTGCACCTTACCCAAAGCTGGCATTCACTGCTTCACTATTCCTTTTATTTCATGGGCACTGGTATTTCAATGTCTGTGTAGTTTCTCGTTCAAGCGCTTCAAATAATTAGGATAATGAACAACATTTGTGGTTTGCCTTCTGTACTGCTTGGCTTTTTCATTGCTTATTCCCAAGAGGGCTACCCTGTTCATTCTTTTTATCCATATATGATTGATAGCTCCAATTTTCTTATCCAATACAACACAATTAACAGAGCTTTTTTTAAAAGGCACAACAGCCTCACAGACTTTCCAAATGGAGAGGCTGTGGGTGAGACTACATCTACTACAGTGCAAGCAGAATAAATAAAAGGCAGGCAGGGTAAATTGAACTTTAGCCTCCAAAGCGTGTTTTTACTCCCAGTAGTGAGCAACCCCCTTTCATGCATAGGGAAGGGGGAAAGGAGAGCAAGGTTCCTCAGTGCAACAGGAGCTCGGTGGGGACTCCTGCCGAGGGCTGCCCTCGGAGGGACCTGGGAGCCAGGGGCAGCTGCTTCTCCCGGCCACAAGAACCTGGTTTCACAAGCAGCCTGAACTTGTCCCTTCCCATCAAAATCAACCCTAATCTACAGAACTGTCTGAAGGAAAGACGTGATAAGGTAGCCCCAGTGCAAGCACCATGTGAGACGGACAGAACTGCTCCGACGATGCTGAGCTGCGTTGCTACCGAGCTCCGACAAGCAAGCACCGGGGGTATGGAGGTAGTTGAAGAAGTTACCTACGTCCAGCAGTGCTGCTTAGGAGTACTGATGCGTTGGCTCTGTGCTGCACTGCACTGTGTTGACACACCCTTAGCTTTCCTTTGCTAGATGGATTCTCCCACCCACCTCATCACACCCTTAGCTTGCCCTCACATTGCTTCACATTTAATTTGCTTCCTGAGCAGTTGGTTCAAGAGTTGCGTGAAACGGGGCAGCACAAACTTCCCCAAGCCGGTATCGACATTCCCAGTGTGGCAAAATGGTGCAATACACGAGAGAAAAGGCTGCAGATATTCACTACAGCAAAAGGCAAGTTTGTTTTTTCTAGAAAGGTTTCATTTGTTCTAGCAGGTGTGTCTGATACCTTTTGCATAATGGTAAGCCCACACACATTCTTCATGCAAATAGTGACCCAACGGTTGCTCTTAGTTGCTTCAAGGAGTAAGTGCATGTAATAACCTGCATTTACATACACACATATGTTTACAGAGCATTCACACAGTGCAAGGTAAACAGAGCCCAGAGGGAGGGACACACAGCGCTGCTCAAACAGAGGTGCCATACCATGGCCAACGTGGCCAGAATCAGCCGAAATCCTCAGAAAAGCTCTCCAGAGATACTGGGAGATTCTGATAAAGCTTATCTTTGTTCTCCTGTCTGCAACCAGATAATATTTTTCTCGTGTGTGCTGTTTGAAATGCCTCACATGTCTCAACTATTCCTGTTCCACCAATTGTTCAGGAGCAGTGTACAGGAGCTACTTCACAGAATCACAGAATGGTCGGGGGTGGAAGGGACCTCTGTGGGTCACCCAGCCCAACCCCCTGCCCAAGCAGGGTCACCCAGAACAGGCTGCACAGGACCTTGTCCAGGTGGGTCTG
>Ga0181612_139795_pt1 | contig 14286 bp, 5 predicted proteins | sample HoacroProtozoa21_FD_119630 | JGI IMG/M metagenome (GOLD analysis project Ga0181612, IMG submission 119630) | Hoatzin crop microbial communities from Cojedes, Venezuel. Combined Assembly of Gp0051906, Gp0051904, Gp0051908 | reverse complement strand
CAACTTCATCCACAAGTTCCCTCAGGACCCGTGTATACACCTCGTCAGGTCCCATGTACTTGTGTACCTTCAGGCTGTTTAGATGGTCTCAAACCTGATCTTCGCCTACAGTGGGCCGTTCTTCATTCTCCCAGTCCCTGCTTTTGCCTTCTTGGGTAGTGTGGCTGGATCACTTGCTGGTGAAGATTGAGGCAAAAACGTCATTGAGTATCTCAGCCTTCTCCATGTCCTGGGTAACGAGGTCTCCCGTTTCCTTCCAGAGAGGACCCACATTCTCCCTAGCCTACCTTTTATCACTGTTATACCTGTAGAACCTATAGGAGCTTATCCTGTTGCTGTTGACTTCTCTACTGATTTTTATATTCCATTAGTTTTACATCATATGGTTTCTTCTCATGGCATAAAGAATTTTGCAGGGTATCATAAAGAAATTTGCAGCGTATCAGGAAATCTGGATGACAATGAGTAACATTTTTAAATGTCCACACACACTGGATAGCGTTATACTGTTCAAATACCCTAACTAACACTGCTCATTTACTGCTGATGACTGTAAAGCTTATGAATGATTCGACTACAACTCCATTTTGCAGATAGCTGAGCACAGATTTTCCTAAGCTCTTAAACAGAGGAGAGAATAAAGTATTTAGTCTCGAATTTTTAAATAGTTGTACCTTTAGCCTTCTATGCCAGAATTGCATTTTGTGCCTCAGTTCTAGGTTCCAAAAAGCACATGAAGAAACACATTTAAGTGGCTGGCAGACAGTAGTTACATCTGCTTTTCCTAGTAAGGTCAGTAGAGTGTCTTTCTACTCCTCACCTTTCCCTTATCTACATGTACTTCTCTGTGCCATTCTAGTTCATTAACTGCCATGTTTATCACAGTAATGCTTTCACATCAATTAAAGAATAAATCTCCACTGTGCAAAGTGTTGTACAAGCCCTAGAATACTGTCTCCACCTTCCTAGCTTTAGTTGAGAAGATCTACGTTACAGATGGTTAAAACATTACATTCATGTTACCCACTAAAAGGTGCCTCCTAATGATCGTGAATTACACTATAAAAATGCATTTTCACCTGCTTTCTTTTTTTCTGCTGCTCTCAACCTTAGGTAAGCCAACATCAAAAGATTCCATGATTATTTGGGAGTGCGGAGGAGGAAAAAGAACCAAACGCAAAGATACATTAAAAAAGAAACCTTGTAACTATCAACCTGTTAGTTGTGACTCTAACAGTACAGCTCAATGATGAATTATCCCTGACATGCTCTGAAATTAAAGTGTAACAGCAAGTCATAAAGAAACCTGCAGTTCATAACACAATCACAGTTATCTTGAGAAACGGAACTAAACACAGGAGCTCAGTATGACTGTGAACCTTTTAAGAAGTACCTAAACACCATGTTTCAAAAACGGAGAGAAAGCAGTAGGTCAGGATCCAACTAAATGTATCATGGAATTGCAGATACATGAATCAGAATTTGAACAGTGACACTTTTTCCATTTAATTTTCAAATGCTTTGGGGTGGAGAAACAGAGGGGAGGAGGTGGGGCAGCTGAACAGCTTGACCTCCTTTGCCTTTTTAATGATCCAGTGCTGATTCTCAGAGCAGAGAACTCATGACAATAAATAATACTGTTGAACTGAAGAAAAATGAAAAGAAAATACAACGTTCTACAAACTGACATTTTACCTATATACCCCACTGCTTGAGTACCTAAAGTTAATTTACTGTACTGCAACAGTATTAATATCAGATAGTAGTTTGAACAGTACACAAATAAAGTGTAGGTTAACCACTCGTACATATCAATTAAAAGTATCTGAAGCTATAAAGTGCATATTGTGGAGACTGCAAGCAACAGGTTCCAGTTTAAAGTTACAGCCATTTAAAGGGATGCGGAGTGGACTAAATACTTTCCTGCAGCTCACAAAGCACAAGTAGCATCCAAACACTGCTGCTTGAAGAGTCCCTTAGTCAGGTAGCATTTTCAGCAGCACAAAGCACTTTGGATATTAAGTTACAAATCTTAGCTAATGTTTCAATTCAGTATAAAAACTAGTACAGGAAATTCATGCAAAATATAATGTTGCAATGTGTCCGGAGGTGGTGGAAAAGGAACACACTCCAACTGGATTGGAAGTGCTGTCAGCACATCCAGTCCTGAGCCTTCAAAAGGCAGCGAGGCAAGACAGAGCAGATGCTGCTAACAAATGTGGCTGCTTTTCAGACTCTCTCGGAGATTTCACGTGGACACAAATGTATACAGCCCTATGCATCTCTGTTCTCAAATGAAAGGCACTTTAGCACTCTCGTCAACCCACTACAGTACAGGAGGCTCCTTCGCACAACATCCAGAGAAAGTGCCCCATCCCACGGGGAAAACACCCAACACTGATGCGGTCAGGACACGATTGATGTATCTGACCTTTCCCACCCAATTTGCATGTACGGCAACCACACCTCTACAGATTACCTTTGATCTCTACATTTCCTCACGTGCTAGCAGCTGCCTCGGGGGCAAGTTCTTCCTTGGCTGCCTGTTTAGCAGACATGGGATGTATTTCCCAGCTGGTCCAATGTCCCCACCCCTTGCTGACAGCTACAAAATGGAGAGGACACAAATATGTCCCTGGAAAGCTATACCACCTTGGGTAAAACGTTGGGATAGAAAGAAATAGACAGAACAGCAGATTATCACATTACAAACAGCTACAGCCCCTCCTAGCTCTCAGTGAAAGGGCGTTTCAGCTAACAAGCTTTACTTTTGTCTTTGCTACCTAGCAGAGGACAGAAATAGTGAGTTACTACAGCTAAGCTGATAGACGACAAGTCACTAACTTGTCTGGGCCAGAGAAACATGAAGACCACCAAAACTGGGATAAAATCAGAAACTGGGCATGTTTAATTAAGTCTTCATTAATAGCCTTCTGGGATCTACATATACCCTATATTCCTTTTTCCCCTATTTTCCCTTCAGGAAACATTTTTAAATCCTTACTGAGGAAACCTCCACTGGCCTCTGTGAGAGTCTTCCAGGAATCAGAATTTGCACGTCTCAGGTAAAGGACCATGCTGTTACCTTTTAGCTGACATCTTTAAAACAGGTAATATGGCATTGTCTATGCTGTAAAGTCAATTCAGACAAAATATTTATCTAAAAGTAATCCATAAGGGTAGATGAAGTGTTATTTTCTCTTCCAACTAAAAACTGTAGCATAATAGAAGCTGTCTGTAGCTCATATTAGCATTATCCAGGCTCATGCTACACATTAGACACGGCCCATGAAACATTCTAACCTCAAGGCAAAGTAATTTCTAATGTCAAATGCTCACACAAAGACATTTCAGGGTTGTGAAAAATACTTCCCTTCAACCTCAACTTCCATCTTCACTTTGTCAAATGTTATTAAAGACAACATTAATGTCACGGTTCGAAAACTACTGCTTACATAAGAATATTTCCCTTTCTCTGCCACAACACTGTATCTATTATTCCCACTTCGGAAGGGAGAGCATAAAATTATTGTTGATGTAGTCAAGGAAATTCTGCCTTAAAAAATGCTGACCACCTAGCATGTGGGCAAAGTTATCAGAATTTATTGCAAATAATATAGACAATTGAAGCACTACCTGCAAAAATCCATATGGATGCACCCCTGCTTACTGAAACAGTCATATATCAGATGACCTATTTAACCCAAGTTATCAGAAGATACTTACAACCTTGAGAAGACAGCCTGTAATAAACAGGGACTAAATCAAAAAACATTCAAATTATGGGGGATCAAAAATAATTTTGAATATAACCCTGAGTAGAATTACTTAATGAGTTTTTATTAGCTTGGGCTTCTTTGAAAAACAGACAGGGGAAATTTTAGAAGTGCCCTGTATAAACCCACCTGTTCTTATTAATGTCAACAACAGCACAGCATTCAGTATTTCTGAGAATTCCCCACATTAGAAGAGTTTACCACAATATGAAGGTTTTTATAGATGAACTTCTCTGTTCTAACTGTTTATCAGTTTAGGAGTACACATAGAATCCAAAGGATACACAGGCTTCAAAAGTGTATACGTTCAACAGATCAAGGTAATACAAGAGATAAAAAATCACTTTCTGGAAATTTATCCTTTATTTGCCAAGAATAGTGACAATGGGATACTCCTACCGACCATATCTGATGACTGTGGTTGGGTAAGCAATACTATTTTAAGCACTAAGGATAGAAAATCACATTTATACACACTGCATTGTACATTTACTGGACGTAATTATAGTTGTAATAGAAAAGCTAAGAAAACAACATTACAATCCTGACAAAGGCTGTATCTCTACTATTAAATTAAATGGACCTGGGAAAACTCTAGACACTGAAGCCAGCTAGCATGGAAGAGACCTTGTTTAGCCCAGCAAAGACTCTTTGCCTCTACAGTGTGACAGCTGGATACAAACTGGTCCCTGGGACTTTCCAGCTTCAAAACCATGCTGAGGAGTTGTCTGGAAGGAATCTAGATGGCACATGCCAAAGTCACACCTGAGGACACCCTAACAGTTTGCTAGTACAGATGACTGTGGTCCAGCACCCAGGAAGACTCCTGGTCACCTCTTTCTAGTTTTCTAGAGCAGGTTAGCCTCAGAGGCCATTGGACTCCTAAGAGCATACCAGAGAAGATCTGGTACAGATCGACGTTACAACTAAAGTTATAGATTGCAAGAAGCAACCTCAGGACAGAGTAAAAGTAATTACACTTCCAAACAAAGATTTTGGTGAAGCCCATGCCATTTACGGAAGGTCAGATAATGGCCACAGTACTTTCAGCTACATGGCCTTATGTTATAGTTAGCATAGTCATTAACTCAAAAGCATACTACTATAACTCACTGTGCTGAAGAAAATCAGAAGACTATCCCCTCTACTACTGAAAACTATTGATGACTATTTGCTTGTGGTGCCACTCTAACCGAATACAGCACACTCATATACTTGTCAAAGCATAACTCATAATGATAGCTTTGCCTTATGAGATTCTAAATGTGATGAGTCACAGGTTATTAAAAAAAACCAAAACAACAACCAAAACCCTCTTTGTTTCATTAAAGTTCTCACAGCAATTCAAAAGCACAACACATGTTTATGAGGGACACAACATTTTTGGGGAAGAATCTCTCCATTCAGAAATTCTTCTCAATTTGGTGTGATGGAACTAGAGTCTATACAGGAAAAACTTAAAGAGTTAACCTGTTCTGATTTGAAATAAAGGTTGAAACTTAAGAATTTAGAACTGAGATGAAGGGAAGGAAAGTCTCACTAATTCTGCACTGAATAAAAGATTATATTTTTCATTTATTCTTTAATTTAGTACAGGTTATTTTTCACCCTATTTTCTGTGAAATTAAGCATATGTGCTAGAAGGAACAATATCTGTACATTTCAGAAAGAGCTCACATGTAGCCAAGAAAGCCTGAAACAATAACTCTAGGTGTAAACTACCACATTAGTCTCTGTGGATGCTACTTAACCTGCTGATTATGATTTAGCATTATCAATTAAGCATCAAAGCATTTCTAAGAAAATAACTTCACTATGAAATCTATCTAACAGTCTAGTGAAATACTCTTCCAGGAGAAAAGACATTGATCTGACTTTTCTCTAGATGAGGAGACATTTGGACTGAAGTCCTCAAAAGCCCAAAAGGGCTCTAATCAGTATGACACTGGTTAAAAGCCCCCCTTCCCATCACTGATCTAGTGTAGGCATAGAGATCCAGAACAGTGTTCCCAGCTATTACCTTCAAGCAGAGACAGATATTTGCCTACAAGATGATCTTTTTCGGCTAACTATTTTGAAGGACAAAACTTAGGCTATACTCCTTTCTTTACTACTTCCTACTTTCTACCTAGACAGCTTCCCACACAAAATGCTTCTGGGACTAGGACCTGGTGGACAACAAGTTGAGCATGAGCCAACAATGTGCCCTTGCATCAAAAAGGGCCACGGATTTCTTGCACTGCACTGCCAGCAGGCCTAGGCACTGGTGAGAGCCCGCCACTGATGAGGCACCAGTTGCAGGCTCCCCAGTAAAAGAAAGATATGGAAATACTGGAGTGAGTCCTGTAAAGGGTCTACAAACATGATGAAGGGATTGGAGCATTTGTCGTACAAGGACAAGCTGAGGGAGCTGGGACTCTTCAGCCTTGAGAAGGCTTAGGCGGATCTTACCAATGTGTGTAAATACCTGATGAGGGGAGTAAAGAAGACAGAGCCAAATTCTTCTTGGTGGTGCTCAGTGAAAGGACAAACAAAAACAGGCACAAACTGAAATACAGGGAATTCTGTTTAAATCTAATAAAAAGTTTGTTTTTCTGTGCAGGTTGCCCAGCGAGTTTGTGGAATTTCCATCTTTGGAGATATGGTCCTGGGCAAGCTGCTGTAGCTGGCTCTGGTCTGAGCAGGGGGATTTGACTAGACAATCTCCCAAAGTGATTTCATGAAACCTATCATCAAGTACACAGTCTTTAAAAATATTTCTCCATTTTACCTGCAACATTGAAATACCATTGTAAGTATGCTAAGAAATACTGACCTACTTGCAATGACCTATTAAAAACATATAAAATTATACAAATAGATTAGAAAACCATAAGTCAGATTGTGAACTGTTTCCGCACTACTATTTTAAAAAGCAATACAACGAACTGGGAGAAAGAGCTGCATTAACATCATGGTGTAAAACTAGGGTCTGTGATCCTAGGAATGGAAACACAACATGAACGAAGCTGTTCTCTACAAAGGCTGAATGCCATATCTGTTACTACACTGGGTAAACTCTGCTTCAAAAAGTCAAAGTTGTGTAGATAAATATTGAATTGGTATTATTTTGACCACATCCACAAACACTTTCTGAATACTGAGTGTATTTGAGTGAATGCTTGCTTTTAAGAAGGAGATAAGATTGTCTGTGAACTCAACCCTTAACAGAAAGTGACAAGGAGAAGGCAAAATAAATTATCTGAATATCCTATTCGGGACTGAGTGCTAACAGAAGTATAAGCTCCTGACCACAGGGAAGAGACAAGAGATACTTGACATTGATGTTTATACTCTATTCTCATTGAAGGCCTAAAAATGTCCTTCTAAAAATCCTGAGCATCAAAACAATGTCAATAAACAAGCAAAGACAATATATGTTTTCACTTATATGATCAGTAGTAATATATTGCATTCATAAAGCAGTTTCAGACCTTATAGTGTTACATTCTGTTTCCTTTTCAAGCACACAATGCATTGGATTGGTTTACTTACTAGTAGCAGTAGCAGGACAATATCAGGATTATCACAGGCACAGGCTACGTGCATTGATGTCCAAAAATCCTCATCTTGATGATTTACATTTACTCCTCTGTCAATTAGAATTTCTGCGGCAAATGCGTTATCATAGCGGGCACACTAGAAGAAAGAAAAGCAGATTAGGGATGGTGTTATACTCAGTGTAAAACTGAATTCATTACACAAAATTTTTGCTCCATTTAACATATAAATTGAGCAGATGATGCACAGTAGTTAAACTGCTGTGTTTGTAGGGGACAACAGGTGATGAATTTATAGAAACAGTTTTGTGGAGACTACAAGTTCCATGTGCATGATTCACAGAATCCCTTATTCCCTGTGAAAAAGTACTATAGAAAATCTGCTGAAATCTACAGTCAAGATGAGGCTTTCTTTCTGTTCTACTTTGTCATTCCAAATCAGTGCACAGGCATCAGTGCATGACGATCACATTATGAGTGGTGTCATCTAAGTATACGTACAACCACACGTACATATGGCCCCACGTACGTGAACTTCTGCTTCTTGTGCAGTTCATAGAAACAATATACGCCTCTCCACACCCACTCCTAATTCCAGACCACTAACTACACTGATTCCTTATCAAGTGTCTCTGATTGACAAATACTCTGCACACTAAAACTGTGTTGAGGTCAGGGACAGGAGGGGTTGCACAAGTGTATGTGTGTTTCTATACTTCGTTTCTTTTGGTGATGGAGGTCACTAATTCTGGCAAAGAAGAAACTGGCTTAGCCATTGTTTTGAGCTTACTCCTCTGTCACATCTGTGACTTTTTATGGATGTGCTTAGGGATAATACTTTAATAGACAATCAGGGCACCTAATATCCTAACTCTGGCCTAACACACAATGCCAGTAACTCTTTAGAGAAGGATCCTCTCTCTTTCCCCTCTGGAGAGAGGTTACAGGGAGACTAATTTTCTGTATTAGATACTTAGATGCTTTGAATACTGTCCTTAATATCTATGTCTCTTCTTAAAGTTGTATATTTCCCTGTCCCAAAAAGCACACATATACACTGAGAGTACAAATACAGTGAAATCTGCAGATCATTTGCAAGTGAGGGTTAAATAATTATGTTGTTATGTCTGTATTACAGTGGGAACCACACCATGGCGTCCAGTTTGCTGATCTGTATTCATCTGGCATGGAAGCTAGGACACTGGAGGAAAAGCGGAAGGAAAAGTGCTTAACCAGACTCCACTATGAAGTCAAGACACAGCTGAGATGTTGAACTGCATGCAGGAGCTGCATGTACTACTGCGTACATAAAGACAGATAACTGAGAAGATGAAAATTAAACCATCAGGCTAAAAAGCAGTCCTGCTTTAAATGATTTTCTAACACACTGACCATTAAATTATAGAACAGAAAATAAGTTCTGATGTATTTCCTTTAGCTTGTAATTTATCTGACAGCTCTAGAAACAGATAGAAGTTTTATTTTGTTGCATGAGAATCGTTCATTATATCCATAGTATAACTTACATTGAGCTGTTCAATGTTCAAATTTTAAAAAATTAGAGATAAGACATTCTATAATACAGATCAACATAATCTCATACCAATCACATTTTCAAGGCATTGTTATGCAAAAAATTTTCTAGAGAGTTTCCATACAAAACAAATGACAGATGTCACCAAGCCATTTTGTGTATTAATAATAGATACAGAGCTTTTTGTGATTAATTACCAGTTTGAAAACAGCTTAGATTTGTAGCATCAATTTAATTGCTACTGCTCCTTGATTCTTGTTTAATGGATTTTGTGAAGTAACTGGGCAATCTCAGTCAAAGTTCCAGGAGAAAACTGGCACCCATGTACTTCGTTACTAAGGTGGATTGGGTGACTGCCTGTGTGAATTAATACGATTCTATGTGCTTCCCACTGAATGGGCAACTCAGGCAAGTACTCTCTTTTTTTTGTACTTCTCCTCTCACGGAGGAGATTAAGAGTTCAGTGAATACCTTTGAAGCTCCCATGGCTTCCCTGAGATTCAACCATATTGGGATAATGTCTACAGAGATAGCAACAGAATCTTTATGAAGTGTCACATTTGATTTGTTTTTGAAATACATCACGTTTTGGAAGTTAACAGAAATGGAAAAATGAATTATATTATGAATCAGATTTTAAGTAAAATGTGAAGATAAATATATTTTCCATTCGTTCTGGAATAAAAACATTTACCCTATAACTGGAAAGAATAAACACTGATTAGGATCTCCTTCGGAGAAAGCTGTTTACATAGAATTTTAGTGGTGAAACTAGTACTTCGAATGGATCTGAGTGAGCTTTAAAAATGTAATAAAGATGCAAGCTAAATTACTACTTTGAGTTCTTGCAGAAAAATAAACTTGGCTTATCTGTTTCCCTGTATCATGACTCTCCTCTCCTATCCATACTGCTCCCAAATCAGGGTCAAATACAGGTTTAATTAAAATCAGGTTTGCCCCTACCTCCAACAGGACCAGCATTTTCCTCTAAATGGATTATGAGTACTTGCAAGTAACTCTGACTAAACTGAGGCAGTAGGTTACACACAGTTCTCTGTTGCAAATTTCTTACTGCAGGAAGCTTTCCCTCCTTCTGAAGCATATCTATGGCTGTGAAGCAGCAGGCACCAGGGGAGAGATATTGATTGTGACAGTGAACTGGAGCGTGATGCAGAAGATCAAGAAACCTAAAAAGGCACAGTTCAACTGCAGATTTTATCTGCAGTTAAACCGTGTGCATCAGCTGAACTAGACAAAGCAACCTAAAATCCCTAGAGATGGATTTCTCTTTCTTCTATTTTAAAATGCCTGTGAGATGGATGTCATACCAGCCACACTGAAGATAAAGATTGTCTCCTAGGGCTTTCAGCACAGGATAAGATTCGTGATGCCTCAGTTTTGGGCATTCCAAACATCTTGTATGGTCTGCATTATTAAAGAGTGATTGAGCACCTTTGCAGCAGGCAAATAGTTGGAGGAGAGAAAAGAGAACTTAAATTTTCTCTATTCCAACTCATTACTGCACCCTCCCCTTACCTAGGCCTCTATTTCCCAAAGTCATGGGGAAGCAGCATGGTCATAGAAGATGGAAAATACAGCTTAATTTCACGAAGGAAATGCTATGTCTTGCAAAAGCATAGTTGCAGATGTGCTGGAGTCCAGTAATATTATAGGATCCTTTTTCTGGTCAAGAAATTGCTCTATTTTGTGTACATACTATAAGAAACTTAATCCAACTGTTCTAAAATAAAACACTCTACCAGCAGGCTTGTCCCCAGGTCTGTTATGCCTGTGTATTCGTGAAGTCAAATTTATTTTAGCAGCACTGTGCAACAACGTCGGATCCAAATATCTTAAAATAGTGTTACATCAAACACAACGCATGTCTGCAACAGAAGCATCGCAGACCAAAGTAAAGCATCATAAGACTTAGGAATTTATAAGTTTTTCTATTGGTTTCAGCCAAAATTTTACCTCTGCAGTATTTTATTTCTGTCTACCTATCCATCTTTCCTCCACATGCCCTCACATCTTGTTTCTCTTTTAGTCATTGCATACCAACTGTTTTCCTTATATCTTCCAGTTACTGAATCTAAATTGTTATGTAAATAATGATAAACTAACTACAGGTAAAGTGTTAAACATCCACATGTAGGAAATTGGTGCAAGAAAAAATGCACAAAACCAAAAGGAAAAATGTTACATCATGTTGTTGTTCATACAGGACCTGTGAATCTCTGAACCATCTAATTCTGTCTTCGGAATCAAGCAATATTTCCTTTGTTCTTTCTTACTGCACAGATAATTTATAAATAAAACATTTCATTCTACTTTGTTAGCTACCATTCTTATGACATGATCTGTGCTTTCGTAAGCAATTTGAAAACAGCCATTTATTTCACACGCATAGCTGGATGCAATCATAATCACCGTGGAGGGCAGTGTAGATAAAAAATTATTGCTAAGCTTTTCTTTTTGTTAATATGGCCAATCTGCTGCTCAGTATCCCACCATATTTATCCACAGTCACTAACACTAATCTTCAATCACTCTTACCAGATGGAGCAAGGAGCCTCCTGAGGAAACAAGTGTATGAGGATCGGCACCATCCTTCAATAGCCGTAGCACTGAAATATCAAAGAAAAGAGGAACAAGAATTAATGCAGCAATATACCTAACTCTGAGCTGATAATAGGCTGATTCTTCATCATCTTCATTAACAGATTTAATAATATATGCAAATCTCTCAGATAACATTTGCAAAACTATCATGTCAGCATTTCCCATCGCATCTATTTTAATGGCTAAGCCTGGAAGCAAAGGACCTTTGATAATGATGTTAAATATGAATAGTATCAAGGACTTCTTAAGCGGACAGATGAGCACGTCGGTTCTGTACATAGAAGAGGGGAGGGGAGAGCTGGAGGAGAGACCTTGTCTCAAGGTCACAAACACCTGATTAGTTCATTTGGGAGCAAAATCACAGTTTTATTGGTTTTATTTTACTCTGCAGAATTCCCATGAGATCTGTTGGCTTTTTCAGTAAGTAATTGAAACTAGTGTTCATAACTTATATCACTTGAAATTAATCATCATACCAAAGCTAAACGATCTGCACTCAATTTAACCTTTCCAGTGTATTGTCAGATCACTGATGCAGTATAATTCTTAAAATGATATTTGGAGTCAAACTCCACTCCCCGTTACATGTATCAAACCCTCTCAAATGAAAACAGGCTTATAAACACCAGCAATACTACAACCCTTCATATTGGTGCTCACTCATGTGTGAAAATCCAGCACCTTTTCCCCATGGTCTTTATTGCCTTTATAACCTTTTCACTTGGAATTAAAGCACTGACTAACTCATGCTACCAGTGTTCATTCCTGGACCAGAATTGCACGGTAACAATGCCAGACATTATCAGGGGAATCCACACTGGTATTGCAAGTCTGTCTTCACTAAACTGGTAGGAAGAACCCTCTTAAAAGGCCTCCCTCCGGGAGAATAACTGGCAATAATGTTTCCTGTACAGGAACACACAGCTGGTTCTGCCTCCATCATCTGGACATCCTGGTTTAATTCCTATTTAAAATTCTCAGGTGGAGTTGTGCAAAGGTCTGCAAAGACGTTTTAAGTTCTGAGTACCCCAGAAATCTGTTCCACTGCAGTGTCTGTCTACAGGACATTTGTCTCAAGGCTCTTCTAACGACTGGGAATCTGTGAAGAGACTCATGTACACCATTTCCTCCTTATCCACGCATTTTTTGTACATATTTTCTTTCTCTCTGGAGTATCTTTTAACTCCATTTTCACTGTACATTTACACTTCTTTCAGCATTCAAACATTCAGTTGACTTTTTGAAAGGGGTCAGTCTTCAAATATTTTCAGTTTACATAAGCAATGTTTTCTGAAAAAGTTAAATAATTTTTGACCAGGTGTTCTAGAAAAATTCAGCCTAAGAAAGAAAATTCAGCTCAATGGTTGCAAGCCTGTAAAATTAAAGTGAAAGACTAGGAAAGACTTGGTTGTATCATTACTAAATACTTCACACATAGTAAACACTGGTATATTGGACAAATATTTACAATAGTTACACAAATCCATTTAATCTTTTGCTCTTTTTTCAACTTTGAAAAACACCCATCAATCCAAAACATTATATAAATTCTTAATTTATTAATTCCATGGTACCCATTTCTTCTCACCAAAGGTTTTGCTTCATTTAATTTACAAAACTGTAAAAGACACTTATGTTCTGACAAATGCCAATTTGAAAGCTAACTACTATTAGAAGTCACTGTTGTCCCCAGCATGTCTGCCAAAAGTAGAAGTGGAACATTAAGTAACATGAAATAAATGAACTGTACAACAACTGTCAAGCAAGATGAAAAGCACTGAAGCCGAGTGGGAGGGTGAAGAAATATTTACAAATTTTCATAACCTTGGGGAAAATGGATGAACAACAAAAAGCAAAGTATTTCTTTCTGCTCTCAGACCCAAAAATCCAATACTGAAGTACATAAATGTCCTCATCCAGACAGAGACCATGAAAAATAAAGGTTCAGAACAAAATTCCTTCCTTCCTTCTTTTAATATCTAAATTCCTGACCACATATGGAGATTCTTCCCCTACCTCAGGTTTTAGAGAGTAAAGACCTTACTATAAATCCTCCTTCCTTAAATAGGTGTGCAACTACATACTTCTCAAGAGTTAGTATTTTCAATGTTCCTATGTTATGCCATCTTTAGCAGGCCACAAAATACTAATTCCATATCACAGAATATTTCTTAAGGCTCCCAAAATAATGAAATTCTGCCAATCCCAACAGGAATTCATCTGAACAAATCAACGCTCCAAGTTGTTCCCCTTCCTCCATCGCTACTTTTCAGGAAAAAAAAAAAAGATCCACCCATTTCAGTCTCTCAGTCACTTAATACAGTGTTTTTATGTAGCATTCTTCCTTATGGACTGTCTGTGTAGGCTAAAAATGGGAACTATGGCTTGGTTCCACCTGCAATGATAGTCTTATTTGCAAATATAGGAATTAAAGCAGATAGTCCTTAAAAGTGTGATTTGCAGGAACTGCCATAATTCTGTTCTCAGGGAGGCTTTAACTGATGACATTGGTGAGAGCATATAGTTCTTCTAAAGTGCCATTTTTATGGTGTATTCTCCCAGACTGCACTGCTGTGAAAAGGAGGAGGCATGTTATCCACTGCATGGCCCGCCCTTCCCTTGTGGCAGCCCTCCCTGCCTATGCAGTTACACATTCAACTGGACCAGTAAGTATTTTTCTTTTCCCTCTCTCTCCTGGCAGGGTTTGTTTTCAGCCCCCATCAATGCAGCTGACCGCATAGCTCCGTAAGCACCAGTACAGAGGATACAAATGCACACATCATGTGGAGGCACATCAAGCACACTGCATTTTGGT
>Ga0181612_176275_pt1 | contig 14287 bp, 9 predicted proteins | sample HoacroProtozoa21_FD_119630 | JGI IMG/M metagenome (GOLD analysis project Ga0181612, IMG submission 119630) | Hoatzin crop microbial communities from Cojedes, Venezuel. Combined Assembly of Gp0051906, Gp0051904, Gp0051908 | reverse complement strand
ATAAAACTAAGTAATGAAATGCACTGCTCTTTTACGCAGAGACACAATTTAATCGGGCACATTTTACTTCCTTATGGCCATTTAGTCATTGGGGCAGGGTCCTCGCTCGCAGAAAACCAGCCCATTGCCTTGCCGAGCTCTGGGGGCCGTCGTGAGAGCGCTCGGATCCCCTGGCAGAAGGAACGAGGGCAAGCCTTCTTTCTGAATAACCGTAATTCCCCATACCCATTAACTTGATCGTTACCCAATACTGTACTCAGTCTTCGGCTTGTTGGCAGGTACTATCCAGAGCAGAATATAATGGACTGCTTTTCAATTTTGCTACTGCCACTTTGTATTACTCTTTGGTACGATTCCGTCATTTTATGAACAGTTTAACCTATTTACTCATGTGTAAATGGACAATGGTTGAAGATTAGAGAGGCTTCATTTGCTACGAAGAGCTACTACCTTGTCTCAAAGGAAAAAGAACCAGTTGACCTAGATGGCAAGTCATCTACTTCTTACTGTGGCTGTATCAAATTATCATCAGTGTTGGCCTATGCGTATAGCAACAAATACGCAATAGCATGGCTACACACTGATTTTTAGAGGCCAGAAAAGTATAGACAGCTATTTCAGTAACTAAACATACAAATTAATACGCAGGATGATTCATAGGCACATGCAATGTGTTTCACATTCATTTCTAAAATCAGTGCTGTAATTGCTGCTGGTCAAGCTTACTTTGGACAAGATGTTCTTGTTCAAATGTGTGTTTGAAGGAGGGAGTAAATGTTGCCTTCTCTCCTTCTAAACACACTTCCAGTACTTCTTCCACTGCCACATTCTTGGGCTTTAAGATTGTTCCATCAGACAGAAGTGCTCTTATAAGCCATCAGGCCTGGCTGTTTCATCAGTGATTTCACAGCCCCTGGTCCTGCACCCCTAACCCACACGAGCACTATCACCAACTTCACAAAATCAGATCCACAGAAATGCTGAAACTACTTACTGCTATTCTGTAATCATGCAAGACTGACCTACTACAGTAAAAATCCTCTTCAAATTGTCTGGCAACAGAAACGGAGGTATTTTCATTATATGGCCAAGTTTTCTGTAACAAATAATACTACCACAGCTTAATTGGCATTTATACAAATATTCAGGCCTGTAAACAACACCAGTGAAGCCACAGCTACAGCTGGGGTTGTCTGCATATGGTTACTACCCTCCAGACAGATAATTCGTTCCTTGGAAAAGTCTGTTTTCATAGTAACGTGGTTACAAAGCAGTCCCTCAAGCGCCACTGTGTCAGGAAAGCACATCACAGACAGAAGGTAATGACTGCTGACACCAGACCAGCTCTCCTCTTGTTCCATATAAAGGCCAGCAAACTCTAAATCATCAGCGCAACCATGCCGCTTACCTGCCCCCATTGTTCGAGCATGTCTTTACAGCAGGGAGCTAAATCTATCAAAACACAGCTTAAGAAAAAAATTTACTGTACGGTGTATACAAGTCTGACTGGCTGGTCTGAAAAAAAAATTAAACTGGGATTAAGATTTCAACAAAGAGCACTTCTTACCCCAGGAATAGTGCCTTGTGAACTACTTCACAAGAAACCCCAAACCCAACAGCCCACCCCACCCCCCCAGCCCAAATGAAAAAAAGAAATCTGAGCTGGGATGGTCTGGAAACTGGTCCTGTCCGGGGCACTTCGGCACACCCCCTTGGAAGCTTTATCAGAAGGAGGATGATTTCAGTAAACAAGTCACAAAATACTGTTTGTCTAACATTTGCAATAATTATAGCCTACGTACTTAAGCCTGGAAATCCAGTATGTCTGTGGAATGCCCTTGCTGGTATCTATTGGTTATCACTGGCTCAGATGATAGCTTTAATGGTTTTTCAATTTTCAATTTTCAATTTGCGGGTTCTTCAATTATTTTGTTCTTCCAAGTCAGGATTAGGAAGCTGGCTCATTCTCATTGTAAGATCTTTCCAAACAAAAAGCTGTGGGGAACCGAACAGCAGCAAGCTGTCAGATCAGGAGACAAGGGTTCAGTCCTTCATTTGGCCACAGGTCACTGCTGTGACTGTGGCTGATGAGCTTAATTTTTGTCTCATGGCTTCTCCAACAGTAAGAACAGCATAGTTACCAGCTTTTTGCTTTCCCTGATTCTTGCTTGACTTGGGCTTCACAGTAAAGGGACTGTCACCATGTTGGACATGTAACACCAAGTCAAGAAGGTCTTGGCCTTGACTGGAGTGCTACTGTCATGCAAATGAGAGCCACAGCTTTTCCGAGCGGGTATTTGCATAGCTGATTGGTTGCTGTAGGGCATCACACTAAGAACAGTAAATTTTATCTGTAACTGTCCACTGTTCTTAAGTCTAACTGGTAACTGTAGTAGCTCCAAAGAAATCTTGGAGCAACAAGGTAAGATTTTTTTTGCACAGGACATCACAAAATTGAATTTTTTTCTTTTTTTTTTACATACTTCTAGATACCGTAAGATGATGGATTTAAATGCTACCAAAGAGATGGGGTGTCTCTGGCAACATAAAGATCTCTGAAAATCTGGCCTCAGCTTGATAATAGAAACCCAAATCAAAGATAAACTGCTTGAGTTTCATTTTAAGATGATACGGCTATTGAATTTCAAAGTTTTACATCTAGTATAATTGATTATGAATAATAAGCGTACGTATTTTGTAGTTGTAAGCCTAGAGTAAATTCAATAGCACTTTGTACTAGAAGTTGTTCTGTTGATTAGGAGATCTTAATCAATACAATTTAGCTCCTCTTAGGAACTGCCACTCTCCCAGCCTGAGCTGGGCTTGAGCCAGATGCCTTGTAGTGTCAATGTGATGCTCAAATACGTTGTCTCCAAAATTCTCTAGATACCTCACAACACAAAGCCAATACGAATGTAGTGTTACTGACAGAGCTGTAGTCTGTACCTTACAGTAATGTAAAGATTTTGTACCGTCTTCAGACCTTTTAACGAATCTATGCTAGTGATCATCTTCAGAGAGTTTGAACTACGCTAATTCATCACTTACTTGCCTGCTGCAGGAAAAACATAAGATGTACTTTAACACTTTAAGATGATTGATAAAGGTTTTGCTGTGCATCTTAATAGAGGTTGCTTGTTCTGTTACCAAGAGCTTGGCTTTACCAGTTTATCCTCCCTCTATGCTAGCTTGATTAAATATGCAGGAGTTGACTTTGATTTTTGTTTTCCTTCTAACTGCAACTCTTCCCTGCCACACGCCAGCCTGTCTTCCAGGATACTGGGATGATTTTCACAGCAGCAGCTTTGATCTTGGTGTGACAAAGGAACTGGTTTCTCCATCTATTTGCAAAGGAAAGTGTACAAAAAGGAAAACTGGTATTAAAGAGCTACAACACTGCTCAGGAAATGCAGATTTAGTTCTTACGACAGTGAGATCTCCTGTGTGATCTGGGCAAGTCAGTCAACTCCAGAGGCTCCTCTTCTCCTGCCTTTTCAGCATCCTGTCCCTTTAGCCTCAGCCTCACACGGGACATCCCTTGTCACGTGCGCAATGAGCTCCCACACAAACCAGATCCATGCTGATTTTGGGCAATATTATCCATACCGACAATTAATAAAAAAAGAAAAGTTACACTCTTCCTCCAATTGCAGTGACTCTCAGCAGCCAGAAAAAACATTTTGCTGAAACACTCACATGACACTCCATGTGGAAAATACTTCTATACAGCATGCAAAACAGCTGAATTTGTTGTGCTGTTCCTTTAACAGTCCATCACTGAAAGCCCTTGGCACCAGACTGACACCTTTGGGCCACATTAATAGCAACAGCAGTACAAAGGTACCTCGTAATGGGATTTGAGGAAGACTGTAAGTTTTTTGTTTCACACTTTTAAGTCTACACTTCGAAGTCTACTTTCAAATATTTTGTAGTTTAGAAGTCTTATCTAAACTTCTAGGACTCCTGCAGTCCTAAGTCCTCAGGTCCTAAAGCTGTCAAGTCCTACTGTACCACCGAGCCATCTACCTGGAGAAATACTACCCACTGCTTGAGGAAGAGATGAATGTAGACCATTCATTCAGTCATCCTAAACTGAGGTACACTTTTTTGTCTGACCCTCTCCCACGAACACAAACCTTAGGTACAAAGTAAGTGACTAAATTGTGTAATAAGAATTGCAGGGAAATGCTGCACAGAAGCAAGGAAGGACTCCTCTGATTCTATTCTATAATTAGCAAAAAGCAAATTGAGCCCAGAGAAAACTTTGTTAGAAAAATTTAGAAGTAAAACAAAACAAGATGTATCCTTACAGCCACATCATAAATTAGTTGTTACAAAACTGGCTGGCTCAAGCCAGAGATGGAGGTATGGAAAGCGGTAACTAGATGAGGAAAAAATAAATCAACAGGGATGACTGAAAACCAGTTTAGTGCACTGAAACTCCCTCAGACTTCTCTTGCATCTTCTCTTGATTAGGCTGATAGGAACTGAAGCTGAAAATGTTAAAACCCGACTTTAGTCTCCCACGTTGCAGTTAGGCTGCACTCCTTTATCAGAGTCTTTTTCTTTGTGCTTCTGTAGGTCGGACTGCTTTGATGGCTGGGACCTTCTGCAGAAGTGCAGAGGGTGACCTACAAGCACTGACTAGTGGACGTAGTTGTCCAAGCCTGACCATAACGTGATTTTTGTCTGAGTAGCAGGTGAATGTAAATTGGAAACAATGATGCGGCATAGAATGAGGATCAAATGAGGAATCTGCAAGGAAGTTGGGATCTATGTCTCAAAATAGAGGCAAGACAAAATACATTGCTTTGTGTTGCAGGCTGTGTTCCATGCAGCTTTTATAATGCATTTCCCTTTCCAGTAAGAAGCTGTCATGCTGGGCACAGAAAATCAGGATCCCTGCCTGTCTGTAACTGCTAGAAAATACCCTTAAGTTAAAAAAAAAAAAGGGGGTGGGGTGGGTAGAGAAGGGGTGAAAAGAAAATACCAGAAATGTAATTCAATCAGGTGTGGTCAAAAGCAAGGTCTCAAAGAAAGCCCTTGGGTCAATTTAACACAGAATGGAAGGGCTACAAAGTTTGGAAGTCTCCCTGCGACTTAAATTATAGATGGTTTCCAGGAGTTTCCTTAATAAAATTTGTCTAGGGAGAAAATATTGGTGTCAGTGAGGGGAAAAATCTGATTCACGGAAAATGGAAAAGAGAAAGGCAGCTTCAACCAGGAGTTAGTCATCAATCTATTTCTTAGACAGAGTCTTGGCAAAACCCATTCTCCTGGTAGAACTTGCCTGGAGTAGACCAGATTGATTTGACAGTCTCTTAGCCTAATAAATGCTTGACCTCAAGGTCTGCTGAATTCACTAAATTCACTATGCAGAGAGAATTGGGAACCAATCACCTCTGGGGAACATCCTGTTCTGCAGCCCTCCCCTGATAAAGGCCTTGACTGCTTTCAGCCTTATCGAGATGACTAGATGAAAGCTGCTCTCAGAAGAAGAAAGGTTAATCGACTACGCTGCTGTTAATCAATCACTTGGAAAGATTCAGCACTTACAATAGGTAGGTCCCTCTTCCTGCCAGGAGGTTCTTGCATGTTAACCGGGGACCATCTCCTCCGGTTTGAAGGAAGAGTAACAGACAGGAACACAATCCAGACAGATGCCAGGTGTCTGATCCAAAGCCAGCTGAAGTCAATAGAAAGACTCCTAGTGAGTTCAATGGGCTTGGATCAGACCCCGGAGAAAGACTTATTATCCAAGGTTTATTCTGCATACGGGTATCGAGCTACTTTTAGTAGTGAAGGATCCTTGAAAAGAAGCAGATTCATCATGCTTTTGCCTCCCTGTGAAATCAAACTTCTTCAAATCATACTGTGTCCCATTTACTCTGATTGCCACATATGGCTGACATCCAGCAAAGGAAAATTACCTGCCTGTGACAGCACAGACAGACACGTATACATTTCAAAATCTCTCAAGAGTACAGAAGGAAAAAAATGCCAAACTGCTAATGTTTTCCTGGCCTTTTTGTAATTGCCGCTAGCCAAAATGATAGCTTTCTCAGAAGAGGAAAAGCTAGACCAATGTCTGAAAGCACAAAGGAAAATTGAGGGAAAAAAATGAAAAAGATGGAATTAAAAGGATTCTGCCATGAAGAAGAGCAAGCTCAGTGCTGAACAACGAGCAGCATGTAAGGTGAAGCTGACAAGAGCCTGAGCGAAAAAAAAAACAGAAGAGGAAAAGGCACCCTTAGAAAGTGCCCCTGAGGATTAGGTATTCCTCCGAATTAACAGCTGTATTCAGCCCCAGCATCAGCAGATGACAAAGCAGGCACTATCCTGTACGCTTGTCTAAATGGATGTGGAGAGTCTCAGCCTGTTGGTACAACCCAGGCCCTCATCTCACAGCGCGGAACCACTTGGTAACTCACCTGCTGCACCACAGAGCCAACAAGCCATACGGAGAATGGCTGAAACCAAGAGATACACACCTTTAGGACACCTACAGCTACATGTACCAGTTCACAGTTTACTGCAGTGTCTGGGGCAGACTTCTGCTTCTTCAAGGTGCTGCTTGTAGTAGTTTCTCACTACCAGCCGCACCCGAGGCGGACTCCTGGCTGAAGTTATGCCAGCCTCTACTCCTCTGGCTCTGTCTGCTGCCAGAAGGCTTCAGGCCGCTCAAAGCCTGGAACAAAGCTGGTGGCTTGAAATTTTTGCTTTAGGAATAACCCAGTTTTCACTAAAGGCAGATACCTGAAGTGGAGAATGACAGACTGGTACAACGGACTGTACCTGTCCTAGCTAGCGAAGAGGCGCCGGGTCCTTCAGAGGGCTGGAGAGCAGTCCAGATGCAGTGGCTAGTCTCTGCTCGTCTCAAAGTTCACTACAAAGCATCCCAGGCAACGGATCTTTCCTCCTTATGCAGTGACAACAAGCAACAGATCAGTGAAAGAGAATGACCTCAGGTGCACTATATGCATGATTTCTGCGTGCTCCAAGCAAACGCTTTATCTGAGGAAGGACAGCCATCATAAACGTAGCCATGTTCTTCGCCAGTAAACAGCTGTGGTTGCCAAACCAATTCCCTAGTCTTCTCATCGCTGGCTGGAAAAAACCTCAGCAGACAGATCCTGTGTCTACATCCAAAAGGAAGGTCTCATCTTTGGTGACTTTTTTCCCTTTGGCTCAATCGATAAAATAACCAGCACTGCAAGCAAAGCAGGGTAGATATTAAAGAGTGAGGATGCCTGTCTGTTCCATAAGGAAACCTGACAAGAAATTCCACGTACAAAACAAGAACTAGATTTAAGAGGTACAGCAGCAGCTTCTTTCCCAGAGAAGACTTTGGTATAGCAGCCTTATCAATCTGAAAATTTCAGCCTAACTCCATAGTTATGTGTAATGTGCATTGTATCAAAATACACAAGCGGCAGTCCTCTAAGCAGCACTCTGCTGTCAGAGCCTAGAATCTGTTGTCTATAACCCTTTTAACAAAATAATGCCAAAAGTTATCAACCTGCTACGATAAATGGGAATACTCTGTGGCTTTCCAGGTCTGGTTTTATGTTACTGCAGGTGCAGATTGATGGAAACAGTGCCTCGTCTTCCGATGTTTGAAACTGGATTTTCACAGCCATGACTTCTCTTTTTGAACAAGATTCTGTTACTGTGTACTTCACCGTACTGCAGTAACACCAGCAGGTCCTGTTGTGTTTGCCATTCTACTGGCACACACCGAACCACACTCCCCTGCAGTTCTCTTGCCAGTGGTGGATCCCGCTGCAGCCACAAAACTGAGAAGAGATCCAGAAAAAGCGATATATTAGATCTATGACTATTCATCCCTTAACCCATAGGAGATGAGCGTAAGGCACCTGCAGCTCAGTACTAGTGACCAAGCGCAGAAGTACAAAGGTTACTGCCTAATCAATTTTTCCCCCTGTTGTCTGGAACAGTATCCTACAAGGCTTAACTGTGCAAACTTGGTTGCACTGAAATGCAACATCTGAAGACAAAATCTCTTCTGTCTGAAAGGAATGCCAAGAGGGATAGCAGAGAAACGGAAGGAAAAGTCTGAGTGCTTTATCGACCCGACTGACATCCTATGAAGAAGGTAAGCAATAAAAATTTATTGAGAAATAGAAAAGTTCTTACTTAGCCTCATCACTGCCCCCACCCAACTGTTAATGCCACAGACAAATGCAGAATTCCCTTGAACCACATATTTAAAAATCTTGCAATTTTATTTGCATATAAAGGCCGCTAGATATAATATCACAATAAATTTAAAGAAACAACTGCTTTTCTAAATTCCATTAACAAGGTAACATAAAACAGAACAAAGCTCAATAGCATTTACACTGGTAGAACAGAAATAACTATCTGCAACAATATTTTGTGCTAGCGAGATTGCATTTACACACAGTGCAAAATAAGAAAAAGTAAATAAAAAGACAAGAAGAATATTTAAATATAAAGGACAACTAAGCCTTATTTTAGTTAGGCTTGATTGTATCCATTTGAATCTATACATGCCTGAACTACGACAAAGATTTTACTCAGGCTCTTGAAGGCCTTGAGCACTTGGAAAATGTGTCACATCCTTCATAATTTAGATGTGCTGTACAGCATAATTTTGCAGATGCTATACTGGCAATATTAAATCCTAGCTTAGTTATAATGCACAAAAAATACATATATATATAAATTCATATTTAAAAGGAGTCCGCATTTACATTTTTTTTTTACTGCATGAAATACCTGCTCTTTGCAGCTTTCACCCCCAGTCTTTTAAAGCTAAAATAATTTAAAAACAAACAATAAAAGGTAGGTATCACATATAGACCGTGGCTATCTCTATCAGTCTTTAATGCATAAAGCAGGTAGAGACAAACAACTGAGTCGTCTGTTCTCCCCTTGCTGCATTCTACTGTTAACAGAAGCAAGTTTCAGTACATGCACACGTATTAAGAGGTAAATGGACCCCAAACTATTGTTTGCGCTACTAAAAAAATTTCATATAAATGGAGATGAAAAGCTAACATTTAGACCTAGGGAAAAAGAAGACATTTAAAAAACCCCGACAATAACATAAGTTGTGCAAATTTGGGTGTTTTTAAATGCTGCCTACTTTTTAGCTTATAATATAATATTAAAATAAGGTCTCTCACTTATTAAAAGAAAGCTTGGCTGTCCTTTTGAGAACACTATAACAATTTACAATGGCAAATTTCTTGAAAAACAAAATTCATTTTACAAATTCACAATGCTTTATCAATTTAAAATGAATGCTGCATTTCCAAAAAAGCACAACCTCTAACTTTTCTTCTTGTTTCTCTTGTACCAGCAATTTACAAAAAAAACAAAACCAAAAACACCCAAACCCCAACAAAACCAAAACCCAAATGCCACCCCAAAACAAAACCCCCAAGGTTCCCCCAAATTCTCACCAGCCCCCTCCCCCCCAATTTTGAAATAAGCATGTAACAGAATGTAAGTTTTGTAATTAGAAAATGGCAGTTTATAGACCTTCCCCAAGTTCCAAATGTGCAGTAGTGCTTCATGATCCTTGAGGGGTTGGAAGGTCAAATATAATTGGAGGGTTGGTTGGTTGAAAGCTGACCGTACACGTTGAAGCATTGATGTACGTTGTGTAACCGTCTGTCATAATGCCATAACCTGTAGGGAGAACGCGTCACACTTACTGTAACATAAACAAACGATACTGCCTGTGGGCAGCGGCACTGAAAGCTTGTTGTGGGATCAATGCTTTGGAATAAAATCAAATTAATCCCTTCAAAACCATACAAGCTCTTGAAAGCTGCCACAAAGGCTTGATTGAAAAAATACAATGTACTGTATTTGAAATAAGAACTGATGCTTTTGATTTATGTACAAACTTTTTTCTCCCACGGAAAATCTCTGTTGCAACTGGATATAGCAGTAACAGAGACAAAACCACAGATGTACTTTTTCTAATTACTTAATTAGAGAGCTGTAGTTTGTACGCCTGTAATGTCTGACATAACAAAAAGACCAACCAGGAGCAAAAGACTTAGAAGTAACTTTGGTTTTGCCTACTAAAACCCTTCTCTGGGCAACAAACCGAACCCGGTAAGCCTTCCCCATGCTAGCCCTTATCATCCAATTCCTCATCACAGCACTGCCAAGCCGAAGCTCACGCTGGCTTGTGAAACCTCAGAAACTCGTTAGCAGGTTAAAAATATACATACATATGTATTTACTTTATAAATGTGTATGTTGTCTACCAGTGAAAATCATGACCAAGGAAAGGAATCTCCTGCTATAAACACAACAGAGCACTGGAGGTTAATGGATGACCCCAGGCTTAAGCAGAAGGTTAAACAGATGACTGCTTTTCATTATGAAGGGATCTTGATAACTCGTTCCCAAATAACAAAGCAAGCAGCAGCAAATATTAATCGCAGGTATTTCGGCATGCCAAGGGCTTGAACTCTTCAGTAACACTACAGTTTGAGGATGCTGAAGACTGTTCTCAACCTTCTAAACATTTGTCCAGCAACGCTCTTGTTCAGAGCGCGCCTGAGGAACTGGCAGCCGTGCTGGCTCTCTGCTGGCCTCTACCTTCTCTCCCGCTTGCCACACAGGAATAGGATGTAACAGGGGGTTGTGCACTCCCATAATTCTGGGCAAATGGGGCAAACTATAAGGACCCATGAACTGAGCCACACCTGAGCCTTGATGCAGCAAATGTGATTGAGAAAACCAGTAGCAAAAGCATGGAGATACTGAGAAGGCAGCAGCTCTCCTCTTAGGATCAGGAGGTAGCAGCTCCAGTTCCACCAGTGCAAACAGTGAGAGAAAGCCCTGCTATTGTTGTCAGCTGACATCCATAGAAAGCTAATAAAGAAGCAAGAAAACATCTAGGAAGAATTTAGCACCAAATGTACTTTTTTTTTTAAAAAAAAAAAAAAGAGAAAAACACCCAACCAAAAAACCACCACCAACAAAATAAAAAAAAAAAACCACCAAACAAAAAAACACATCAGAGCTTCATGGAGGAAGACAACTTCCCATCACTAACCCACAGGGGAAAAATGTTTTTCTTTAAAACCATTATGATACAGTACAGATCACTGCTGTCTGAAAGCTCAGATAAATACAGCTACCCACAGTGTCTATCAGAAAGAATAATCACTTCAGAATTGCTGCACTGTCCGCCTGTATTACTTTATTTATTTAGACTGGCAATTTTGATTTAGATCATCTCACGGTGGAAAAAAACTTTGTTTGCGGTTGTTCTTGTTTATCAAGCAGGAAAAAAACCTGCAACACCTAAATGTGTGTATAGGCTCTGTTGATTTAATGGAACGTGGTGCATGTTCATCTCTAACTGGAGTTGGACGGGAATTAATTGCATGGGAAGAAAATGCTCTCAACACTTGGCTGTTTCTTTCTGTACTGAAAGAAGCCGTTTTTATGTCTTATGAATAAGTACTAAACAGAATTTTAACTTTTTTGTTAGTGTTCTAGTAAGAATGTATTTGAACGTTCACTTTCAATACATGCTACCACCCTTCCTATAAGATTTAAATGTAAGGTGCTGCACGTGGTTACTCAGTGCTTTCTCATAATAATGATCTTACATATTAACATACCTTCCTCTCCCATCATTCAACAGTACTACAACTAGAAGTTTCATCACCCAATGTGCCTACAAATGCTGTAGACAATTTACATGTTGTAGCTGGAAGTCCTGCTGTATTCACTTGTTCTTGAAATGCAAAGATTAATATTTATACAAAATATCCAGTCTTTTCCTGGGTGCATTAAAAGACTGCTATTCATGCCACCATACTTAAGGTCATGTCAGTATTTCCATTATAAACTCTTTATTTACAGATACCAGGCATGAAACTCATGGTATGAAGTCACAAGGGCTGCAGAAAAACCAACAACACTAGTTGAGAAAGCTGTCTTTTTATTTTTCTTTTATGAACTCCTCTAAATACTTAAGCCTATGGAGAACCTAATTAGAGTCAATGGAGAAACCTCTAGGGGAGACAATATAAAGCATTTAATGTGCAATTTTGAGTTCTAGGGTCACAAAGTCTTACACTCTCTCTCAGGCAGAACTCCTAGTGTTTGTCTCTCAGCCACATGAAAGCTACAAAATTGTATTAAATATTTAAGTATCTCCAAAATGGATTCAATCTCTCACTCTCTTCCACTGCCACAAACTGAGCTTATTGTTTCTGAAGCTTCACACTCTGCCTGATCTGGTACTGACAGTGGGGAAATATCTCCTCTGAAATATGAGACTGCTGAAAGGTAACATACACAGTACAAACTGTATTACAGGATGCTTCCAGAAATGAATGCAAAGTGAGTTCTGGCAATCGCTCCTCCTGACGTCTGACTCAAGATGCCCTCCTTTCTGCTCTTCCTTATACGCTAAGGGAGGTGCGCTGAGACAGTACGTTGCCTTGGATTCTCCTTTTTTTCTAGCACCTTTCTTGGCTCCTAAGCTTGGAATAATGGGGATAATTTTCATTTTGGCTTGCAAGTGTGGAGAATCTCATCTGTTTCTCTAACCAAGTTTGTCAAAATTTGAATTGCTTTCAAACAACCTGCATAGAACAACCTTTGCACAGTGAAAGATGTAGGTGGCTAAATGTAGTGTACAGTCCTGAAACAGTCTGTTTTAATTCTGGCATAAATTTACAACTGCTGTGGATGTAAGCTCTTCCCTCAGTTCCCTCCCTACTTTAGTTCAATATTCATATATTCAATATCCAACCTTTGCAACACACCAGTGAAACGCGCTGCTTTGAAACCAGCCTGAGATTGAGGAGGGGAGCAGCGCTCCTTACCTTCATGAATCCCACCGAAGACATGGAGTTTGGGCCTCACTCGCCTCTGCACCGTGTTCAACAGCTCCACACAACCCACTCTCTGCAGCTCCTTTGGAACCCAGTCTCGAAAACCTGAAGGCAAAATGCGATCAATACTATTAATTTTCTCTATTCAGGTAAGGTTTCACATAGTCTTTCAGGAAGTCATAATTCATGGAAAGTTTATTACATTATCTGTAGTCATAACCTCTCCATTAAAGCACACAATGGCTTTTAAGAAATGTGTCACTGTCACTTTGTCTTCCTTAAGATTTCCTCCCTCCATCTGCATTAATATTTTCTGGATGTGATTTGTTTTTTTTAAACTACAGGTTTCAACTCACCTTCCACTTTGAAACCCTGGGACATTTATTCCCGGCACCGCTGCAGATTTTTCTCCCCTTTCCCCTGGCTCTCACAGCAGTCAGCTTCCCAAGCCAGCTACATGGTTACTCCAGAAATGAAACACCTCAGGAAGATGAGCTGATCTATGACCCCACACCTCTGCAACCCCAAAGATCTAAAATACAGCCTCCCACACCTTCAGAGGACCAGGGTCTGCAAGTGCCAAGTTACTGCTGAGCCCCCTCGGTCACCAGCCACAAGCAACGTAGCAAAATAGCTTCCAACAAGCTAGTGCTAATTGACTACGCTGCCCTCAGTCCTACAGACAATACAGAACGACACACAAAAACCCCAACATCAGTGACTAGAGAAGTCTGCTGCCTGGACTAGTCCTGGTAAGCATCAGCAGGGCAAGAAGAATGAGGAGGAGCAACAGGGAAATCGGGAGCCGCATCCAACTGTAGCATTCAACTGTAGCACTTTAGAGTAATTACACTCTGTGCCAGGTTTATCCCAGGTAGTAAGAACATGTTGTGACATGAACTTGACTGAATTTTGGAGACAACAAAGCATCCAGTTACAGCTCTACCTCCCTTAATATTTACATAATTTAAAAAGCAGCGTTTTGTTAATATTATCATGCAGGCTCAGACCTAGACCCTCTCCTTTTAGGCACAGTACTAACACCTAATCTGTGTCTGTAGTTAAATACGGTGCCAACCTTTTGAAATTGAACTTCATTATCTCCATCAAAACCAAAATTTAAGTATGCTTATTCAATTACAGCACTCATTAGCGTCTGCAGCATCACAGTATTTCCATACGAACCCAATTCAGAGCAGATGGATTAGCAACCTATTTAAAATAGCACCCATGAAACATTTTAAACATGCTTGTGGGGTTTCTTGCTTCTTTGGGAAAATAAACAGATTAAAAGAGCACTATTCAAAGCGTTGGTTTTCAATATCCGGTGCGCTCCCCTGTCAGTGGATGGTATATCACTGCTGTAGAAAAGCAGCGTGCTGGTAGCTCTAGTAAGATTAAACAGAATTTGCAGACCATCT